>Ga0207646_10002006_pt1 | contig 24476 bp, 22 predicted proteins | sample KBSK5502metaG_FD_184343 | JGI IMG/M metagenome (GOLD analysis project Ga0207646, IMG submission 184343) | Corn, switchgrass and miscanthus rhizosphere microbial communities from Kellogg Biological Station, Michigan, USA - KBS K5-50-2 metaG... | ecosystem: Host-associated > Plants > Roots >...
AGCCGCCGCCGGAAAGTAGAACAATCACCAGCGTCTCGACCGAGCAGCCGCGCAAGAGATCGAGCGCAGCTTCACCGGCAAGCAGGCTCTGTTCGTTGGGAGTGGGATGCCCGCCGGAAAAATAGCGCAGGCCAGGATGATGAGTCTTCGGTGATCCTGGAGCGGAAACGATTCCTTTGATAGCGAGGCCGGCCGGAAGGACACTTGTAAGTCCGTCGAGCATGCCGTATGCAGCTTTTCCAACCGCGATGACGCGGAGATCGGAAACGTGGTGAAGATCATATTCCACGTCGCCACAGCGCAGCACGCGCTCCGCACAGCTGACGCACCGCGAGATGGAAGTGGGAACGTTCAGCGCATCAAGCGTTCGCAGGTAAATTTGCCGCGCGAGTCGCTTCCCGTCCATTTGATCGCCAATCAATGCCCGCTTCGGCCGTTTTTGAACGCTTCGGGATTCAGCATATTCGGCGGGCGCTGCCCCTGAAAGAACGCGACAGCGTTTTGTGCAGCAGTCGTCGCCATTTTCGCGCGCGTCTCATTCGAAGCGGAGCCCAGGTGCGGCGCTAAAACGACGTTGGGGCGCTTTAGTCCGGGATGAACAAACGGCTCCTGTTCAAATACGTCCAATCCCGCCCCCGCAATTTTCTTTGATTCGAGTGCGTGCACCAAAGCCGCTTCGTCCACCACAGGGCCGCGCGAAGTGTTGACCAGATACGCGGTGGGTTTCATGCGAAACAATTTTGGTGCGTCAAACATTTGCCGCGTATCTCCGTTGAGTGGCACATGCAGAGTGACAAAATCCGCTTCCGCCAGTAACGCATTCAGGTCCCAATATTCCGCGCGAAACTCTTTCTCGATTTCGTCAGACGCGCGCGTCTTGCTGTTGTAAATCACTTTCATACCAAACCCAGCGGCGCGGCGCGCGACGGCGCGCCCAATACGGCCGAATCCGACTATGCCGAGGGTCTTGCCCCAGACGTCGGTGCCGCAGAATTGATCAAAGTCAAAACCTTGCCAATTCCCTGCGCGTACGTACTGGTCGGCTTCCACAACTCTGCGCGCGACGGCGAGGAGCAACGCCCACGCAAAATCGGCAGTAGTTTCGTCGAGCACGCCGGGAGTGTTGGTTACCACTACTCCGCGTTTGGTACACGCTGGTAAATCAACATTGTCATAGCCCACCGCGACGTTGGCCACGATTCGAAGGTTTGGAGCGGCCCGAAGTACATCGTCACCAACGCGCTCGGTCAAGAGACAAACCAAACCATTCTTATCTTTCAAGCGGCCGAGAAATTCTTCACGCTGCGGGCGTTCCTGTTTGCTCCAAAATTCACATTCGCAACAACTTTGCAAGAGGTTTCGCGCATCGGGATAGAGTGGATGAGTTATGAACACCTTGGCCTTCGGCATATGGACCCTCGCGAAACGCGGACCCTGTAAATTAGCACAGCCGCGGGCCCATTTTGCAGGAGACGTTGCGCGCACGCAGCAAGACTCACTATAGTTGCAGTGTCAGGCGGAAAAACGATTTTGTCGATGAACGCAGCACTAACTTCCGAACTTCACGCGCTTCTTGGGAAGCGCAACGTTCTATCCAGCCCGGAAGATCTGGCGCTTTATGAATATGATGGCTCGGTGGATCGGGCGCGGCCGGAGATTGTGGTTTTTCCATCCACCACAGGCGAAGTGTCGCGGATCGTCAAACTGGCCGTGAAACATGACGTACCCATTGTGGGGCGCGGGGCCGGTACCGGGCTTTCCGGTGGGGCTCTCGCGCGCGGTGGCGGAATCATGATCGCGTTCGGACGAATGAATCAAATCCTCGAACTGGATTTGGAAAACCGGCGCGCGGTGGTGCAACCAGGGGTCGTCAATTTCGATCTGACGCGCGCCGTCGAACATGCAGGCCTTTATTTTGCCCCCGACCCATCGAGCCAGAAATCCTGCACCATCGGCGGAAACGTTTCTGAAAATTCCGGCGGGCCGCACACGCTGGCCTATGGCGTGACCACGAATCACGTCACCGGACTTGAGCTGGTGTTGCCGGATGGCGAGATCAAACGCATCGGCGGAAAAATCGCCGATTCGCTGGGTTACGATTTGTGCGGATTGCTAGTGGGCAGCGAAGGGACACTTGCGCTGGTCACTGAAATTACGGCGAAGCTTTCAAAAAAGCCCGAGGCGGTGAAGACTCTTCTCGCGATCTTCGAAACCGTGGATGACGCGACCGAGACGGTCACCGACTTGACGGCGCGCGCGATTACACCGGCGGCGTGCGAAATGCTGGATGGCTGGACACTGTGCGCGGTTGAAGACTATGTTCATGCGGGATTTCCGCGGGACTGTGGCGCGGTTTTGTTGATCGAAGTCGAAGGAGTCGCGGAGGCCGTAGCGAGCCAGGCCGTGGGTATTGAAGAGGTTTGTAAGGCCCACAATGCACGCGAAGTCCGCACTGCCAAGGACGATAAACAGCGCGAGCTCCTTTGGAAAGGACGCAAAACTGCGTTTGGCGCTCTTGGACGGCTTGCGCCAAGCAATTACGTGCTGGACGCCGTGATTCCGCGTTCGAAATTACCCCAGGCGCTGCGGCGAGTTCTGGAGATTGGTAAGGAATGCGGATTAAATATCGGAAATATCTTTCACGCGGGTGACGGCAATCTGCATCCGCTTGTGCTGTTTGATCCACGCAATCGCGAGCAATTCGAAAAGGCGGTGAAGGCTTCCACAGATATCGTACGCTACTGCGTGGAAATTGGCGGCGCGCTTACAGGTGAGCACGGCGTCGGCATGGAAAAGAGCGAACTGATGACGCTGATGTTTTCAGAGGCCGACTTTGCGTTGATGCGCCGCGTGCATAATCAGTTCAATCCCACGGGCCTCCTGAACCCGGGCAAAGTTTTCCCCATGGGCAAAGGTTGCGGAGAAACGCGCGTTCGCACAAGCCCGATGCATAGTCCGGTGCCGGCGTGAGTTCGGCACTTACATCGTCGATCGCATCCCGTTTCGAAAATATCGTAGGGAGTGCATTCGTTCAGACGGAAGCGGATGCAGTTGCCGATTATGGAGTGGAGGGATTGTTGCCCTCGGCCGCGGTGTTTCCGGAAAACGCCGAACAAGCGGCAGAAATTGTGAAGATTGCAGCGCGCGAGAAATTTGCGGTGATCCCGTGCGGGGGGCGAACTTCTCTCAGCATTGGATTGGCGCCCTCACGCTATGATGTGGCGCTCGATATGACTCGTCTTCAGGGAATCGCGCACTACGACCCGGGCGACCTGACGATTAGCGTCGACGCGGGAATGCGTTTGGCAGAACTCGCAAGAATTCTCGCCGAAAAAAACCAATTCCTGCCACTGGTTGTTCCATTTTTCGAAAACGCCACCATAGGAGGCGCAATAGCCTCCGGGCTCGATTCTCCGCTCCGTCATTTTTACGGGACCGCTCGTGACTTTTTGATCGGAGCGGAGTTTGTGGACGGGACTGGCGCACTCGCAAAAAGCGGCGGGCGTGTTGTCAAGAATGTTACGGGCTACGATTTCCACAAGCTGCTTGCCGGATCGCTGGGTTCTCTCGCGGTGATTACCCGGCTGAATTTTCGGACTTACCCAGTGCAACCATCGCGCCGCGGTTTCCTGGCTTCGTTCGCTGACGAAATTCACGCGCTGGCGTTCATGAGGGAGCTTGCCGCTTCACCGCTGACTCCCACGCTGGTGGAAGCGATTTCTCCGGAGTTCGCCAAGTTATTCTTGGAGGAGAAATCTCCTGTCGCCTCGCTGCTGCTGGACGTGCAGGCGTGGACTGTATGCGTGGGATTTGAAGGCAGCAGCGAGGTTTGCGAACGCTACGCTCGTGATCTCGGGCGCCTGGCTCGAATGGCTTCTACACAAGACGCAATCAGCGTGCACGATTCGCAATTCTTGTCTCTACTCGAAATCCTGCGAGGGGCGCCAGTATCCATGAGCCGGGCTGCTTCACGGTCCGTCGTGCTTCGCTTGGCCACGCTTCCGGGAAGACTGGCTGACCTATTGAGAGCATTGCGGAGCTTTGCAAGTTCGTCGTGGATCCCTTCGGCCGCCCTAATTCGGAGCGGTTCGATTGTTTATTTCGCATTGCTGCCGCGCGAAGGCGACGAGACAGCGACAAAGCAGATCGCTTATTTTTGCAAGAGCGTCGATTCCCTACATGGCCAGCTGGAATTCAACTCCTCGGCGTTGTTTTGCCCGAGGGAGTGGAAATCCGGGTTCGATTCCAAAGCGCAGGTGCCTGAATCGCTGGATCTTCAACGCCGCGTGAAAAAAGCCTTTGACCCGAACGGAACATTTGCCAGCGGCCGCTTTGCTGGAGGCATCTGATTTCGTGAGCACAATTCGCAACATTCCCGGGCTGCAGCCAGTCTATGAAGACTACGCGCGCTGTGTGCATTGCGGACTGTGCCTGAACAATTGCCCGACGTACAGACTGTGGCATTTGGAGGCGGATTCCCCACGCGGGCGAATTCACCAGATGATTCGCGTCGAGCAGGGCGACGTTCCAGTGAATGCCAGCTTTGTCGAACATATCGACAAATGTTTGGATTGCCGCGCGTGCGAAACGGCGTGTCCGTCCGGAGTTGAGTACGGCAAGCTTGTTGAATTTGCGCGTGCACGAATCGAACGTGACTATCAGCGGCCGTTTCTGTCGCGCCTCGCACGCGGATTTGCGTATCGCCGCCTTCTTCCGGATCCGCGATGGATTGAGTTTTTTGCACGTTTGCTGCGTGGCTACCAGCGCTCTGGATTGCAAGCTCTTGCCCGGCGATCCGGCGTTCTGCGCGCGATGGGGCTCGCTGAACGCGAAGCACTCCTTCCGCGAATTGACGATCAGTTTTTCTTTCGACGGTTGGGCAAAACTTTTCACGCCATTGGCGAGCGTCGCGCGCGTGTCGCGTTTTTTGGAGGATGCGTCGCTCAGGTGACTTTCTCGGCGTTGAACGAAGCCACCCTCCGCGTTCTGACGTCGAATGGCTGCGAGGTAGTGGTTCCGGCAAGACAAGTCTGCTGCGGCGCACTGGCTTCTCACGCGGGCGTTCGAGACGCCGCTCGCGACCTCGCGCGGCACAATCTGAAGGCATTTTCAAACGACGAGTTTGATGCCATTGTGACCAACGCCGCGGGGTGCGGATCGACGTTGAAGGAATATTCGCATCTGTTTACAAAAGACGAGCCGGAATTTCAAGCGGCGAAAGAATTCGAATCTCGTGTACGTGATGTAACAGAATTCCTCGCGTCTTTGGGAATGGTGGCGCCGTTAAAGCCAAATCCGTCGCGCGTCACGTACCAGGATTCGTGCCATTTACTGCATGGACAGAAAGTTCGCGAAGCTCCGCGCTCGCTACTGCGGGAGATTCCCGAGCTTGACCTGGTGGAATTACCATACTCGGACATTTGCTGCGGCTCGGCTGGGGTCTATAACATTACTCAGACCGAAGCATCACTGGAACTGCTTGCGGAAAAGATGAAGCATGCTGCGAGCACGAATGCGACAACGATCGTCACCGCAAATCCTGGGTGCCTCCTGCAGATGCGCGCCGGAGCGCAATTGCACAAGACCGGCCAACAAGTGCTTCATGTGATGGAGCTACTAGACCGCTCGCTAGAATAAGTTTCAACGTTCGCCAATCAAATAGCGGCACCCACGCGCTCCCATACGAGCCGAGTGCCTCGCTCCTTTTGGAACATCGCAGCGCTCACCCGCAGAATAAGTCTTCGCTTCGCCATCCATGATCAGTGTCATTTCCCCGCTCAACACGATGTGTGCCGTTTCCTCGTTATGCACATGTTCGGTATAAAATGCGTTTGGTCCATCTTGCCAGACGTAGGTATGACGGAATCCTTCTTCTTGCAAGTGTTTGGCGAGGAGCTTTTCGTCGATGCCCATACTGAAACAATACGCTTCTCGTTTGCGGGAGTCATTTCCTCATCGTAAATTTTGCGTGAGGCGGCAACTTAGGTACGCCGGAAACAGTCGCGCCCTCCTTGCTTCTGTTTCTGGCAACAGAAGAAAAAGAGGGCGCACTGTCTTCAGGAGAGAAGCTCGTTATAAGCTTAGCGCTCAGTTGTCCGGCGGCGGAGGAGGAGCCATGCGCATTACAAATTTTCCTCGGTGGCCCTGCTCGACCGTGTAGTCCGGCGGCACGGCAAACAATGTCGCCGCCGGTTCGGTCCGCTGAATGTTCGTCAGCGTGTATGTCGTATTGCCAAAGCGCGGATCAGAATGGGTGCTCTTGACGTCCATCTGCATATCAGCCGAATACCAACGTTCCGACACGATCGTAATCGGCTTCTCGTTTCCAATCTCGCCCGCCGGAATCGTTCGCGTGGTCCGTGTTCCCTCCGCATTCACTCCTCCGACCGTCTGTATGCCCAGCGATTCCGTTTTGGCCTCCGCTTCTGCCGATTCCTTGAAATTGCGATAGAAGACGTTACCCGGCGCACCACCCGGTCCACCTTTCGTCCGAACGCTCATTCCAATCGGGCCAGGCATCTGCCGTGCAACCTTTTGATCCGGTTCGAGCACGTACGCCGTCCCCGCTACTGGATCGCTGATCTCGATGAAGGAGTGCGGCTCGCCAGACGCCGCCAGCGGGCCAATCGCCGGCAGTGTGACTTCTTTGCGAAACCGGCCCACGCTGTCTCGATACAGATTCGTTTGCGTCTTCCGCGTAATGTGGTTGCCATCCGACAGGGTTTGCGTTGTTTCCGAAGTCGCAACCGCGCTGAACGGCGCTCCTTTCACCACTTTGCCGCCGTGCAGTCCGCCGCCAAAGCCGAGCAGCTCAATGTGATGCTCAAAGAAGGCTCCGCCTTCCTCAACCGCAACTGTCCCCGCCTCGCCGACCGCGCCGCCCTGGATCATTACCGGCCCAGGCTCGCCCCCCACCGTCTCGCCATGGATCGTTAGCGTAGGCAGCCCTGGTCCCTCTTGCGCTTCCTGGGCTTGCGTTTCCTGGGCTTGCGTCACTCCCGCACTCGTAAGAAGAGCAACCGTAAATACTGCGTTCATCCATCCCACTTCGCATTTCATTTTTCCGTCTCCTCTTCTCTCCCGACTCGGCCGTGCGTTTTCGACTGCCGCTAACTTCTCCATACCTTTCAGCTCAGCGCGCCAGACGCACTGCTTGCGGCAATCCGTCATTCCCAACCAGCAGATCGACTTGGATCCATTCACCTGCTCGCTCTTCATTCACCGGGAAACCCAAAGCGCCAAGCGCCCCTCGCTGCATGCGCACACGTACAATCGCAGCTTCTTCGGTTTCAGAAGGCAAACTGCCCGGCAGAAGAGTAAACTTTCCGCTATCTTCGTCCTTGGCGACAGCCGCGTTCGCGGTGCCGGACTTCTTTTTTGGCTCCGGCCGGAGTGCGTTCTCTGTGCTCGGTTCGGAAACGATAGTGTCGAGACTGTCCGGAGTCTGCGTTGGCGCGCTGGGCGCAGCTACCTTTGACATTTCTTGATGCCGTGCTCGTTGCCACGCGCCCCAACTCACCGCCCCGATCAACACTGCTGCCGCAGCCAATGCCCACGTCGAAATCGTCACCGCGCTGCGAGGAACGCGCGCCTCGCGCCGCGTGCGCAGCTCCTGCCTCAGGCGCATCTCTACGCGCGCTGGCGCCGAGTTCACGCGCGTAGCTTCCCGCAAAAGCCGCAAATCGCTCTTCACCTCGCGCCAGGACTCCAGCAGCGCGCTGCAATGTCCGCAGACTCTCGCGTGTGCCGCGGCTTCAGACCCTTCCTTCGGGTCAGCATCGCTGCGGTCAAGATCTAGGCCGCGCAGTTCGAATTCTTCGCAATTCATCATTTCAACTGCCTTCCTACTTCGCGCCCGCACTTGCACGGCGTGGCGCGTCCCGCAAGAGTTCCAGCTTCGCAAGCAGCAAGGCCCTTCCACGATGTAGCCGCGAACGAATCGTGCCGATCGGGCAGCCGCATACGTTGGCCGCTTCTTCGTAACTTAACTCTTCCAATTCACACAGAACTACTGCTTCCCTAAATTCAGCGGGTAAATCCAACACCGCTTCTCTTACCTGCTCGATCCGCTCTCGTTTTTCCGCGATCATCATCGGCGTCAACGGATCCTCTGGTTCTCGCCAAACGCTTCCATCAGCGTTCATCACGTCAAGAGACATTTCTCGCGGAATTTTCTCCAATTGTTTCATCACTCGGTTTCGGGCCACGCCAAACAGAAACGCTCCTAGCTCTCCTCGTTCGGCCTGATATTTCTGCGGCTCGCGAATCAACACCAGAAAAACTTCTTGGACCACCTCTTCGGCTGCCCACGGGGAACCGGTCATGCGTAGCGCGTAGCGGTAGAGCGCTGACTGGTGCTTTTGGTACAGCGCGAGGAACGCCTGCTCGTCGCCGCGTGCCGCACGCTTGAGCAGCGCGTCCGACTTCTCGTCCAGGATTTTCATTACTCGAGTTAGACGCCTCGCTGCTCTTCAATGGGTATTCCGTCGAGAAACAAAAAAGGTTCCCCCCCAATTGAGCTCCTTTGGCGAAGCTCAGGCGAAAGTCTTCGTTTTCCTTGAGCTATCGACCCTATGGACGGAACAGCTTCGCGGCAATCTGTGTCACGAACCGCCGAGGCACCAGTCGCTCTAAGTGCGCTCCAAGGTAGTTTCCGAAGCCGGAAATCACGTAACTCTTCCCCGCTGCCAGGGCCCTCAGCCCATTACGCGCGACAGTCTCTGCGGACTGTTCACGCCCTTTCGAGTGCGTCGGATGTCCTGCCAATTCGTGAAATTCGGACGTGGTCGTACCAGGACAGAGCGCGCAGACGCGTACTCCGTGCGGCTTCATCTCTTCCGCGAGCCCTTCTGCCAAAAGCAAATCAAACGCTTTCGTCGCAGCATACGTGGAAATGTAAGGCACCGCCTGAAACGACGCTGTCGAAGCCACAATCAGCACGTCGCCACTTCTCCTAGCCACCATTCCGGGGAGATACAGCCTGGCGAGGTGGACCACGGCGCTGCAATTCAACTGCACCATTTTCAACAGTCGTTCGGTCTCGATTGCGGGAAATTCTCCGTACTGGCCGAAGCCTGCGTTGTTCACGAGCAAGCTGATCTCAAGCCCTCTGTCATGCGTGAACTGAAAAATCTCCTCAGGAGCCGAAGCCTTCGCCAAATCTGCTGCAATCATCTCCGCCCGGATCTTATGCTTAGCGCCCAGTTCCTGCGCCAGCTCTTCGAGCCGGTCTTTTCGGCGCGCCGTCAACACCAGATGAGCTCCGCCTAGCGCGAGCTCTTCTGCCAACGCCTTTCCGATTCCTGCGCTTGCGCCAGTCACTAACGCCCATTTGCCCTTCCATTCGCTGATCATCGAACCCTCAATTTACTGGCGTTCAAAGCGGCCGCCACAGCGTCTCCATTTCCATTAGCTTCCTTAGTGGCCAGAGGAAGGCTCTTCCGCTGCGACGGCTTCGGTTTCCTCAGTTTCCGGTGCCTTCGCTTTTTCGGCTTTTCCAAGAACTGTGTCTTTGACCCTGCAGCCCTCGCGCTTAATCCGATCCATCAAGCGGCGCGCCCACACAAATTCCGCCGCGAGCAGTCCCAATCCCAGGAAAATCACCACCCAACCTGGACCCGGCGTGATAAGCATCACTACTCCCGCGATCAACAACGTAAATCCAGCAACAACCCGAAAAACGCGCCGTACCTGTTCGACCGTGTTCAGAGCCATGAGCCCGCCAATCCGTTTCTACTTTGACGATGGCAGACAACACAGGCCGAAGCAAGCCGGCCGCGAACAACATTGCTTCCGGGGCCTACCGGAACTATGATTCGCCCAACGTCCACCCGCACCTCCATCCGCGAAACGAGCGCTTCGCAAACCGCGCCGCTCCTTTTCCGTGACAATGCTGGGTGGCGCTCCGGAGGTTTTCATGAAACTTCGTCGCAACACGCCTGCGGTTCTGTTGCTAGTTCTCCTGTCAGGAACGGCTCTGCAATCGCAGCAAATTGGAAAATATGTCCCGGTAAGCGCGGGCTCCGACGCCGATCGCGCCATGGTCGAAATCAATTCCGTCAACGATCCCGCGCAAAAGCTGACCCTGATCGACAAATTCGCTGCCGGTCCTGGTCAAGGCGAGATGGCCCTTGTCGCAAACGAGCTCTACGTCAACTACTTCCTCGCCCAGAAGCAGTACGACAAAGCGTTCGAATACGGCGACAAGATCTTCGCAATCGATCCTGGTAATTTTCAGAACGCCGTGAATATGGTTCGCGCCGCATCTGAAAAGGGCGACGCCGAAAAACTACTCGGGTATGGCGAAAAAGCGCAGAACATTCTCAGTTCCTTCAAAGCTTTGCCAGCTCCATCAGGTACTTCGGCTGAGACCTGGGAGCAACAAAAAACACGTACGATCGAAAGCAATCAAGACAACATTCGCTACATCCAACAAGCCGTTTATGGTGGCGCCTACCAGACGCAGGATTCCACCAAACGCGCCGATCAACTGCTACGCTTTGCAAAAACGTTTCCAGATTCGGAATATGCGCTACCTGCACTGGGAGTTGCCGCGACGTCTTACCAGCAGGCGCAAAATCCGCCGAAGATGCTGGAAGTCGCCAACGCGCTTCTCAGGAAAGATCCTAACAATCTGGGAATGCTGCTGCTCGTATCGGACTATTACGGGGAGAAGGGCGAACAGCTCGACAAAGCGGAATCGTACGCGCAGAAAGCAGCCACGCTGGCCGACTCCGTACAGCGGCCCGCGAATGTGACCGAGGATCAGTGGAAGCAACAGACTGCATTGCAAAAAGGTCTCGCGCTGAGCACGCTGGGACAAGTAAATTTGCAAAAAAAGAACAACCTGCAAGCGGTGAAGAATTTCCAGGCGGCCGCGCCACTCTTAAAGTCCAACGATGCCAGCTATGCGCGAAATGCCTATCGGCTGGGCTTCGCGTTCATCAACCTGAAAAAAATTCCAGACGCAAGAACCGCCTTCAGCGATGCGGCGTCCGTGAGCAGTCCCTACAAAGGTCCTGCGCAAGACAAGCTGAAAACGTTGCCGGCTGCAACAACAACACGCCGCAAAACAAGCTGAGGCCCTTTACACTAGCCGCTCGACCGCATCCTGGTGCTGGCTGAGCAGACTGGCCACCTCGCTGGTCCAGTTGGCCGATCTGTTGCTCGAGGAATTGCAACTGCTCCAGCCAATGGAAGTGGCGGAGAGGGTGGGATTCGAACCCACGGTAGGGGTTAACCTACACACGCTTTCCAAGCGTGCGCCTTAAACCGCTCGGCCACCTCTCCCAAATGATTGCAGAACGTGACTGCAAGATTTTCAGTTTAGCAGAATCCCGGAGTCCGCGCATTCCGGTTCCATCGCGAGGTTTGATGGATGCGCAGTGACCCCTTGGTCGGATCGAAGTCACTCTGCTAAACTCCTAGAAGTGATCGGTCCGACCGCTGCATCCAGCCCGCTAAAATTGGAACCGCAAGGTGCCCTCAAGGTTAAGAGAATGCAATCCTTCGGTGATGGGACAAGCCAGGGCGCATTTTGCCGGCGCAGTTTCCAGTCGCCGGTCGACAAAACGGTTCTTTGACAGCCGTGCTGCGCCGTTCAAAGGTGTGGACAGGAGAAAGGTTGCTGGATGCCCTTCAAAGATAAGGACAAAAAGAACGACAAGGAAGAAGACAGCTTGCTGGAGAAAGTGCCCGAGAAAGTGAATGTCACTCTTCCCGGAACCGTCGAAAAGATTATTCCGGCGATAGGAAACCAGGTACCGGAGAAGGCTCAGATCCAGCTCGAGGGCGCAGACGATCTCTACCGCGAGATCAGGATCGATAACACACTGGAAGATGCCGACGGCAATCCAGTGAGTCTGAAAAAGGGCGTCGACGTTGATGTAACAATCGAAGCGGACCCAGACGACACGAAGCCCAAAGAAAACACAAAACCCCAAGAATAAGCTACGGAGCGTCCCCTTTGTTCCCGCGCCACGTGCTTGCCCTCCAGCTAAGTAAAGGTTTTCCCGCATATCTTTGATTGGCACAAACCGATAGCCTCGTTTTGGCGTGATGGCGAGATGGGTTCTTGAATGTCCGAATTGTCAGTCGGTTTTCGCCCACTCAAAGATCGACGACAATTTCGCGAACTACTTTCTACCTCTCAAGCCGGAGTTTCCGAAGGCCGGCCAGCTATTCGACTGTCCAGACTGCGGCCATAAGGCAACCTACCAGCAGAGCGACCTTAAGTATCAAGCTTGACTCAATTTGAGCCCTCGACCACTCCTTGCGGCGGGAGCACATCTGCCGATGCCGAGTGCTGACCGCTTTCCCTCGGAATCCACGCCCTGCAAAATTTAAACTGATCGTTAACTTTCCCGTAAAACTGACTCGCTGCGCCTCCTCTAGATTGTGTGTGCTGCATCGCAATCACAGGTCGCTGACAAAACCGAGAGAGGCACCAAAATGAGAGCAGAGCAAGCTACCGAATTGAATGACCGGGCACACGAATGGAAAGTGATTCGAAAATTTATGTTGCCGGCAGTTGCGGTATTGCTCGCGGCGGCCGCTACGTCGGCCATGACCGCCACGCACGCTGTCGCCGGCGCAGACGATGACAATCAGGACCAGGACCAACGCGCCTACGCGATCGGGCTCTGGGGCGACCTGCCCTATTCGGACCAGCAGGCCCTCGTCGGCGTGCCAAATCTGATCGCGGACATGAACTCGCAACAACTGGCGTTCACGGTGCAGGACGGCGACCTCAAGGCCGGCAGTGGAATTCCCGGCTCGAAAACGGTCACCACTTGCGCCAATGCCCTGTATACGCAAGCTCTTGGCTACTTCAACTCGTTGAAGGCACCGGCAATTTTCACACCGGGCGACAACGATTGGACGGACTGTGATCGTCCGGCAAACGGCGGATTTTCCTCGCTCGAGCGCCTCGATTATGAGAGAAAATTTTTCTTCAGCACGCCATTCTCCTTAGGCCAGCATCGCCTGCGCCAGGATGTGCAAACAGCGCCCTTGTGCCTCGGGATAAGTGGCAACGTGCCGTGCGTTGAAAACCGGCGCTGGATCCTTGGAGGAGTGGTCTATGCGACCCTCAACATCCAGGGTTCGTGCAACAACCTCTGCGACACCAACCCAGATCCGGCGGAATTCGCGGCGCGCAACGCGGCTGACATCGTATGGATGCAAGAGACCTTTGCCTTCGCGAAACAACGCAACGCTGCGGGGATCATGTTCATCTCGCAAGCCGATCCCGGATTCGACGCTTCAGACGCCACGCGCGCTCCGGTGCGTGACCCCAAGACGCTCGCGGAAACCGACGGTCAGCCGGACGGTTTCCAGCAATTCCTGGCAGCACTGCGCACGGAAGTGATCGCCTATGAAAAGCCGGTTGCTTACGTTCATGGCGATTCGCACTACTTCCGGGTGGACAAGCCGTTCCTTGATACCGAAGGACGCCGGCTCGACAACTTTACTCGCGTTGAAACCTTTGGCGACAATACTTTTAAGACTGACCCCGCGAGCGACGATAACAACGTTCACTGGGTAAAAGTTTTCGTCGACGCCAGCACCCGCGAAGTTTTCGCGTATCAGGCACAAATCGTTCCTGCCAACCGTGTGGCTGTGCCTGCTCCATAGACTCACTCAACAACCACCTTTCGAATCGTCGGGTCTCGACTGCCCGCCCTTTGCATTGCGGAACACAACGATTATGAACCACGCTCCACCTCGCCCTGGCTGCACACAGGGCGAAGTGGAGGTTTAATCTACCGTGCACCAGCCGGCGCTAGATATTCTTCGACGCGCCCAATTTGACCCTCATGCGCTCCTTACGGCATGATGTAAGTCAAGCGTTTGCAACCATTCCGGGATCGTCTAATCGGTAGGACATCAGCCTTTGAAGCTGAGTATCCTGGTTCGAGTCCAGGTCCCGGAACCATTCTGCTCGGATCACGCTAGATCGCGCCGCGCTTCAATTCGTTCATCAGGTAGTCGCACGAACGCACGCACAACGTCATGATCGTCAGAGTGGGATTCTGGCAAGGATTCGAAGTGAATCCCGATGCGTCCATCACAAACAAGTTCTTCACATCGTGCGTCTGCTGAAACTGGTTGAGTACCGAGGTCTTCGGATCGGTTCCCATGCGCGCGGTGCCCGCTTCGTGCAGCGCCCATCGCGGCGCGGAAGGTTTCGCGTACGTGCGGATATTCTTGGCGCCCGCCACTTCCAGCATTTCGCCGGCAGAGTCTCCCATGTCTTTGATCATCGCTTGTTCGTTTTCGCCGTCTTTCATATAAATCTTCAGCACAGGAATTCCGTAGATGTCTTTCACGTCGGGATCGATCTCCACACGATTTTCCCAGCGTGGCAAAACCTCGCCAAATCCCGTCAGGACAAAATTCACTCGAGGTTCGCGCAGCGCCTTCTTGTACGCTTCGCCAAATCCGGCGGCATGCCAATTGAAATCGACGCTCGATCCGCCTTCGTATCCAAAGCCTCGCAAAAAGTTCTTGGCGGGCGCCTGTCCTTTCAGATTGCGAAACCTCGCAACGTAAACTCCAACGGGCTTCGTGGGCCCTCCTAGGCCCGGTTGTTTTCCGAAGGTTGGCAGCTCTCCGTTTCCTCCACCGCTCCGCACATGCGCTGTTAGATAATGTCCCAGCACACCACTTGAGTTGGCTAGCCCGTTCGGATGTTGGCGCGTTCCTGAGTTCAAAAGAATCCGCGTGCTCTCCTGCGTCTGTGCGCACAGAATCACGACTCGCGCGTGAATTTCTCGTTTTTGGCGGGTATTTCGGTCCACATAGAGAACGCCACTGGCCCGAGTCGTCTTTTCATCCAGCAATACTTTGTGCGCCATCGCATTCGAAATCAGGGTGCAATTCCCTGTTCGCAAAGCATCAGCCACCGTTGTGAACGCCGCGTTGAAATATGAATGCGTCAGGCATCCACGCTCGCAGGGACCGCAGTAGTGGCACGGTCCTCGCCCATTCTGCGGCCGCGTTAGATTCGCCGAACGCGCCAGCGTCACCGTCCGGCCCAGCTTTTGCTTCACGCGATCTCGAACCAGCGCTTCCTGGCACGTCAGCGGCATCGGCGGTTGAAATTGTCCATCGGGCAAATGTTCCAGCCCTTCCGCGATCCCTGTAACGCCTACATATTTTTCCACCAGATCGTAGTAGGGCTCCAAATCCTTGTAAGTCAGCGGCCAGTCTTCCCCATATCCATCGTGCGAGCCTGCTTTCAAGTCCCAGTCGCTGAACCTTAAGCTCACTCGTCCCCAGACATTTGTCCGCCCGCCCGTCACACGCAATCGCCCCATCCATAAGAATGGCTGGTCTTTCGGTGTCGTGTATGGCTCTTCCAAGTCATTTACAAACCAATCGAAGTTGTATTCGCTGCACACCGAAAAAACCGATTGCACTGGCCGCGTTTTTCGCACAATCTCGGCCGCGCGATTCCTGTACTTCAATTCGAACTCCGGCTTGTGCTCCGAAAAATTCTGGTCTGATTGCGGCTTACCCGCTTCCAGCAAGGCGACTTTCAGTCCGGCTTCCGCCAGCCGCTTGCATGCCCAGCCGCCAGAGGCGCCCGAGCCGACCACAATCACGTCGTAGTCCGGTTTGTTCTTTCTTTGCATGTGAAGCATTCCTTTCGGCACCCGCGGAATGGTAACATCACGCGCCTGGAGGGTGAGAGCTCGAAGGTGCATACGACGACTGACATTCCTGTTTTGAAGAACGATGCGAAGCCGCAGCGCCATGTCTCGCGCCGTGAACTCGCGCAAGTTCTTCTAGCGAGCGCTGCTGCAGGCATTCTTTCGCCTCTATCGTCTGCGGCTCATCCGCTCCACAGGTATCTGTCGAACGGTTCGCTTCTCGATTTCGCCGATGCTCATCTTTCAACCGAAACAAGCAAACCGCTTTTCTTGTCTGCAGAACAGTTTGCGGCGCTGGACGTACTTTCCGAAGCAATTGTCCCAGGCTCCCGAAAAGCCCAAGCCGCATCGTTCATCGATCTCTTGCTCAGCGCCGACACGCATGAAGTTCAGCAAACTTTCCTCGCATCACTGTCCGCTGTCGAAGCAAGTTCGAATGGCACCTACCACACTAGAATCGTCTCGCTCAGTTCGGATCAGCTCCGCGACCTGCTGACAACGCTCTCAGCGCCAGATTCCGCGGACCACAAGCATTTCAATGATCTTAAAGACTGGATTTCGGGTGCCTACTATTCCTCCGAAATCGGCATGCGCGAGCTGGGCTGGACGCCCGAACGCGTCTTTTCGACTTTTCCCGGCTGTTCGCACCCAGACGGCCACGCCTGACAAAACTAAACTCAGGAGATCATCGTGAACAATCCCGCAAATCGCCGACAGTTTCTTAAAACCGCAGCGCTCGCCGGCGCTGCCGTCACCTTGCCAAGACCACTTGCATTTCCGTCGTCCAAGTCCTTGCTCGTTTTTACCAAGTCGTCAGGATTTGAACACGCCGTCGTGAAACGTAGCGACGCCAAATTGAGCATTGTTGAAACCACGGTCACCGAGCTCGGCAAAAAACATGGATTTCAGGTGCAGTGCTCAAAAGACGGAAGGATTTTCGATTCACCAGAGCTTCACTCATTTCAAAGCGTGTTGTTCTTCACAACGGGCGATCTTACGCAATCGGGAACCGACAAAAATCCTCCGATGTCTGCGCAGGGCAAACAAACCTTTCTCGACGCCGTTCGCGGCGGCTTGGGATTCACCGGTGTGCATGCCGCAAGCGATACATTTCACACCCAGCCGGATGCTGCGGATCTCTCCACGCGTTACGTCGCTTACGGCGAAAAATCCGATCCTTATCTGCGCATGGTCGGCGGCGAGTTCATCATTCACGGCAGCGATCCGCGACTGCAAACCACAGGTCTTATCGTCAATGACCCGAAATTTCCGGGTCTCGAAGGCGTCACGTCTCCTGTTGAGTTCAACGAAGAATGGTATTCGCTGAAAGATTTCACGCCCGATCTTCACGTCATTCTCACTGTCGATACCAGCAAACTGAAAGGTGAGTGCTATCAGCGCCATCCGTACCCCGGCGCATGGGCGCACATGCACGGCAAAGGCCGCATTTTCTATACCGCTATGGGCGACCGCCCGGAAAATTGGCAGAACGAATTCTTCTTAAATCATCTTGCTGGTGGGATACGCTGGTCGATCGGCGACGTGAACGCCGAAATTCCTACAAATCTTCAGGCGGTCACTCCTGGCTACGCAGACATCCCGCCGCAACAACCGAAGAAAAACGCTTAGACGCAACACAACGCCGCGCCACCAGCGATGCCCGAGTTCTCTCCGTAGTGCGCCGAAACCAGTGGAATGTCCGCGTATCGCGCGTTCACGCACCAATTCTTCATCCGCGCTTGAATCTCGTTGAAATAAGGCTGCAGCATCATTGCCACTCCGCCGCCCAAGATCATCACGTCGGGCTCCAGTAGGTCGACGATATTCCCCAACCAAATCGCCAAATACTCAATCGTCTCGGACAAAATCTCCCGCGCCAGCACATCTCCGGAATCCGCGGCCTGCGCCACCATGGCGCTTCGAATCATCTCAGCGTCGCCGCCCACTAAAGCCAGCAATCCCGCGCCTCGCTTGGAATCCGCGGCAATCGCCTCTCGCACTCTCCGGGCAATTGCCGTCCCCGAAGCCAGCGCTTCAATGCAGCCCTTTTTCCCGCAATTGCAGCGTGGCCCGCGAAAATCAATGCTCACGTGGCCGCCTTCCGCGGCCGATCCAGTCCGCCCATGAAAAATTCTGCCATCAAACACAATTCCCGTGCCGATTCCCGTACCGATGCACGCGTAAAACACATTGCCGTAGCCCTTGCCCGCCCCCCACAAACTTTCCGCAAGCGCTGCTGCATTTGCATCATTGTCTACGCGCGCGTCGACTCCGTAGCGCTTCTTGATCTCCGCCGCGAGCGGAAAATTGCGCCAGCATGGCACGTTCGGCGGGTTCAACACCACACCGGTCCGCGGATCGAGGGGCCCGGGTGCGCAAATTCCAATGGGGATTTCAGCGCGGCCGCTCGCACCCTTCCCCCGCAACAGTTCATTGACCACAGAAGTTACCGCAGCAAAACCCTCCTGCGCTGTCCCGCGCGGATTCATCGGTACACGCAAGTGCTCGCCCATCTCGCCGCAGCCGTTTACAAATCCAGCGGCGACCTTCGTTCCGCCCACGTCCACGCCAATCATCCAGCCGGCATCTTCGCGCGCGTTTATCATCAGAAGATTTTCACCCTGACATTCCGTTGTATCAGGCAGGAATCACTGGTCGTGACCCGCGAAGCGCGTAGTACACGATGTAGAGATAGCAAATCACCGGCAAAATAAATGCGTGATGGATGCCTATGCGATCTGCAATCGCCCCTTGAACCACCGGAAGAATCGCACCACCGACAATCGCCATGATCATCAGCCCCGAGCCGTCTCCAGTCAATGGCCCCAACTTGGCAATCCCGAGCGTAAAAATGCTTGGAAACATGATTGAGTTGAAGAATCCCACCAAGATTACGCTCCACATGGCGATCGTTCCCGTCGTCAACATCGTGGTGCACACCAGCAGCGCTGCAACCAGTCCAAAAATCCCTAGCAGCGTTCCAGTCTTCACTTTTTGCAGCAGCGCCGATCCTATGAACCGCCCAATCATCGCACCGCCCCAATAGTAGGCTACGTATTTTGCCGCGACGATCTCGGGCATGTTCCCAATATTTGGCTGACTCAAATAGTTAATCAAAAAACTCCCAATCGAAACTTCCGCGCCCACATATACAAAAATTCCCACCATCCCGAGCACCAAGTGCCGGTACTTCCAGATACTGGTACTCGGGCCATGTAGTCCGTGCTTTTCCGCCTCCGGCATCGGCGGCAGTTTGAACATTCCGATGAGCACTGCAAACGCGATCAGCGCAATTCCAATGATCGTGTATGGCAACTTCACCGACGACGCTTCCTGCACTCGATAAGCTTGCAGCGCGCCTGTCGACATCTGCTGCAACGTTTCCGCCGAACTCGCGTTCGCATTCAAAATGAACAAGCCGCCCAGATACGGCCCGATGGTTGTCCCCAGCGAATTGAAAGCCTGCGTCAAATTCAACCGGCTCGACGCTGTCTCCGGCGGTCCCAAAACCGAAACGTATGCATTGGCCGCAACTTGCAGCGCCGTAATCCCCGCCGCCAGCACCATCAGTGCGCCCAAAAATAATGGAAACGATGGCGCGCTTGCCGCCGGAATAAACAGAAACGCGCCCACTCCCATGGTGACCAGTCCCGTGACCATCGTCCTCTTGTAGCCGATGGTGTCAATTACCTTCGCTGATGGAATCGAAAAAATAAAATACGCCGAGAAGAACGCAAACTGGATCAGCATCACCTTGGTGTAATTCAAATCGAAAATGGACTTCAGATGCGGCACCAGGATGTCGTTCAGCACCGTCACGAAGCCCCAAAAGAAAAACAGGATCGTCACCATCGCCAGTGCTGCGCGGTAGGTCTGTCCATCCGATTTGCCGCTCGTTGCCGGCGCACTCCCTGTCATCACGATCGCCATAGGTCCGCTCTCTCCCTCAACGCTTTGCAGCGAGATTCCAGAGTAAAACTCGCCCCGCCTACCCTACTCCAAATTGCGCTCAGTGTATCCCAAGATCGGCGTCTGACGCTCGCGGGCCCCGTTATTGCGTGCACAAGCCGCACACCCAAGATTCTTCACAACGAGTTGCCGCATCGGTATGCTGTTCACGGTTTTTGCTTTATCGCCAACCGATGAAGTGGAGCACCTCAAATGCGATGGGATAGGCGAACATTTCTCCGACAATCCGTCCTAGCCGCATCCGGATTCTCGATGGGCCGGCGGCTGTTTGCCCAGGTTCATCCGCAGAGCCTGGCCGGCGACAGCTTGGTTGAGCGGATGACTTGGCTGAACGAACCTGCTTCATCGAAGGGTTTCGGCGGCAAATTGTTCGTTCGCAGCCGCGCCAAGACCGATTTTTGGCGGAAAACTTTCTACGGCTATATTACCGACAACGGACACTTCTTTCACCTCTCCGCCAGCGGAGATTTTGTTTTCCAAGCCAGAGTAAATGGCAACTATGCGGCGCTGTACGATCAGGCCGGACTCATGGTCCGTCTAGATGCCGAGAACTGGATAAAGTGCGGAACGGAATTCTTCGACGGCCGACGCCATGCCAGCGTGGTCTTTACACGCGACTTCTCGGACTGGTCCACCATGGCCGACTTGTCTAAGACTGCGCCCATATGGTGGCGCGCCGTTCGCAAAAAAGATTCCGTTGAGACCCTCTGTTCTCTGGACGGCAACAATTTCACATCCGCGCGCCAGGGCTATTTCCCGCCCGGCGTGAAAGTGGATGTGGGAATCATGTGCGCTGCCCCGGAGGGCCCAGGCTTCGACGCCACCTTCGACAATCTAAGACTCGAACTCGCCTAGTTCCACTCGCGTATCCCGCGGCCGCAGAACCGGTTCTCACAATCCGTGTAACGATAGGGACGAGTCTTACAGCCAACGATTCGACGCGGTGGGATTGGCAAAACCAGTGGCTGAGGCGACTGTGCAGCCTTTCGCACTGAATTTTGAGAATTTCGCAAAAAGGAGTTGTTACGCTACCGCTGCTCGTGAGGGTACAGGTTGGTCTGCTTCCCGCAACGCACGAATGACCGCCAATTCCACGTCAGTTGCGTACCAAGGAGATCGGATGACATCGAAGGCGCCCTTCGTCATGGCCTGAAAACAAAGTTCCCACTCTCCGGTTCGCGTCGTGACTACGACGCGCGGAATTCTATGGTCGCAGTGACTTGGCCGGATCAAGTCGAAGTACGAACCATCCGGCAGGTGTTCATCGCAAAAAACGATTTCAACCGTCTGCGTGGAAAGCACTACTTCGGCCTGTGCTCGCGTGACGCATACAACGACGTCGGTCGAGAGCGCCTCAAGCTGCGAAGCAAAGAACGGCGGACCTCCATGTTTGGAGAGACGATCAGAACGCGAATATGCCGCGGAACCGTTGTGCTGCCATGGATTCGGTTAGTGACAGAAGCAGGCTTGGTCTGGGTCGATAGGGAGGGCAAGGGCGAATACCTCAGGTGAGCCGGGGAGTCGTTAATAGAGCGCGAATACTTTCTTGTCAATACACGGCGTCCTGTAGAACACCTTCGGGCCTGTACACTTGTCAAGACACTTCCGTTGACTCTTCCAACTCGTCGCTTTCGGCTGCTTCCTCAGTGCCGACACATTCGGGATGCCCGCAAGGGCAAGGATCCCGCGGTGTTTGTTTCGAATCGCCACACACAGCACTGCAGAACTGGTCCTCGATTTCGACCAGGCATCGGCAGGATTCATGAGCGCACTTAATAAGATCTTCTGATTGCATGCGAGTCCATCGAGCGCCAGCGTTGATTATCTGTGATTTCCGCCTAACGCCCTCGAGTTTGGTATCGGCGTACCCTACACAAGCGCAATCATCGGGGTCAAAGCATGCACAGTCCATACGGCGGCCGCTGTAGCATCCGTCAAACCATTACCCACACTCCGGCAAAATTTGAAATCGCACTCTCGGGCAGCAAATCAAGTATGCTTTCCGCTTGGATGCCGGTTCAGCCGTCGATTTTAGGAAGCTCGCGCTGCCGGTCGAAGTGCGCCCTTCACTTGGCTTTGCTGTGCTAGAATCCACTTTCTCCTCGGAGCCCACCCTCCGGCAAGGGGTGGAATCATGAGCTCGGCTCCCGCCTTCTCGACTCCGACCTTCAACAGTACGCCCGGACAATACGCTGTGGCATCCGCAGCAACGTTGTTAGCATTGCTGCTTGCAGGAGCAATGACGCCGCTTGCTGGCGGGAATGTGGTTTATCCTGTTCTTTCTGCCGCGGTGGCTTTCTCTGCTTTTTCCTGCGGACTCGGACCCTCAGTCCTCGCAGTTGCCGTCGCACTGTTTAGCGTGCGCTACTGGTTCATTAACCCTTCCCATTCCTTCAGCGTTCCTGATCAGCCACAATCATTTGGCGTCCTCGCATTCCTATTGGTATCAAGCGTTATCGTGGCCATCGGAGAAAGAAGCCGCCGTGACCTCGAAGCACTGCGGGAGTCTCAAGAAGCTCTGGAAGAGCGACTCCGCGAGCGGACCGCCGAACTCGACATCGCAAACCAGGGGCTCGGCGACCTCACCGCCCGCCTTCTTCAATTGCAAGACGAAGAGCGCCGGCGAATCGCCCGCGAATTGCACGACAGCGCCGGACAGTCCCTCGCGGCTCTGGCCATGAATCTTTCCAGCCTCGGAGCAGACATCGAGCGCCTGGCGAAGTCAGCCACCACGGTGTCGGATAGCGTTGCCTTGGTGAACGATATGACCAGGGATATCCGCACCATTTCCTACCTCCTCCACCCGCCTCTACTTGATGAGGCCGGGCTCGCTTCGGCTCTCCGGTGGTATATCAAAGGATTCACAGAGCGCAGCGGAATCAAAGTGCTGCTGGAACTGGCGGACGATTTTGAGCGCCTGCCTCAAGATTTAGAGACGGCGATTTTTCGCCTGGTCCAGGAGTGCCTCACGAACATCCATCGTCATTCGGAGAGCCCGATCGCAGCGATCGGCATCACTCGCTCGGACGGCGAGGTTCGAGTCGAAGTCGAGGATCAGGGCAAGGGCATATCACCTGACAAAAAACTTGAGCTCTTGTCGGCAGGCACGCCCGGGGTGGGAATCCGTGGGCTGCGGGAAAGACTTCGCCAATTGGGCGGCACACTGGAAATCGCTTCCGATGGTCACGGCAGAGGCACCGTGGTCGTAGCGCGCTTGCCTGTTGCGAACTTCCGCGCGAATGTCGCTGTCGCGGGGGGTGGACGCTCGGCCCACTAAATTTCATCCTGAATTTAGCTGCCACCCCTGAAACTGCGAAGGGGAATCACTGCCTGCACCAACGTTCCCTTTTGATCAGAAAGGATTTCTAATTCTCCCCCGAACGCTTTGACGCGTTCCCGCATGCCGCGCAATCCGACTCCCGCGGCACTTGTCAGTTTCTCCGGCGGGATTCCCTTGCCTTCGTCGCGGATCTGCAAGGTGAGCTTTCCTCCGGAGTTGGACAAGGAGATCGCGGCGGTGGCACTCCCCGAATGACGATGAACGTTCGTAAGGCATTCCTGCACAACTCGAAAGATCATCATCTCTATCTCAGGCGGAAAGCGCAGATTTTCAGCTACGTTCAAAACGACCTCGATGTTGCTTCTCTCCTTGAACCCTTCGATATACCAACGCAGTCCGGTTCTCAGCCCCATCTCATCGAGCAACGGAGGGTGAAGCAAATAGGAAGTCGTACGCAACTCCTTCGATACGGAGCGAACGAGCTCTGTATTCTCATCGAGTTGTCGCGACAGTTCTGGATTCCCGGTTTTCTTGCTCAAGTTCGCCAAATTCATGATCAACACCGCCAACGATTGGCCCGTACTGTCGTGCAGTTCTCGCGCAATGCGCCGGCGTTCTTCATCTTGCGTCTGCAGCAGGCGCCCGGACAAACCTCGCACAGCCTCCTCTGCGCGTTCCTGTCTCGCAATTCGTTCTTCGAGCTCCCGCGTGCGCTCCAATACTCGTTCCTCAAGCTCGATGGTTGCCTTCTCGAGCGTCTCCTCGTGGCGGTTACGTTCGGCCACCGCCACTGAAACGAGTAAACTCGTCAAGGCGGCTACACTAAGGAAGACCTGCATCACGAGCAGTGATTCATTGGGAATCGCAAGGCCTCGCGCGGCGTGCAGTGCGCTTCCAATTGCCAGGCCTGAAAAGGCAAGCATGGCCAGCGCCGTTTCGCGTGGCCGCAATTCAAAGGCGATCCAGACCACGAAGGGAATGCAGATGAACTTCAGCGGATAAGCCTGCGCGTTGGGAAAAAGAAAACCGCCAAAGACAATCGTGCCGACCAGAAGCAGACTGACAAGTGCAGCGCCTTGCAGCACCAGCTGTCTGTGGCTTCTGCGCGCTGCTGCTGGCGCGGACCAAAGTAGGAAACACGGCGTCACCAGAATCGCACCCGTCATATCGCCGAGCCACCAGGTCAGCCAGAGTTGTTCCAGTTGCATCCCTCGACTAAAGCCAGTGAGAAAAAGGCTCGCCGCTCCAGCACTCGCGCTGACGGTTGTAGCCAATACGCACGCAAGGAACAAGAATTTGAAAACATCTTCCGCACGATCGAAAACCTTGCGGCCGTTCGCGAACCTCACAACCAGATAAGCCCCCAGGAGCGCTTCCATAGTATTCCCCGAGGCAATACCTAAAGAGCTTAGAATCGATCCGGCCGTCGTGAGATTGACTAGGAAGGCCCCTAGAAAAATCCCGGGCCAAACTCGATATCCCAGCAGCAACAGTGCCGCCAGGGCGATGCCTGTTCCGGGCCACACTGCCGTGGCACTCGGATGCACGATCGCGAGTCTCAGTCCGAGTTT
>Ga0207646_10002007_pt1 | contig 24464 bp, 15 predicted proteins | sample KBSK5502metaG_FD_184343 | JGI IMG/M metagenome (GOLD analysis project Ga0207646, IMG submission 184343) | Corn, switchgrass and miscanthus rhizosphere microbial communities from Kellogg Biological Station, Michigan, USA - KBS K5-50-2 metaG... | ecosystem: Host-associated > Plants > Roots >...
CCTGTCCATCAAACCCCTGCCTTGCAAGTCGTCAAGCAGGTAGTTCGCATGCGAGAGTAAACATCGCAAGCCAGAAACAGACCCGTATCTCACGTAGTCCCGACAGCAGTATGCCTAGGGATAGAGGTCACCGCAGTTTGGCCCGTACTGCATGCGTACGAACAATGGGTGATGTCAACATTTGTCATCACTTTCTGATACTGTTAAGGAGAACATCCATGAACGAAAAACGACCCTGGATTCTGGTTGCGGCCTGGTTTGGCACCATAGCCCTCCTCGGCCTGCTGAAACGCTCCCTCGAACGGCAGAAACCTACATAGGAGAAAAGTTGTGAAAAGCGGATGGCGCTACGAACCCGCTTTTCACAACTTTTCTCCTATGTGATCAGATTTGACATACTCGCGCATAAGCGCTATAGTACAGGCAGTAGGTAAAATATACTGTCTTACCTCGTTAGGTGAGGCGGCTGTATGAACACAGGCCACTGATCGGAAACGTCGAGAGACGCCAACGATCAGGCCAGGTCTCGTCGGCATAAGGCGAGACCCGAAGTGGCTGGATAGTCGTGAGCTATCTTACGTCATACAGTGCCAAAGCTCAACTAGAGGGGGAAAACATAGAACGCTCTTGTTATACCCCCTCTTGCAAGGGGGCATTTTTATGGACCCATGCCCCCACAAGGAGGTGTTCTATGAACAAAGTCGCTGTAACGCGGCAGCGCAAAGTGCGCCGCGTCTGGATGCGCCAACTCCTGATACTGCTTTCCGTAATCGGCCCTGGACTGATCACGGCCAACGTCGATAACGATGCTACCGGCATCACAGGCTATTCACTGGCAGGTGCACAATATGGTTATGGCCTGCTGTGGGCCATCGTGCTTGTCACATTCAGCCTTGCCGTCGTACAGGAAATGGCGGCGCGCATGGGCGTCGTCACCGGCAAAGGATTGGCCGACTTGATTCGCGAAAAATTCGGCGTGCGCATCACCTTCTGGAGCATGCTGCTGCTCCTGGTCGCCAACGCCGCCACGACCGTAGCCGAATTCGCAGGCGTCGCGGGCGCCATGGATATCTTCGGCGTCAGCCCATATATAGCCGTTCCTGTGGCTGCAGTAGTTGTATGGGTGCTGGTGGTGCGCGGCAGCTATCGCTATGTCGAACGTATATTGCTGGCACTATGCCTGATCTACTTCAGCTATGTGATCAGCGGCTTTCTCGTTCATCCCAACTGGGGACAGGTTCTCCATGAAACGCTGTTTCCACCGCTACAACTCAACCAGGCCTACCTGCTCACCCTGGTAGCTGTCATCGGCACCACCATCGCTCCGTGGATGCAGTTCTACCAGCAGTCTGCAATCGCCGACAAGAATATCAAGATTTCCCATCTACGTTACGAACAGATTGATACCTACGTCGGCTCATTCCTCACAGACTTTGTGGCTTTCTTTATCGTGATATGTACAGGAACGACCTTGTTTGTCCACCATATCCAGATCAACGAGGCCAAGGATGCTGCGTTAGCCCTGGCACCGCTCGTGCAGGGCAATGGACGGATCGCAGAGATCCTGTTCGGTATTGGTCTACTCAACGCCTCGCTGATGGCTGCCAGCGTCTTGCCGCTCTCCACCGCGTACTCGATTGCGGAAGCCTTCGGCTGGGAGCGCGGCGTCGGGCGCAGCTTCAGAGAGGCTCCACAGTTTCTGACACTCTACACCTTTATCATCGTAGTGGGTGCGGGCATCACCCTGTTTGTGCCCAGGGACCGCCTGGTCTTTGTGCTCAACCTGCCCAATGTAGTCGGCGGTATGCTCCTGCCCTTGATCCTTGTACTGATGATACTCCTCTGTAATGACCGCCGCCTGATGGGCCGTTTTGTCAATGGACGGCTAAAAAATGTGGTAGTCTGGGTCACGACCATCGTGATGACTATTCTTACAGTCCTGGTCACTTGGACTGTCATCACGGGACATTAAAGAGCTAATATACGCCCTTCGTACACTGCTTGTTGCCTAAAAGCTTGGGGATTATTCCCCAGGCTTTTTTGCTGTAGAAAGGAACGATAATGAAGCAATTCCCATCCATTGAGAAACTTGATACGGGTATTTTGTATGCCCTTGAACTCGCAGCAAGCCTGTCCGTCTTATTCCTGGCCTTTGGCCTGATTGCGAGTATGGCAAATGTCCTCACCAAAGGCTCTGTTCTCACCGACAACCTGATTATGCAACGCATCTGGGCATGGACGCAGTGTATCGCGATTGACGCCAGCGTTGCCGGAACCATAATCCGGACATGCCGCTACCATGCAGAAGGGGAGCGCGTCAAGATGTGGCTATACGCGCTGCTGTCTGTCCTGCTGCTGTTTACCGCCGCCATTGTCTCAAACATTGAAGCAATACAGCAGACGCTGAACGTAACGCTCAATACCGCCTACCTGCATGTGTTTGTGCCTGTCGAAGCGTTAATCTGGATCAGATCAATTGCGATTGTGCTGCTCATTGTTGCCCACGCGATGAGACATATACCGATGGCAAAGAAAGATACCCCAAATGCGACCCCCTCGCTCACCGTTCTTACACCGGAACAACTGACGCAGTTGCGCTTGCTTCTGACGCAAACAACCGTTTCCCAGGAGCAGCCGGAAACGCCACAGATCACCGAAACGGCATCGGGAACAAAGCGTTTTGCTGAGGAGGAGGCAGAGCAACCAGCACCGCCTAAACCCGTGTTCCTCAGTGTTTCTGAAGAGGAGAGAAACAAAGTCATTGCAGCATACCACCAGGGCATCCCGCGCCGGGAAATGTGCTCATATCTCAAGTGGGGAAGCAGCAAATACTCAACCATTGTCAAGCCGGTGCTTGATGCCTACGAGCAACAGGAACACCACACGGGAACGGGGGAATAATATGGGAGCAGGTGAGCAGACAGGAAAGCGTTATTGACTTTCACCCTCACCTTGCTATAATACAAATACTTAAACCGCCTGCAAGACCTGAAAAGGTGTTTGCAGGTTTTTTATTTTATGGCACAGGAACGCGCGATTGTCCTTATTGATGGCAGCAACTTTTACTTCAAGCTCCGCGACCTGAAGCTACACCAGCTTCTCACCTTTGATTTTTCGTCCTTTGCTTCCTCTCTCATTGGAAAAAACAGGCTTGTTTCTGCATCCTACTACGTTGGTAAGGTGCGAACCGATGGCTGTGCTGGCTACATGGGATATCCGTTCCAAAAATGGATGTTTTTGCTTTTCATTTCTGCGGTTTCTCGAAGCTGTGGCATGCACCGATGAAGGGATACAAGAGCATTTCGTGTGTCTCCATCCATGATGCAGAAGTAGATGCTGTTCATCCTCACTTTCAGTGAGAGACGAGAGAGCGGAAGTTTCTTTCAGGCACTTCAAAAACACCATGGTATGCGAAATCTAATCTCTTCAGGTATTGCGGCTTATCTTTTGAAGTGCTCAGGCCACTCTTCGGTACTCGTGGTGTAACCCGCCCAGGACCGGTACTGAGATGATTCGTTCATCAGGCTGAGCTGATGGAACGCAGGTGACTTCCCTTTCCGGAACCTGCTGATGAATGCCTTGATGTGGTCGTACCCGATTGAAATACGCGACGTAGGCACGCAGGACACGATGCAGCCGCTTTTCACTGAGGATCAGTATTGTGATCCAGGCACTCTCGCCGGACACTCCCCAAAAAGCGTTCACAGATGGCATTGGCACGAGGCGTGTGATATGGTGTTTTAAGAATCTCGATGGTGCTTGTTGCTGCAACACGAGCGAAACAGGGTCCAAACTTGCCATCATGATCGCGCATGAGATATTTCGGCGTGTGTCCATAGGGAGTCGCCTCCCGCAGGTGTTGTGCGGTCCAAGTATCGGTAGGAGCGCGCGTCACACCGACATGGATGACTTTCCGCATTTTGATCTAATAAGTGCCTGACAATACCCTGGTGTGAGTATATGTGTCTTCGATGGCAAGTAGGATAAAATATAGGAGATGAAATAGGTTTACTTATCCTATACCGGCTCTGAACCAAGTATTGCTCTTCGGTTTAGCCAGAGAGCCACCATGCGCTCGCGAACGCAACTCCAGAACTCTAACACGCCCTCCTCCCCGTGCTCGGCTCCTTTATTGATTATTTGTTCTTTTCTCTCTTCCAATGAAGACGGCAAAGCGCCGACCTATTCAGTGACGAGCAATGATACTGGTGATGTATTGTCAAAGGGAACGTACCAGACGGGTGCCAAAAAAAGCGTGCGTGGATCAATTTCATCCGGCAGCATAGTACAGATAAATCGCTCTGCTATATGCGGTTTCGCCAGCTCTTTGCCGAGTACATCACGAAGCCAGGTACGCATCTGCTTTACTCGCGTCATCCCATCTGTCGTCGCAAACGCTACGCGCAGAGAATTTGTCCCAAACCGCTTTTGATACGCTCCTGTCTTGTAAAAGGTGAGAATAGCGATGGCTTTCTCTTTAAAATCTTTCATCCCAACGGTGCCTCGATCAACCTCCAACCAAATACACATGCGCCGTTCTTGTGTGCCCGTTCCCCGGTCATATCGGAAATCAAGCCATCCATCAGGTACAATGGAGATATACTTCGCTGATGCGTTCCCATCTCCAGACAATCGTTCGCGCCCTACTGGCACTCTGCAGGGGTCTTGTTTTAAGACTAACTCGTGCTGCATTTCAGCGAGTGTCAATTGTGGCAGGTTTTCTGCAAGGAGTTCTGCAGCTACGAGAACATCGTTGACCGAGAAGGTGTGTAACAGGAACGGGAGGTACTCCACTTTTCTACTTGGGCGATAGTAGCGGTTCACCTCGAACCCTGCTTCTTTCAGTACTTGATCCCCTTACTGGCCAGCGTATAGTAGAACGGCGACCTGCCCCTGGTCGTTGGCTGTTCATTCGCATCGAGGTAGCCGTGATCGGTCAATTGCTTCAACCGGGCTTTGACGAAGGTCAGCGAACCCTGGCTGTAGTAACGCCGTATCAGTTGTTCTGGTTTGAGCATGTGATAACGATAGATTGCCCGCAAGAAGCGATCGTCAACGCCGCTCAAGGTGAAAGTCTTTTGCTCGGTATGTATCGTGTTCATCGGTTATCTCCACGGAAGCACGCTCTTTTCTCTACTCTTCGTACCACGAGTCAAATGATTCCTCATGATGTTCTTCATCTTTTTTGGGAGAGGCATCCGGGGTGTATCGCAACTCCTGCTCTACCTCACTGCGGGGTCGGCAATACTTGGTTCTCGTTTGCTCTCTAATTTGACGAAGTCGGCGTTCTACCTCATCTTTCTTCGCGGCTTGAGGTAGATTATCGGTTTTCATGGTGTATTTTCGCGGCTTCTGGTCGATATCTCCACCCACACGTACAAGTGCCTGCCGTTTTGGAAGGTTGATAAGCTTCCCTTTGATATCGCTTTCCTTGGGGATCCTTTTTTCCCCAAGCGGACCTGGATCATCGATCAGGAGTTGGATGACCCGACGCATATACGCTCGAAAGGCTGATCTCTGCTCCTCAATAGCAGCGCTTTCTTGTTCAATCTCTCGTTCAAGAGGAGGAAGCGTTGCCTTATATGCGTCATATTCCTTGCTGAGGAGGGCGATTTTCTTACATAGCTCGTCTTTCCTGAGCTGGATGAGTTTCTCGACCGTATTCATCTGACTTCCCAGCCACGCATTTCGAGCTGCCTCCTGACGTACTATCTCCCAAGGGCTGTTATGAGTGTTTCCTGCCCTCAATTGGGCCAGCATGTGTCGATCCACCAAGCTTGATTCCCCTTGCATATGATAGGCTTCCAACAGGGCCGCTACATCTGTGAGTAGTGGCATGGTATCTTGCATAGCCTGATAGAGCGCTACAATTGCACACCATGTATTCTCCACACTGAGATCTACGTGTGATGCCTCCGGATCGCTGGGCTCATCCGAAAAAGGAGTGGCATAGCCTCCGACTGGAATCCAGGACGCGGCCTCCTCCCTGTTGATCTCGTCGAAGGCGAGGGATCCAATGACCAGGTCTTGCACGTGGGTACGTTCTGAAATGATCCTGGCTTTTCTACTGGTTACCGGGTATAAAAAGATAGGAGCGGGTTTTTGTGCATTCGGTATGGCAAGGTAGGTTCGCCACATGCGCTCGTGAAACGCTCGTACCGCCTCGTTGGTCGCAAATTTACCTTTCAACCTGTGAAGGGCCGTAATCTTTTCCCAGATCTGCTGAAACAACTGGTTCCGCCGCATAATGATTCGCGCGCGCTCCTGTGCGATGATTTTCTCCGGCGTATCGCGCTGGCGGAGTACATTATTTGCTCCCACGAACCGTTCGAGGTCTTTGAGAACCTCCTCGGCATGTTTGCGCGTAGGCCCGGAGCCGTAACCCAACACGCAGTCCCAATAAGCGGCGTTCGCGAACAGGACATCTTCAGCTACAAATGGTTGACCATTCTGTTCAATAGAATGAGACGAAGAAGCAATGGGATAATAGGAGTGATAGATGACCAGGTACTCCTGAAATGCGCGATCAGTGGCAAGAAAGGACTGCAACGCCGCTATGCTGTGCTCCCTTTGCAGTAGTTGATCCTGTATGCGCTTCCGCTTTTGCTGTGGAACAGTGAACGTGAGCTTCAAAAGCAGGTACATGTGCTGAAGGAATGCTTCAAACAACGATTCATTGATGGTTTCTGTTTGGAGGGATTGATACAGCAGAGCTTGTAGCAGCTCGAGTATCTCTAACCCGTCCTTGCGGCCCGCGTCTCGCTTTTGAAGTGGCAAGGCATGTTGTCGGTAAAAGTCCTGTACCTCCTGATGGGTGTGCATTCTCAAGCGGTGTAGGACATCTGTGTAGATACGCTCCGGACGAAGCTGAGCCGTAGCGTCAAAAAAGAGCGGTGCAAGCTCTGCCGCGTCGGTCGGCGTCGGTTGAAAAGCTATGATGGTGCTGGCGGTCAAGGTGGCTGAGCGGTTTTCCGGGATCAATTCATGCCGATCTTGATGTGCAACGGTAATCCTGGCGCCGTATTTCCTGCCTTCCTTATAAAGCTCAGCAAAATCGCTTGTGGAAAAATGTTGAAATTCGTCAACAAAGAGGGAAAACCCCGGGCGTTTCTGCCATTCCATCCTACCAAAGGAAAATGTCGCTGCGTGTATCTGCGCAAGCAGAATGGTGCCAATCAGGGCAGCATGCTCTTTCATCTCTTTCGGGAGGTTAATCAGCAGCACTTCCCGCTCTTGTATCGCGCGCCGAAAATCAATGGTGGTTTTTCGCTGGCAGACAAAGTTTCTAATAAAGGGTGTTGAGAGAAACGCTGCAAGCCGGTTGTCGAGGGCTTGTGTCTCTTTACGTCTCTCAGCGGGCGTCATCGCATTATATTCTTCGAGCCAGTATGCTTTCACTTCCTCGATCTTCAGGCGGCTCACAATGCTCGCTCGAAAGGCGTCATCCCGTAGTAGGCGTCGAGCATCTGCTAAGGTGTACCCTGGGCATTCTAGAAAGGTCAGCGTGATATACCGCAGTAGCTTTCCGAGGAGAATCCCTTTGATCTCGGGCCAGAGCCGTTCAAAGACATGCATCACCCGTTCGACGACTATGGCCCGTTCCAGTTCATTCGCGGGGTCCGAACAGTCGAATAGATTTAAGCCGAACGGGAATTCGGTATCAGTCAAGTCCAGCAGGTAAGTCTTACTAAGTCGTTCTAGTGGCAATAAGGCAATCACATAGCGGATTAAATCATCATGAGCATCAAAGACGATCGTCCCGTATCCCTTTTCCAGGTCTTGAAAGATCAAGAACACTACTAGAGACGATTTTCCTCGCCCTTGAACGCCCAGGATATACATCCCGCTGCGCCGTTCCTTGTCATTCACCAGTATCTCCTTTCCCGTTTGAATATCTTTTCCCAGTTTTGTTTTCATGCTACTGATTATCCTTTTCCCTCTAACGAAAACAGCTGTATCATTAGCCAGTCCTCTCCGCTGCAACGAGCGATCTAGTCACCACATCACCACAGTTCCTATCGCATACAGAGATACGATCACCTTACTTCCTGTCGCTATCTTTCTTTCGTTTTGACTTCTTGTGTCGACTTCTTGGAGCATGTTCCCGCATTTGCAGGATCTGAGCAACAGCGTTATCGGTATCCCTGATGATCTGTTCCACAATGAGATGTGTACCATTGCGCTCAAGCACGCTCTCGACGCGCACGTTATACTGCCGTAGCTCACTAATGACAACGACTTGCCAGGCAGGCAGCTCGTCAATGCGATCAGCCGAAGCGGTAACCAGCACATCAATCTGCCCATGTGCTGCTGCTTGACGTAAGCGACTGAGCTGAGGAGCGAGCATCGGATCTCCTTCGCCCACATCGCAATAGACATGTTGTTCGTCTACGTTGTACGTACAATTGAAGCAGTACGAATAACAGTCATCAAGCTGTTGTTCGAGGGTAACGTCCTCTGGGCTCAAGCTTCTGCAGCGTGCATAGATAGCTGCACGTTCCTCTTTTGTGGTCATTTTTTTCCTTTCTCTTGTTTTTCCAACTCCATTGATCGGCACCCTGCTAGATTAGATGATGCTCCTGTACCTTAAAAACTAATCCTCAAGGGTAGGCTTCACTGTATTGACCTAACATACTTCCTTCGAGCTTTCAGTCAAGTGAGGATTATCGTGCCTGACCAAGCGCTCCTCATTTACCGAAATCTTCGATGCCAGAAGAAGCATAACAGATCGCTTTGGTCCGAGTCCGGGAGGCGCGCGGGAGATGAGTGGGAGATGAGTGGGAGGTGGGCGGGAGGTCTGAACCCTTAAATAGTCAGGCAAACGCCTTTCTGCCTTGCTCCGTACCATTTTATCGTTGAACCCAGATTTTCACTTTTTCGGGTCCTCTCGAAAATCAGCTATGCCACTACAACCGCACTTTTGAGAAAAAGAGCAAGCATCCCCGGAGCCAGCCCGTAGAACAGCTCAGCTACTAGCGCTAGATCAGGCGAGCTTGCAGCATCCCAGCAACTTCTTCCAAGCGAGCAACCGTCAGACGATCGGTGGTGCCGAGAGACTGTTTGTAGTTCTGACCATGAAAAGTGCGATAGGCTCTCCAGCTGCGCTGTCCCTCCCGATAGGCCGTAAAACGCCCGGAGTGGCCGATAAAGCGGAACGAGGAGAGAGAACAGAACCACTCAAACCATTCGAGCGAATCGGTGGCGAAAGCCAGCTCCCCTTCGTGCGGGCAGATGAGCACATAGGACCCAGCAGCCCCCATTTCCACCCGTGGGATGACGCGAGCACGTGCCCGCAGCTCGCCTGGCTGGAGAGATCGTTGGAAGGGGCGCTCGCTTTGGGAAGCAACGACCGGCACCTCCTCTGCCTTGACGGGCAACGGGGGTGCGCCCTGGGAGAGCAAAGCCTCCAAAGAGCTCAGGCGGCGTTCATACCGCTCAGAGCGCTCGCGAAGGAGTTCCAGGGTGAGTTGGGCCAGCTGTTCTTGCAGCGCCATCACTTTCGTCTCCAGACCGCAAACAACCGTTCGGAGTCCTGCTTCTTCCGAGCAAGAGGCAGGGGCGTCAGCCAACGGAGTCTCGTATTGTTGAGTGAGGGAAGGGGGCGAAAGTGTCGAAGGAAGTGGGGTGGCCTCTTGCCGGAGCACCGGAGAAGCGGCGGCAAGTGGCGCGATGGGGCGAGCATGCAGGGTCGCCAACTGCTGGACTTGCTCGAGCGTCAAACATTTGAGGCGGGCATCAGTTGGATGGGCAACGAAGTGCAGATGCGCATGCCGGAGCCAGTTGCGTAAGGTTTTGGGATCGATGCCCAGCATCGTACAACACTCCATCTGAGGAATGGCAGTCATGAGTCCTCCTTTCGAGGGAGTCCGTCCGGTGTGAAACAACACCAGCCGGAAGTGCAGGGACTACAGGGACAACAAGGACACTTTCAGGGAGAATGCAGGGACTACAGGGAGCGCTCCACGCAGCCATGAAGAGGCGGATATCGCCAGCCAGGCTCGCAACGCCGTCAGCAGACTACCTGGGAGTGAGAAGGGGCTGAGAGAACGAACCAACGAACGACTAACTCGAGTTCAGGCGCTGTTTTGCGTGCGAGGCGCGTGCCCGGCCCTGAGGGCCTCGACGCCACCAGGACCAGGCCAACACGGCCATCGCACTGCGAGGCAAGGGGAAAAGCAGGCGTCCCAGCAGACGGCGCACCTCGGGGACGGTCAGCGGGATGGGGGATGCAGTGACCTGATGAGCCATCTCTTGCGCAGAAACGGGTGGGTCTGCTTCTTCCTGCGCGCACAGCACGGTGAGCACTGCCAGCACCAGGAGCACGAGGGTCACATGGCGAAACCAGCCCACCCAACTGCGCACTTCATACTGATCTAAGCCCAGATCTTTGGCATTCTCGAACTCCTCCTCGATACCCCATCGGCTTCCCACCGCCCAGGCCATCACCGCAAGCTCGGTGCCTGCAGGGCCGAAGACCAGGTAATAGGTCTTTTCGGCTGGGTGAGCGGGGATGCGGCGAATGAGCAACCAATGTTGCCCGTCGTCTTCCCAACGATGTAAGATGGGCAGGCAGGCCCACTCGAAAAGCAGCGGCCCTTTTGTGCCAGTCTTCACACTGAAGCGCTGCCACTCCTGCTCGTTGACGAACCGTTGCTCGGCCTGCGCCACCGTCAGCAGAGTGCGTCCTTGAGCCGTCATGACCCCAATCGGTTCGGTCGAGGCGACCGCCAGGGCAAACCAGTACTGATGGTCTTCCAACCAGGTTCGCAGGTCCAGATTGTTGCCATACACGGTATCGGCGACGACCCAGGCCACAGGGATCTGTGCCTGATGCACCCGTTCCATCATCGCTCTCGCCAGTTCACACTTGGTCTGAAAAACGACGGTGTCAGGAATCCCGGCTTTTTCGCAGCGAGCGCGATCTTCCAGCCAGTGGCGCGGTAGATAGAGTTCCCGGTCGAGCAGCGTGTGGCCACGGCTGCTGATAGAGGAGAGAAAAACCCCGACCTGACAATTCTCGACCTGTTTGGTGCTGCCACACTATTGATGCGCCACCCCTGCTGACTGGTTGCCCCGCTTGGGAAAGCTGGTCTCGTCAATAGCCACCACGGCATACGGATCTCCCAACTGAGCCAGGACATAGGTGCGCAATTCGTCACGGACACCCTTCTCATCCCAAACGGCAGTGGTCAGAAGGCGTTGCATGCCATCGGGGCGGCTTTCTCCGGCCTGTTCGGCCAGCTGCCAGCCATTTTTGCGCGCCACGTCACTCAAGATGCCTTGGAGATACAAGAGGCAACGATGGCGTGGTTCGGGGCGAGCAAAATAGGGAGCAATGCGGGCATGCAGAGATCGTAACTCGGCTCCCCAATGGATCACGTCGTGGATGGTTGTCTTTGACCCGACAGATATGCTATGGTGCTTCTGCTTCACGGTTTTCTCCTTGCTTGTGACACGTTAGAGGGGTCGTTTTACACCTTCAGCATGTCACAACTGTGAGAAGAATAGCGTGAGTTTTTTCTCTTTTAATGAACGCTACTGCTCAGTTTATAAAGTGCGGTTGTAGTGTGCACCATCGAGGCCGTCTTCGACCCGGGTCTTCCCGTCATTTCCCGCCAGGTATCCAGGCCGAGACCGTCAGTGATCCGAATTGTCACCGCCTGCTCTGGCTACGCTGTGCTCATGGGATCTGTGACGTTGTCCGACGAGCCGGAGGAGCAAGCCGATGGTCATCCACCTGCGCCCCTATCAGCGCTTGGCGCTCTATCATCTGAGGCGAAGCATGGAGGCCGGAGCGTGGCGGCAGTACCTCGACCTGCCAACGGGCACCGGCAAAAGTACGCTTGCCGCCGCGTTTGCGGCCCAGCGGCTGGGGCAGACGCCGGGGCGCGTCCTGGCGCTGGTGCATCGGCAAGGCCTCGCCCTGCAACTGGCCGAGACGTTCAGACAGGAAGAGCTGGAGGTGGGCCTGTTGATGGAGGGCAGCCACACGTTGCACACTCCGGTCGTGGTCGCCACCGTCCAATCCCTCATGCCAGAGGCGACGCAGGCCCTCCTGACGGCCGACGCGATGCCCATTCTGACGGTGCTCATCGACGAGGCGCACCACGCCGTCCCCGGCTCGGCCTACGAGCGCGTCCTGGCCGCCATCGAGCAGGCGGCTGGCGCACAACCGGTGGCCGTGATCGGCCTGACCGCGACCCTCTATCGCAACGATGAGCGCAGCATGCTCTCGCTCTTGCCCGTCTGCGCCTTCGCGCGCACCATCCCGGAGATGGTGCAGGAGGGGTACCTCGCCCCGCTCACCTGGAAACCGGTGCAGCTCGACCTCGACCTGGCTCAGGTGGCGACCTCGCGCGAGACCGGCGAACGGGACTACGCCGAGACCGCCCTGGCAGCGCACTTGCTGCGCGAGGCCATCACCGCGCGGCTGGTGGGGCACGCCGCCTCGCTCATCGGGCAGCGCCCCACCCTGGTCTTCGCCGCCAGTGTGCAGCACGCTGCGCACCTGAGCTCGGCCTTTCGGGCGCGTGGATTGGCAGCAGCCCCCGTCTCCGGGCGCACCAGCAGGAAGCAGCGCGACGAGCTGTTTGCCCGCTGGAAGGATGGCGCCATCCAGGTGGTCTGCAACTGCGCCCTGCTCACGGAGGGCTACGACTTTCCCGGCATCGCGGCCCTGGTCATCGCGCGGCCCACGCTCTCGCCCGCCCTGTACATGCAGATGCTTGGCAGGGGCATGCGCAGGGCCGAGGGGAAGACCGACTGCCTGGTGATCGATGTGCTGGGCAAGCAGCCAGATGCGCGTCGGCAAGTGGTGCTGCCGCATGTGATCGGGATCGAAGCGGCACCTGAGGATGAGGGACATGCGGGTAAGCCTCTCAGGAGCAGGAGCAGCGACCCCGTCTTGCGGTCCATCCTGGGAGGCCGGGGAGAAACGGGGCTGGCGCTACTAGATCCCCTTGGGCGCTCGCCGTATCGCTGGACGGCTTACAGCCGCGGCTACTTCGCGCGCATCAACGCCCATGTGATCGCTATCCTCGAGCGCGACCCGGCCAAAAGCGGCCTCTACCGGTCGCGGCAGTACGCCAGGCAGCCCGAGCGCGTGCCAGAGCACTTATGGATTGAATGGCGCTATCTGCCCCTGCGGCAGTAGGTGGCGCTGGTACAGGAGGCCACCGCAGGCCTCTTCCGCGAGGCGTTTGCCGGGAAAGCGGCGGCCTGGTTGAAGGAGCCCGCCACCGAGAAGCAGTTGGAGACCCTGGGGCGCCACCGTGGGCACCTCCCTGAGCAGGCGCGCGCAGCAGGCTGGACCAAACGTGAGGCCTCGGAGGCCATCGCCTTCTACCAGCTACGCCGGGTGTTGTTCCAAGCACCGGACGAGTAAGCGGGAGCGGACAAGGCGCATGTGATCTCGCGCTTACCAGTTGCACATGACTCCCAGAGCATTCATCTTTCTCCGCCAACAATCCCTCATCACTAATGCGTAACCCATATTTCGCAATCGGATTGACAGGTTGTGGAGAATTTGGCACGCCGGCAGTTTGTACCCTCCATAAAGCCACTTAACGTTTGGATCTCTCGACCTACTCCACGAGGAAAATCTCTGAGTTTTCGCTAACGATTGCCTGCGGTCGGTAGCGCTGTCCATGAAGCCGCATGTCGAGTGCCCGAAGACGCATACCTATTCGGGCGTTTTTTAACTGTGGGAAGCGTTCTTGAGGGGCAACAATGCGGACTTCGGCTTCACGCCACCTCACAGTAACCTTCCAATGATAATCCTTGAGTTCAAGTACAAGAATCGTTCCTTCAAAGCCGTGAACAGCATCCTCTAACGCCCGCGAATGGCTGGCATGGTCTGCCTGCCACCTCCAAAATGGCCTGCACCAGGGACGGAACTCACATACCGTACAGACCGTACCGGGAGAGGCAAGGTGTTCTGCACTCAAACCCTCCTGCAGTTTTTGCACTATCTGGCGAGCTTCATACCCAACCTGCAGGCATATCCCAGGATTGACGGCTACCTTATGCGTCGCTCCGGTAAAGGGATAAACGACCAGGGCCTCCGCAGGCCATTCTCCGAATGTCTCATGCCAGAGCAATGCGTACAACTGCAGTTGTCTCTCGTAGCGCTCCGGCAGATCAGCGCGTAGGGCTGACTTATAATCTATTAAACGCACGCCCCCATTGGGAAGCCTCTCCGCATAATCTATTCTACCCATGAGGAGGCCATCCTGCGACTGAACAGGGATTTCTACCACAACGAACTCCCCGCTCACGTTCGTGCCCATGGAAGTCGCGCCCTTGATCGGCATATCCGCGCGCTGCTGTTTGTGCTCCAATACGCTGGACTCCCCAAGGGAATATTCGGCCAGGCGCAGCGCCTCCACGGTTACCGCTTCCAAAGCGCGCTGAACCCGCTCCTCATTACGCGCGAGCATCTGCTCGCGCGGGTGCGTATCCTTTTGCATTTCCTGCAGGGCGAGCTCTTCGCGGAAACGTTTGGCAGCTTCCTCGACAATAATGTCAGGGTTGGATGAACCGATAGGGCGCTCTGTCAGGGATTGCAAAGTCCGGTGGAACGCGATCCCGACGCGCGCTGCGTAAGCCGTACGGCGTTCGTAGCCTTTTGAGTACTCGAAGTAGATGCGTAGCGTGCAGGAACGCATGATCTCAATGGCGGTCGGCCCAAAGGGCGCCTCTGGTCGACCCCTTGGCGGCCAGAGGCTGCTCTCGTTTATCAGCCAGTTGAAGGCAGTTGGCGTCACGTTATTCATCATCTCACCACGTAAGGTTGTTCAGCACCCAGAATGGGCGCCGCTCGAGGTCAAAGGTAGTGTGGACTGCGCAACGCAATCCGTGGGCACTCAAAAATGCCTGCCGCTCGTCGCGGGTCGGGCGCCCCTGGAGTGGGTGGATCACCCAGAGACCCACCTGTACTCCCTCCGAATCGCGCAGGACAAGCGGGAAGCGTTGCCTGTCGAGTGTAACCGCAGGCAGTACGCTCCAGCTCGTTCGCGCATATTCTGCCAGCGCTGCGGAACAGTATTCGACCTGGAGAGGATTCAGGGCCGGCAGCTGGTGGCGGAGTACGAATCGCAGCAACGCCGCCCCTAATTCCCGGTCGAGAAGCGGATGGAACATCTGGTTCCGGTAATCAAACATGCAATGGTAGCAAGCTCCCTGGCACTCTGGATTCGGGCAAGCTTCTCCCAATTCCAACGCTTTACGCAAAATAGCCTCCAGGTTTTGCTCTATTGCCCGTGCGTAGCCGGCCCCTCCGGGAACGTTGTCATAGAGAAAAACTTCACCGTGCAGACGATGCCCGAGGCCCCTGCGCACTGCTCGCGCGCCTACCTTCAGTTCCCCAGGATCAATTTGTAAGATTATGGCAGCGGCATTCGCAATCAACATACCGAAAGAATACCAGACGGCTTTCCCGGACGGACTTTGGAAGGGAGCATCGAGCGTATCCGGCAGGTCAACTCCCAGTAGGACAACCTCTGAGAAAAATTGGTGGCCGAGGATGACCTGGTTGTGGAAGTCATTCGTGTTTGGGCACGTATCACCGGCTCGCGGGCCAGCATTTTTCCCCCAAAAAGGTGGGACACTGGCCGGATAGGTATGGCTCCCCAGATTATCGGGATCAAGTGCCCGCCCGCAGGCCGGGCAGATGATAAAGCCAGGGAAGTCGGAGTTCGGGCCCTTGTTGCAGATGAAAAGTTCACCCTGTCGTACGCGGACGTACAAGCGTGGCGCAAAGGAGAGCTGGGGTTTCCCTGTGCTGAATGATGTCTGTCCCACAAGGAGCCGGGCAGGAAGCACATAACCGCCCCGCTCGCGCCCCCCTCTCACATACCTTTCGCGCCCGACGTTTGGCAGAGCGCAGTCAACGGTGAAGCCTCGGGGCTGTAGATAGGGGAGCGGGGTGACCTGGAAGCTCCCACACTCTTCACACTGATCGGGCAGGTCACCCGTGTTGCGTACCAGTGTCACCGACTGGCAGTCGGAGCACTCCACCAGCATACCGCTCGGACTGTAGTCCGGATTCGGGTTGAAGCGATCATAAACACCGGCGCTGCGGTAAATGTAGGTATTTGGGAATTCTCCCCGGATCACCTCAGACCCTGGAGCGTACTCTGCCAGCGCGATCTGGAGGTCCCGCTGCATAGCATCGCCCTTGACCAGTTCCGTCTCCCCGTAGGATGGTTGATCTGATGGGATGAAGAGGCTCACGACATCCACCGGGAAGGCGTACTCTGGGAGAAGACCGGCGTTCATCAGGCTATCCAGGACTTTATCCTTATTCTCGCACCTGCTCACCACCGCCTGCACTTCGGTCACAAGCTTGTCGAGCCACACTCCCAGTTTGGGCACAAACACCGGATCAACGATTTGTTTGCAACGCTCCAGAAGAGGAGCGCGGTTTGAGGCCAGGTAGGTGCGCAGTCGTGTGGAATACTGGCCGTTCGTGAAGTCCGCAACCGTTCCCCAGGCTTCGAAAAGATTTGACTGCTGTGCAGACTGTCGCGTTTTTGACGACTGGTAGAAGAAACTCTGCAGGAGCAAAGAGCGCACATGGCGGCGTGCGAAGACCTCCTTCGTCAGGTAGAGAGCGGGCACTCGAGGCGGATGGCTCACGATTTCTGGTGGGTGGGCGAAATAGTACTGGTCGTGGCTCCGGAACTGCGCGAAGGAGAGTACCGTCGCGAGGGAACTCCCGCGCCGCCCGGCGCGGCCAGCACGCTGCTGGTAGTTCGCCACAGTAGGGGGAACATTGCGCATCCCCACGCTGAGGAGGCTGCCAATGTCGATCCCCATCTCCATGGTGGTGGTCACAGAGAGAACATCGACACGGTAGTCATCGGCATGCTGGTGGTCATGGAAAAGGTCCTGAAACCAGCGTTCCTCGTCTCGGGCTTCCACGCCCGGGATCTGGGCCGTGTGTTCCACCGCTCTCAATGGATAGGGATCATCGAAGAGCGACCCAGGGAGCGCATGCAAAGCCGAGCGCCGATAGAAGCTGCGGACGGAGGCGGCAGAGAAAGGGCTGGTTGGCTGGCCACACCGGAGACAAACGTTGAAAGGTGCCTCGCTCATAATATACGCGCAGGCATTACAGCGCTGGACAGTAGAACCGATAGGATGGAGGTTGAAAACGTCGATGCGGATGCCATGAGGGACCTTTTCGCCAAATTTTTTCCCAGCCGGTGTCAAAATCTTGAAGCCAATGAGCGCGTCCCACAGTGGCCCAGCCAGGTTCCTGACCCACTGGTCCGCCGCAGCTTTGTTGGGAAGGCGCTTCATGGCAACAAGCGCCCGGGAAACGGCGATGACGTAACGCCCCAACTTGCGCGTGGCATTGAGATTGTAGGGAATAGCGTGCCGCCCCTGGTCGGTATCCCGTTTATATCCCCAGATGAGTACATTGCGCTCATATTCGTTCACCATTTTATCTGGCCACTCCCACGGAGCCAATGGCTGAGGGGGGAGGAGAATATTCTCGGTGGCGAGGATGCGAGTCACAGCCTGGAGAAACAGGCCCGTCTCAGGTTCGCTCAGACAGGGGAATGTGCCGAACGTTTCCGGGAGTCCGACACGCCAGTAAGCGAGCCCCAGGGGTTCCAGTGCAAATTCTCTTTTTTGCGAGAGTTCGCGGCGCAGACCCACATGAAAGGCAGTCTGCGCCCACTTGAAGCAAGCCGAATCTCCCTGCTCCATTTTCCTGAAGTATTCACGTATGAGCCCATTTGTCGGATCGATCCCTCGCTGAATTTGGAGCTGGATCACGCGGGAACGCACCTCTTCGAAAGAGAGCGCCCTGGGGTCGGGATGCCTTCCCGATCCCAGGCACGCGTGGCACGTCGTTAGCGTGCGTACCTGTTCCTGGCCGATAATATATGCCCCCGTTTGTTCGATGCTCCCCTCCCCCTCACATTCCTGGCAAGCCATCAAAGCCCGATAGACAAGTTGGCGAAACACATCATTGTGGTGGTCGTCCCGCAGGTCGGCAGCCAGCTGCGCTGCCTCCTGGCGCGAATCGGTGAAAAGGAGCGCTTTGCGCCCGTAATTCGGAGGGGTGCCATGCGTCGCCCGCGGCTGGACGCGAAACCCATCCTCAGCGAGGATGGAGAAGGTGCGCGGGCCTTTCGTGCGCAGCGGCTCGATGATCTCGCGGCCGCCCTCCCTCATCTCACGGTAATTGCGACAGCGCGGGCACTGGGCCGGAAAGTTCCCACCCTGCGCAATCCCATCCGCGTCTGGATCAACCGTGTAGACTGGGCGCGCATACGCGTCATGTGGGTGTGTCGGTAACGTGGTTCGGGTGGAACGATATTCAACTGATGCATAGGCGTCAGGGATCTCGACGCCAAACACTTCAAACTGGGTAAAGTCGGTCCGCCTCCCGCTCAAATCGTCGCTCCATGGCCAGAGGCTTCCCTGAGCGGAGTCCGGTATTCCGCCCAAATACAGCAGTCCGCACTGCCGGCATGAGAACAGCTCCAGCACGCGGGCACCGCACTCGCACCACGGACGCGGATCCATATACAACTTCCCGACGGGACGTGGCGTGGTTTCCGAAGCTGGGGGAGGCGCTTTCGAGCAGTCCGGGTCCATGCAGGCCCAGATCCCATAGACACCGCGGAAGAAGATGTGCATGCGCACAGAGATGAGCGGCGGCGTATCTGGGAGTGCCGATGCTCTCGCGAAGCTCCCCGCTGCTAAGATACCCGCCGTAGCGCGCTCGCGCTCTCCGGGCGTTCCCAATCCGGGCCAGCACTCTTCAGCAAGTCTATCGAGCAGCGTTGCCCGGCGGGCAGTGCGTTGACGCGTCCACTGGATATCGTGATTCTGCTCCAGCAGATTATAAAGGGCGACTTGCGGCGGCAGTCGCTTATCAACTGGCCCCGCGACGAGATCAGCGGCCAGTTGTTCGATGGCCAGATCTGGACTGCTCAGAGAAAAGTTCCGATGGAAGCGCTCGAAAGCAAAGAGGGTACGAGAAGATGCCTGGCGTTCGGGCACAACCTGGGCACCCGCACCTACGTGAATCAGGGTAAACCTGCTTTCTGGCTCGCCAAAGAGGTCTGCAACGAACTGGATCAGTTGATCATCTGATCCCGGTGGGACAGAGGCTGTCGTGGCAATTGCACGGAACTGAGGTGACCCGGATGGCAGCCCCAGCCGCTCCTTGAGCCGCCTGACGAGATAGGCCACCTCGGTGCCCTTTGCGCCAGTATAGGTGTGAGCCTCATCTAGCACGAGCGTCAGGCGGGCACTGGGCGTGCTTTCCAGCCACATGCGCGTGCAATCAAACATTCTGGCCTCGATTGGGCGTATGAGCATGTATTCGAGCATGGAGTAGTTCGTCACGAGGACATCTGGAGGCGCTTCCTGCATATCCCAGCGGCACAACATCTCAGGGCTATCCGGGCGGGGCCAGTTTCCGGTGTCGCGCAGTTCTTCCCGCAATTTTTCCCAATCGGCTATGACCTTTTGAAGGTATGCGTCAAAGCTCTCTCGCCTGGATTTATGGCTCCAGTGCCCTGTGGGCAGCGATAATCCCGTGTACATACCGAAATGGATCACGTTCCCATTCCACTGTTGCTTTTGCCAATCTGGCGACCCACCTCGGGCAAGGATGCGGCGCAGGCGTGAGAGCTGGTCGTTTACCAGCGCATTCATCGGATAGAGAATGATCCCCCGCATCGCCGCGGGACGCTGTTCATGTCGTCGGTTATTGAGCCACCCCCTGTGAGGATCGAAACGCCCCGGACGTTCCTGATCTGTGACGGGAGCCCATGATGGGGCTTCTTGCAGCACATCGGCCAGTATCGGGAGCATGAAACTCTCTGTTTTCCCGGAACCTGTTCCAGTGGCTACCAGTAAATCGGGACGATCTCCGACCGACGCCAGCAATGCCTCTTCCTGGTGGGTATACAAAGGGAAGCGGTCAACCGGCACGCCATACTGCATAAGCGAGGTCAGGCCAGCAGGGACTATGTGAGGGTACAGTCTTTCGAGCTCGATCAGCTTATGGGCGGGGGGAAAAGCGGGGGTTGCCTCGATGAAAGGCGCCTGGGCCACCACGCCTCGTTGACGAAGGATGTCGCCGCGCTCGGCGAAAATAGCGGGATGCGCGATCTTGTACGCTGTCTCCAGGTATTCGATCGTCGACTCTTTGATGTGCTCAAAAGCTTCGCTTGGTGTCAGCCGCATAAGTGATCCCTCTTTTACGCTTCCCGCTCGATCGTTTTAAATAATCAATCACCTGTGAGTTCGCCCAATTAATTGCTCCCAGATGATCTCCCTTGTGCACTGCTGGTAATCTGACCGGGTCCATGCACGCGGAATGAGCCAGCGATTGACGGCGAGTGTACCAATAGTTGCCGTAGAAGGACGCAATACCGCGCCAATCTCACCCGTCCCACATAGGCACTCTCGCCAGTTCGGTACAAGCGGGGCTCCGTATACTTCCCTGCTGATGCCGTGCCTGAGGAGATGGGGGTCGAGCCCAACGCGCCGCACTGCTTCCTTCGCGACCCGCAAACGCCAATTCGGTCCTTGCCCAAATTGATGCCCAGACGCATAAGCGTGCCCTTCCCGGCGCAGGAGTTCGCGCATGAGGAAGAAAAGCGGTTGCGGTATATGAAAATGCCCCCAGCCTGTTGTCTGACCGATGTGCAGAAATTCCAACACACCAGGCAGTTTCAGGCGATTGTAGAGCGACGAACGGCCAAGCGCTGAGGTTACAGTGATCAGGACGAGTTGGGCATGTTTGTGCTGCTGGCTGATGATGCCGCTGCGATGGCTGTACTTTGCCGCGAAGGCATCGCATACTTCCTGTGAAGTCATGAGAGCAGCTGTAATTTTCCCACCAAGGAGAGATGAATAGGGAGGAACGGCTCCGACGACATGAGCATCCATGACATGGACGAGCCGTTGCCTACGATCATCCACATCCCACCCAATCCATGTGTCACGCGCTTGTAAATTGAAAACCGGGTCCGTGAGCGCGAATATGCCGATGAGCTTGCCATTTGCCCTGTCCCGGACAAGGAAACGCAAACGGCGCCCATACCCGCGGGAGACGGGAACCGACCATAACAGTGTCGCGAGTCGGAATAAATCAGCGTCTTCTGTCTCGGAAATGACGAGCGAGATAGCGGGATCTACCGCCTCGGGTATGACTTCCCTACCCTCGGCAAAGTGCGGTAGGAGCTTGCGGCCGTGACGGGAAAGGAATTGCTGCTCGCCCTCTCTGTACTCTGCCCGTTGGGCCGCATGCCGGGAGCGCACCAGATCTTTTGTGTACGTTTGATCTGGCGCCGGAACAAGCGGGTCAAGGCCGATGAGAGCCAGGTGAGCGAGTAATTCGACACGTATGCGCTCATGCAGCTCAGCCAGGCTGCACTCCTCAATAAAACTGTTCCCCGACGGCTGCGCCTCATCGATCGGTATTTGCTTTTGCTGTACGTTCATACACGTAAATCTCAAATCCTTACGTAATTGTCTCCTGGCGCATTCTAGCAGTTCTTCACTCTACTTGTCTAGTGGCTCATCCCTGAGTAGAAATCACCCGCACTTGGGAAATTACTCCCGGCCCTTGAAAGTACCGGTGGCGAATTTGGAATCAACACCTACTATTCACTTGGATAGCGCGCGTTGCTCTTACACAGGTAGCTTTCTCAGGCGGGTTCCACCTCTTTACCCTCTCGCCAATTGCTTAGGTCGGAGGAAGAACGAGGCTGGCGCTACTCCCATCGAAATCTTCGGTTCCAGAAGGCGTGTACCGCAACACATTTTCCACGTAGAGATCAATCAGGTGAAAGTAGTACGGCGATACCGTGTATTGCTGCGAACGCACAAATAGGACGCCCATGGTTGATAGAAACTGCACCTCGTCAAAGTGCGCCTCTCCCTGCATAACCTGGAAACGTCGAATGAGATGAGCGTGCTCCTGTCCGTGCACGTTCATGCCGGTTCGGGACCCCACGAGAAAGGCGTTGGTATCGTCATGCCAGATACCCTGATAAAGCTGCACATCTTGCCCTTTTTCGCTCAAAAACATTCCCAGGTCTTTATAGATCCTGGCGATGTATCTGCGGTCATATTTCCCCTCCTTTGCCTGTTTGCTGTCAAAAATGCGAGCGATACGCTCCAGCCACACACCGCTTGTCAGTTCTAGATAGGAGAGCGTGGGATGGGTCACGGCGATCTCTTCCAACAGCGCATCATACTCTAGCAGATGTTCATAAAAGGTCAGGGAACGGCGTTCAATCTCCGTGGTGGGTTCCCGGCTGCCGTCCAGTAGACCCCGTCGCGATAACTCATTCGACGGTAAAAGCGCCGACCGTTTTTGCTGGATCCTGTCGTAAAGTGGAGCTAATCGAAAGTATGCGATAGGATGGGGCATCCACTGTTCCTTATGCCGCTCCTCGATCTTTTGGTAATCGTAGAGGACGCGCTCTTCCAGGTCTTCGATAGCGACGAAAAGGTCGCGGCCCACGACGATATCGAACGTCGGCAAGTCCTTGAGAGCGCCATCCCTTTCAGTACGCCGCCGCTCAGCGAGCAGTTGCTCGTATTGCTCATCCCAGCAAACGCCCCATCCATCGAGCAGTTGATAAAACGCTTCTCTTTGGGCGGGGTCCCGCCAATCGAGGAAGCGCAACCGATCCCCCTCAAACCAGAGCGCCGTTGTAAAGACTTCGCCGCCGAAGCGGGCCCTCCGTATAAAGGCCACCTCTTTTGGGAGAAGCGGCAGAACGAAATGCCCAATTCCATGTATGACCGCGCACTTGAGGTAGAGTTCACTCAGCGCCACGCCTAGATTCCGCGCGAGGTCACTATCGTCGGATAGGGGCGGGGGGTAGTCGAGGTAATCTCCACCCTCCAGCGCATCGGGGTCGTTTGTATTGACGTTGAGCGACTGCTTGGGGATTTCTGGATGGGCCGTATAGAGCGCAGGATAGGGATCGCTCTCACCAGAGAGCATTCCGTCCTCATCAAAATCTTCCGCCTTCGCATCTAATAATACCAGTACGCCCCCTTCCGGGGCGTTCCTGACATCATCTAAGGCGACGAAGTAAACACCTGGTGACATACTATTGAAGAGGTCAACATAGTCGGCGAGGAGATGGGCACGTTGCAGGCGGTTGTCGTAGACGCCGACGAGTCCCAGCCGCTGCACGGGTAAGTCTACGTGCTTGGGAGGGCTGGCGCGGGTAAAAGTGCGTTCCTTCGCATGGCCGGTTATCCCCAGCTCTTTCAGGTCGACGAGAAATTGCTGGATGAAATCCAGGACAATTTTCCCTTTGCCGGCATCGGGGTCTCGGGGGTCATGATACTTGACCTGCGCCCGCCTCCCTGGAAATGTGACGATATCGTAGACTGCTGGCTCTTGCTCGGCAACCCCCGATTTGAGATGCATGAAAAAGAACTTGTTCCCGACGGCGCGTTTGCCAAAGAGGGGGCGTGAGGGCTGATATGGCGGTTCGACCCTGCCAAAGCGCCTGGCGTGGGGGACAATGCGAAACTCCTGCGTAGGGGTGCCCTCCGTCTTGGTTGGGGCCCCTTTCAACTCAACTTCCACGCAATAAAGAAAGTCTCCGCCTCCCGATCGCGCGTACACGTAGCATCTGTCCTGCCCTACGAAGCGGCTTGTCTCGTCTCTGTGGAAAAATCTGATCTGCAGCAGCTTGAGGAGGACATGCAGCGGCAGGTCGCTGAAGTGTATGTCCCTCCGAGGGAGGGGGGTATCCTGGAACCAGGATAAAAGTAGATCCCTGACCGGAGCCTCTCGCGGGTAGAGAATGTAGACGACCCATTTCTTATTCCTCTTCCCATCTAGTTCGTCGTGCTGGAACGATTTGTAGGGGTAGTCGATCTGGTCGCGGATGGTGTTATACACGCGGCCAAAATCAGTACGTACCTTGCGGTAAAGCAGTTGGTCGGGAATGACATATCGCACGAGCCGGTATCGCGCTTCCAGAATGTCATAACTTTGAGGTTGGTCGATCACCAGCGTGGTTGTGGTGACGGTGTGCTGCTTTGGGTGTTCCTGGATAGTCATGCTTGTTTGTTCTCCTCCTCTTGGTGCAGAGCCTTCTTGAGGTCGGCAAGGAACGTAGTGAAGGCGGCCTGGTAGCAATTCGGCGCCTGACGATCGAGCGCGCCTTGCACGACGATAATCTCCGCAGCCTCAAAATCAGAGACCGCCTGGAACGCGCGGTTATAGTAGCCCAGCGGCCGCTCCTGCCCGCTTATCAGATTGATGTACATGAGTTTGCTCTCCGCACCGGCGTGATGCGTGACGTGATCCAGCTTTACCTGGGCGTGTTTGATGAAATGCGCCTCATTCAGTGACGGATGCCAGAGCGGATCGTCGGCGGGGAGCGGAAAACGATCGAGGGTCAGGTCGTTGTAGTTTTTACAATCGATGAACCAGGGCGTGTTTGCGACGC
>Ga0207646_10002008_pt1 | contig 24463 bp, 24 predicted proteins | sample KBSK5502metaG_FD_184343 | JGI IMG/M metagenome (GOLD analysis project Ga0207646, IMG submission 184343) | Corn, switchgrass and miscanthus rhizosphere microbial communities from Kellogg Biological Station, Michigan, USA - KBS K5-50-2 metaG... | ecosystem: Host-associated > Plants > Roots >...
GACTACCTCGGTCCGGGACACGAGACTCGTGCTCATCGGCACGGGCGCAAGGACGACCAGCTCCGCGGCCCGGACGAGCCACGTCAGGCCCCGTGAGGCGTACCACTCGCGGCCGAATCCGAGGGCCGTGGAGTGCTGCCAGGCCAGGTCCTGCGCGTAGCGCATGAACGCGGAGGTCCGGATCAGCCCGTCCGGTCCGGACTCGTCGAAACGAACCCGGTACGAGGTCTCGTGGAACGACGGCCAGCGGCCGCGATCGGCGCTGGGGGCCGGGATGTCCGTGGCGGCGGGGTCCACGGAGGAAGGGTAGCGTCGCGACGGGCTGGGAGCGCCGGCGGGTCAACGAAGCCTTCGGCGAGCTCAGCGAACGGATCGCGATCTCAGCGAGCGACGGCCGACCGCCTCCGGAACGACCACGTGCGCGGCCGGACGGGCGGCGCCGTGGTCCGGTCGGCCCGCTCGAGCAGCCCGAGCAGGACCCGACGGGCTGATTGGTCCCAGGCGTTCGAGTAGGCCCGCGTCGCCTGGACCCGGATCTTGCCCGCCTCGGCGCGCGCCCCGATGCGCTCGAGGCCCGCGACGCGATCGAGGATGTCGCGATAGAGCTCGGGCAGGTCTTCGGCCACGGAAGCGGTCGGCTCCGAGACGGTCGGCTGGGCAGGGACGGACGGATGGGACTCCATCACGTTGGAGGATGCCCGGACGCGGGATCGGGCGATATCGATGAACGTCCCGCTCGGGGCCGCCGAAGGTCCCGCTTCAAGCGGATCGCGGTGCGCGCGCACACCGTTCCGCCCGGAAACGTCGCGGCCGACGCGTTCGGGTCGACCCGCCGCGCGGGCCTCAGTCGCCGCGGTGGCCGGCCGACCGGACGGAGAACCCCGACATCATGCCGGTGGCCGGCATCCGCACCACCTGAACCGCGTCGACCACGGAGCCGATGGGGCCAGCACGGAGCATCGCCTCGAGGTGGTCGAGAACCGGCAGCGGTCCCTCGGCGACGCAGTGGACACTGCCGTCGAGCTCGTTGGACACCCACCCGGTCAGGCCCAACTCACTGGCTCGCCGCACGACCCAATAGCGGAACCCGACGCCCTGGACCCGGCCCCGGACCGTCGCCTCGAGGCGAGCGGAGGATGCGACGTCGGTCATCGAGGCGCGGCCTCGGCCCTCGCGTGAGGCCACGCGAGGAGCAGCGTGTCGAGGACGATCTCGGCACGGACGTTCGCCTCCAGCAGCTCCCCGGCGGCGTCGAGGCGGGCGAGGAAGCCGCCGAGGGCGAGGACAGCATCGTTCGAGGCATCGTCGCCAAGGCCGGCCGCTGCGGCCCGAAGGTCGTCCACGAGGGCGGGATCACGGATCTCGCGCTCGGACCCGAGGCGGACGACGAGCAGGTCCCGGGTGACGTCTCGCCACAGCCCCACGAGGAACGCGGCCGCGCGGCGACGCTCTGCCGCCGGGGCCGCCGCGCGCGTGGCTGCCTCGCCGGTCGCGTCGTCGTCCGCATCCGTGTCGTCGGAGTCGGCGGCCGGTGGAGCCGGAGCCGGAGTTCTCGGCGATGGGCTCCGCGACGCGCCCAGGCCCGAGGCGCCGCGGGCCCGCCGCGGGCGCCCGGCGCTGGCCGCGGTCGGGCGCCCGGCAGAGCCCATCGCGTCATCGCCGTCACGAGCGGTCGCGTCGGCGAGCGCACCATCGAGGTCTCTCGACCGGGTCGCGAGATCGCGGGCGGCCGCGAGCCGCTCGGCGGCCCCGCTGCCGAGCAGGTCCAGGAGCGTTCGCGCGATCTCGTCCCGGGCGGCCACGGCGTCGGGCGACCTGGCGAGAGACCGGGCGAGACCCGGCCGACCCGCCGACAGGCGCGCAAGTCGTGCCGCGATGGGCGGGTCGGCGAGGTCGGCGTCGGCGAGGATCGCCTCGATGTCGCGCACGGCGACCGGACCGAGCCGGATCCGCGCGCAGCGCGACCGGACCGTCGGCATCAACCGGTCCTCCTCGTCGGCACACAGGATGATCGTCACGCCGGCCGGCGGTTCCTCGAGCGTCTTGAGGAGCGCGGTCTGGGCGTCATCGCCCATCCGGTCGGCTCGTTCGATGATCGCGACCCGGGCGCCGCCTTCGACCGGCATGAGGGCCAGGTCAGTGGACAGGCGACGGACCGTGCCGTCCTCTGGGTTCTCCCGGGCGCCGATCCGGATCTGGTCACCGGGGCCCCTCGGCGCGAGCCGGTGGACGTCGGGATGGATCCCGCGATCGACCAGCCGGCAGCCTCGACATGAACGGCACGGTCGCCGAGCCGCATCGGGATCGCCGCAGAGGAGCCCCGCGGCCAGATCAACGGCCAGCGTCGTCTTGCCGATCCCCGACGCGCCACCGATCAGCAGCGCGTGCGGCGGGCGACCGCGGATCATGCGACGAACCGCCTCGACCGCACGGTCGTGGCCGCGCGTCAGGAACCGCGGGCCGGCCTCGCCGTCCGACGCGATCTCAGGCGTCGGGGCGCGATCCGCGATCACGTCTCGATCAGGCCGTCGCCGAGGAGGACCCGATCAGGCCGGCTCGGCCTTCTTGCGCGTCGTCCGGCGGTTCGGCGCCGCCGTCTCCGTGCCGCCGGCCACCGCGCTGGTCTCGTCCGGGGCGTCGGTCGAAGACGCCTTCGAGCCCGCGGCCGAGCGGCGGGTCGTCCGGCGTTTCGGTGCCGCTACGGCCGCCTCGTCTCCGACCGCACCGCCGTCAGCCGCGGCCGTGGCGGCCTTGCGCGTGGTCCGGCGCTTCGGTGCGGCCGTTCCGACGGCCTCCAGCGCGCCGGCTGTCGCGGCCGCGGGCGAAGCCGCTGCTCCCGTCGATCGCCGGGTCGCCGTCCGGCGACGGGCCGCCGGCGCCTTCGGCGATTCGCTGCCCGCGGTCTCGACCGCGCGAGCGGTGTCCTCGGAAGCCTCGGCGGCCGCCGCTGGGGCTCCGCCCTGGCCCCGAGCGCGAGCCGACGGCTCAGGCTGGCGGCCCTTGCCGGACTGGGCGAGTTGAGCGCGGAGCATCTCCTCGAGCTCGGGCGGAACCTCGCTCCAGGGATCCCCGCCGCTCGGGCGGGGCGCCCGCTCGGGACGATCGCCGCGATCGCGGCGGACGAACCCGGCGTCACGATTGGTCGGCCCGCGTGAACCCTGCCGATCGCGCCCGCTCGTGTCGGGGTAGCGGTTGATCCCACCGCTGCCGCCGCCGCGACCGTAGCGCTCTCGCTCGATGGCTGCCGTGTAGGCGCTCCGTCCACCCCGGCCGCCACGCCCACCGCCACGGCCCTGACCCTGGCCCTGGCGGTTCCGGCGCTGTTCGGCGATGAGGTACTCCGGGATTTCCGGCTCCTCGAAGTCCTCGTCGTCGCCGACCGGGGTCAACGGCGCCCGTCCGGCGCTCGGCACGCCGAGCTGCGAGTCCCAGACCGAGCCGAACGGCGTGGTGGGCGGTCGGCGTGGCGGCCCCGAAGCCACGATCTCGTCGGCCTCGTCGGCCTCGTCGGACTCGTCGGGAATCTGCACCTCACGCGGCTCGTCGCCGCTCACGTCGAGCGACTCCTCGGTCCGACCGCGGCCTCGGCCGCGGCCCCGACCACCGCGGCGACGGCGTCGGCGGCGTCCGCCCTCGCCCTCGGCGCCGCCCTCCTCGGCGAACGCCAGCGGCGTCCCGTCGACGGACTCGAGCTCGTCCTCGCTCTCGATGTCAACGCTCTCGATGTCCTCGCCGACCGGGCCAGCCGAGGCCACCCGCGACAGCTTCTCGCCAGGGAGCACGGTCAGCGGGCCGCCGCCGTTCGACGATGCCGACGCAGCCGGGGCCGCCGCCCGCGTCGTTCGGCGTCGCGAGGCGGCACTCGCCGCGATCGGCTCCGCTTCGCCGGCTCGGCCGCGTCCGCGACCACGCCCGCGGCCGCGCGTCCCGCTGCCCTCGGTCTGCTTGTCGGGGACCTCGGTCATCGACAGGTCTTCCTCGTCACCGGCGACGCGCCGGCCGGATCGCGACGACGTCTTGTCGACGCGCGCGAGCTGGGTGATGTCGGTGAACAGGTCGGCGACGTCGATCAGGTCGCTGGAGGTGTTGCCGCGGAAGCTGATGACCTCGACCCGGACGCCCATCTCCTGGACGGCCCGGATCGCCGGCGCGAAGTCCCCGTCACCCGACACGACGATCGCGATGTCGAGGTTCCGCGCCGTCTTCATCAGGTCGACGACGAGCTCGATGTCGAGGTTCGCCTTGACCTTGCCGTCGCCGTATTTGCGGATGTCCTTGCTGACGACCTTGTAGTGGTTCCGCGCCAGGAAGGCGTGGAAGTTCCGTTGGTTCTCGTTCTCGGGGTCCAACCCCGTGTAGGCATACGCTCGGACGAAGTCCCGCCCGGCGGTTGCCGCCTTGAGGAGCGTGACGTAATCGATGTCCGTGCCGGCCGCCTTGGCCGCATAGAAGATGTTCGCCACGTCCACGAAGACGGCGACGTTCTTTCCCACCTTGACTCCTTGATTGGGAGGAGCGACGCCGGCGCGAACTGCGCTGCCTGGCGTCGCGATCAGTTGCTGGTGCGCGCTTTGGCCACTCCGACCGCGGCCACCCGACACTCCGCGCGCGGACCTGATTCCACGAACCCGTGACGTTCCAGGCGGGTCCGCTCCACCGGGTCGTCGGGAAGGGCTGCCTCGACGATGCTGCAGCCCTTGTTGCGCGCCGATCGGAGCATCTCTTCGAGCAGCGCGTCGGTCACCCGATCCGCGTCGTGATCGGGATCGACCACGACGAAGTCGACTGCGCCAACGAAGCCGCCGGCCCGGACGGAGGGCCGCAGCGCGAGGACCGCGCCTCCGACCACTTCGCGCCGCGCCTCGGCGATGAAGATGCTCGCCTGCGGGAGGTAGACCAGCTGTCGGAGCAGGTCACCAGAATCCAGCGGGCCTGCCGTGGACGCACGACCAGCTGCGCCGCCCAGGGCGACGAGCCGTTCGATATCCGTGATGCGAGCCGGACGGATCAGGTATTCCACGCGGGTGGAGGCACCTCGTGCGAGGAGGCGAATGCGATTGCGTCGCTGCTTCGCCGATCGGGAGCCGACCGTTGGCACCGCGTCGGAGGGACCTCGCAGGGTGGGGAGCCAGAGGCTCGACAGCCACGCCCGGGTCGCGCCGACCGGTGTTGCATTCGGTCCGCCGGTGTCTATGATACGGCATCGCTTCGGCGGCAACCTGCGCGCCGTCCGAGCCAGCGTTCTGCGTCGTCGTCCGTCACGCACCGCCGCTCGTGTCCCGACGATCCCTCCCCAGGACCAATCGCACGGAACACGCAGCATCGGGCGCCGGGCGGCGCGTCGGCGCCGGCGGCGGCGAGGCAGGCCCGGTCGACCGATCTCACCCGGTTTGCGGGTGAGTCACAGAGGAGGAGCTGGATGAAGGCGACGAAACTCGGCGTGATGACCTTCAGCGCGATGCTGGTGGTCAGCGCCTGCGGCGGCGGGACGCCGGCCGCCAGTGGTGGCGCTGCGGGCGCTCCCGCTGCCTGCAACAACAAGGTCGGGACGAGCTCGACCGAGATCCACGTCTATTCGAGCCTGCCGCGGCAAGGCACGAACACCGAGCAGACCAACACGCTCGTCGAGCAGGAGAAGAAGATCCTCGACGGTGTCAAGGTCGGCAAGTGGACCATCAAGTACTTCGACCTCGACGACTCGTCGGCCGCCAACAACGGCGACTGGGACGGCACCGTCGAGCAGGCGAACGCCAACAAGGCCGTCAACGACCCAGACGCGATGGCCTACATCGGGACCTACAACTCCGGCGCGGCCAAGCTGGCGATCCCGATCCTCAACCAGAACTGCCTCGTCATGGTCACCCCCGCGAACACGTATCCGGGTCTGACCAAGGCGGTCAATGGCGTGACCAAGCCGGGCGAGCCGGACACGTACTACCCGGGCGGTTACCGCAGCTACTCCCGCGTGGTCGGCACCGACGACGCGCAGGGTGCGGCGGGCGCCGAGTGGGCCAAGTCCCTCGGTGGGACCAAGGCGTACGTCCTCGACGACACGCAGGTCTACGGCCAGGGTCTTGCCAAGTCCTTCGCCCTCGCCTTCACCAACGGCGGTGGCGCGGTCCTCAGCGCGAACGGCACCTCGGAAGGCTTCGACCCGAAGGCCTCGGACTACAACGCCCTGGCCCAGAAGATCAAGTCATCCGGCGCCGACTTCATCTACATCGGCTCGATCACGGGCAACAACACCGGCAAGCTCTGGAAGGACCTCCGGTCCGCGATGCCCGACATGAAGATCATGGCCGGTGACGGCGTCTACGAGAAGTCGTGGTACGACGGCGTCGGGTCGGCCGGCAACGGCACCTACCTGACGTTCGGGGCGATCGGCCCGGACCAGCTGACCGGCGACGGGAAGACCTGGTACGAGCAGTACAAGACGGACCACAACGGCACCTCGCCGGCCGTGTACACCGCCTACGGCAACGCCGCCGCGACGGTCGTCCTGGCCGCCCTCAACAAGGCCGCCACGAACGACCGCTATCAGGTCCTGAAGAACGTCATGGCCACGAGCGGCCTGGCGACGGTCACCGGCTCCGTGACGCTCGACAAGAACGGCGACGTCACGGGTGGCGGGATCACCGGCTACCAGGTGGTAACCAGCTGGCCGCCGAAGTTCGTCCAGCTCTTCCAGTCCAAGGGTCTGTAGCCATCCAGCTGCAGCCACCAGCCTGAGTAGCGACCGGGGCGGGCGTCCAGCCCGCCCCGGTCGTCGTCTCACCCTCGTCCTGCCTGGAGGGCGGCATGGACCAGATCGTCCAGACGTTCATCATCGGCCTCTCGAACGGACTGATCTTCGCTCTCGTCGCCCTGGGCTACTCCCTCGTGTACGGCATCATCGAGCTGATCAACTTCGCCCACGGCGACGTCTTCATGCTGGGCTCGATGATCGCCCTCCTCCTGATCTCGGGTGTCTTCGGCGTGACCGCGGCGACGCCCCCGCTGATGATCGTCGTCATCGTGGCCGCGGTCATCCTCATCACGATGGCGGTGACCGCCACCATCAACGTCACGATCGAGCGGCTCGCCTACCGGCCGTTGCGCAACGCCCCGAAGCTCGCCCCGCTCATCTCCGCGATCGGCATGAGCTTCGTTCTCCAGAACATCGCCTTGCTCGTCGCCGGGCCGGCCAACAAGAGCATCGACAACATCCTCCCGCCGGTGAACCTCCTGTCGTACATCGGGGTCAACACCGTCGAGCTCTCGTTCCGGCAGGTCTTCGTCGCAGTCGTCACGGTTCCGTTGCTCATCGGCATGTCCTGGTTCGTCGCCAAGACGAAGCAGGGCAAGGCGATGCGGGCGACCGCGCAGGACCCCGACACGGCCGGCCTCATGGGCGTCGACGTCAACCGGACCATTGCCTTCACCTTCCTGATCGGCGGCGCGCTGGCGGGTGCGGCCGGGGTCGTCCAGATCCTCTACAACAACGTGACCGTCTGGAACCTCGGCTTCCGGTTCGGCCTCAACGCGTTCACGTCGGCCGTCCTCGGTGGGATCGGCAACCTGCCCGGGGCCGTCCTCGGCGCGTTGGTCCTCGGCCAGATCAACGCCTTCAGTGACCGCTACGTCGCCGCGAACTGGACGAACGCGATCGTCTTCATGGTCCTGATCGGCGTCCTCGTCTTCAAGCCGACCGGGCTCCTCGGCCAGCAGCTGGCGGACCGAGCGTGACCGCGATCGTCGAATCGGAGCGGCGGCCGGGCGGGTTCGGCGGCTGGCTCGGCCACATCAGCGAGGTCCTCGGCGGGATCCCCGCTGGCTACCGAGACGCGCTGCGCCAGCATCGGACCCGGACGATCATCCTCACAGTTCTCGCGATCCTCTTCCTGACGTATCCGATCCTCAATCGATTCGTCCTGCAGGGCTTCAGCCGGAACGTCTTCCCCCTGCCGATCCCGGACGACACGGTCCTCACGTTCATGCTGATCTTCTCGATCATGGCCGTCGGCCTGAACATCGTGGCCGGCTTCGCCGGCCTGCTGGACCTGGGCTACGTCGCCTTCTACGCGATCGGCGCCTATACCGCGGCGTTCCTGGCATCGCCGCACTTCGGCGTGGTGAGCATCGTCCTGCTGGCCAACGTCCCCCAGGGGTTCCCCGGGATCCACATCCCGTTCTGGTTCATCGTGCCGCTGGCGATGATCATCGCGGGCACGTTCGGGGCGCTCCTCGGCGCGCCGACGCTCCGCCTCCGCGGCGACTACCTGGCAATCGTGACGCTGGGCTTCGGCGAGATCGTCCCGGTCGTCTTCCGCAACCTGGCGGACGTGACGATCAGGTTCAACTTCCTGTTCATCAACTTCTCGGCAGAGCACCTGAACCTGACCGGCGGTCCGCTCGGGATCAACCCGATCGACGCGCCCTACCTGCCGGGCCTCGGGATCATCTTCAATGCGAGCTCGGGGTTCGCTCCCGTCTACCTCGCGATGATCCTCCTGGCGCTCGGCGTGCTCTTCGCCCGGAACCTCGAGCGGTCGCGCATCGGGCGAGCGTGGATGGCGATCCGCGAAGACGAGCTTGCGGCCGAGATGATGGGCGTCCATACCGTCCGGACGAAGCTTCTCGCCTTCGCCCTCGGAGCGAGCTTCGCCGGGATCGCGGGGTCGCTCCAGGCGTCGTACCTGGGGGCGACGACCTCGGACTTCTTCCAGTTCTCGACTTCGATCCTGGTCCTGATCATGGTCATCCTCGGCGGGATCGGGAACATCTGGGGGGTCATCGTCGGAGCTGTGGCCATCCAGTACGTCAACCTGACTCTCTTGCCGTATCTCGGCCAGCAGATCCAGTCGATCGCGCCGTCGTTCCCGAACCCGGCCCAGTTCAACTTCCTGTTCTTCGGCCTGATCCTCGTCGTGATGATGCGATTCCGGCCAGAAGGGTTCATCCCCAACCGCCAGCGCGCGGCCCAGCTGAGCGCCCACGTCCTGGCGGCGGCCGCCGCCGAGCGGGGCGAAGTGATCGGGCTCGACAACACCGGCCTCGACATCGACGAGAACGTCGAGCTCGCGCCGCCCGGCCAGTCGGAGGTCGGGCAGGACGCCCGGAGCGCCGAGACCACGGACGAGGCACGCGACCTGTGACCCTCGACGCCATGCCCGAGCGGACACCGGCCCCCGCCCCCGCGGCCGGCGTCGCCATGCGCACGGGAGCCATTCCAGACGACCAGCTCCTGGTGAAGGCCCGAGCCGTCACCAAGCGGTTCGGCGGCCTGCTCGCCGTCAGCGACGTCAACTTCGACATCCCTCGCGGGGCCATCGTCTCGCTCATCGGGCCGAACGGCGCGGGCAAGACGACGTTCTTCAACATGATCACGGGCCTCTATCTCCCGTCCTCGGGCTCGATCGAGTTCGACGGCAAGCCGATCGTGACCACGAGCGGCAACAAGATCCGCGGCAAGAAGCCGCACGAGGTCGCGGCACTGGGGATCGGCCGGACGTTCCAGAACATCCGCCTGTTCGGGACGATGACGGCCCTCGACAACGTCCGGGTCGGGGCGAACGTCCACCTCCGGAGCCGATGGTGGGACGCCGCCCTCCGAACCCCGCGAATGCTCAACGAGGAAACCGACAACCGCGCCGAGGCGATGGAAATCCTGCGCCTCGTCGAGCTGGAGGACCGGGCGGACGCCTGGGCGCGGAGTCTCCCGTATGGCGACCAGCGCCGGCTCGAGATCGCCCGGGCCCTGGCGACGCGCCCGAAGCTGCTCCTTCTCGACGAGCCGACGGCCGGAATGAACGCGAGCGAGACGCGGGACGTCACGTCGTTCATCCGCCGGCTCCGCGCCGAGCTGAACCTGACCGTCCTGCTGATCGAGCACGACATGCGCGTTGTCATGGGCATCAGCGACAGGGTGACCGTCCTCGACCACGGTCAGGTGATCTCGGAGGGTGCGCCGGCGGAGGTCCGCGCCGACCCGAAGGTGATCGAGGCCTATCTCGGCCGCGGCGCGGCGGAGGCCTGACGTGGCGCTCCTCGAGCTGAACGACGTCCACACCTACTACGGCGCGATCCATGCCCTCCGTGGCATCTCGATCTCGGTCGAGGACGGCGAGATCGTCACCCTCATCGGCTCGAATGGCGCCGGCAAGTCGACGACGCTGCGGACGATCTCCGGGCTGCTCCGCCCACGACAGGGAACGGTCAGCCTCGGCGACACGCGGCTCGACGGGCTCCGCCCTCACCAGATCGTCCAGCTGGGGGTCTGCCAGAGCCCGGAAGGCCGCCGGGTCTTCGCCCGCATGACCGTCCACGAGAACCTCGAGATGGGCGCGTTCTCGCGCAATGACAAGGCGAAGATCGCCAGCGACTTCGAGCGGGTCTACGGCCTGTTCCCAAGGCTCCGGGAGCGGACTGCCCAGCGGGCCGGGACGCTGTCCGGCGGCGAGCAGCAGATGCTGGCGATCGGCCGAGCGCTGATGGCCGCTCCCAAGGTCCTCCTCCTCGACGAGCCGTCGATGGGTCTCGCCCCGATCCTCGTCGAACAGATCTTCGACATCATCAAGACGATCAACCAGCAGGGGACGACCGTGCTCCTCGTGGAGCAGAATGCCCTGATGGCGCTGGGTATCGCGAACCGGGGATACATCCTCCAGACCGGCGAGATCGTGCTCACCGACGATGCCCACAAGCTCGCGGCCAACCCCGAGGTGAAGCGCGCCTACCTGGGCGGCTGACGACCGCCCGGGTCGATCGCGAGGTCCACCCGGATGCCAGTCGGATCGACGGATCACGAACCCTTCGACGAGGACGTCGACCGGCTGCCGGCCGTCAGCGTCAGGGTCCGCACCGCCCGGCCTTCGCCCGCCGTCCCGATCTCGGTCGCGTTGATCGTGGCGTTCCTCGGCCTGGCCATCGTCAAGCCGTGGGGCGGAACCGCAAGTCCGTCAGAGGACCGCGGTTTCAGCGCCGTGCAGCGCTCCGCCGCAGCGGACCAGCCATCCGGCGTCGCCGGGCCGACTCCGGTCGTCGACCGGGAGCAGGCGATCGAAGATGAGTGTCACGCGCCATACGGCTGGCGGATCGTGACCAACGAGCGGTGGCAGGGCCGGGAGGTCCGGATCTGGTGGGCGGTCAGCCCGGTGGAGTCCAAGTCGGCGTTCGATCCGAAGATCCCGTTCCTGTCGATCGTCTCGAACGCGATCCTCCAGCTTGGCTACTGCGCCCCCCTGTTCGCACCGGATCGGCCGGCCAGCACCGAGTCCGTGGGGATCTGGCGGATCGATCCGGAGGCCCAGACCGCCGAGGCGATCCACCCGACGCGGATCGCGCCGACGTTCGATGATTCGGTCGTCGCGATCTGGGCTCCACCCGGGACGGCGACGGCGGGCGAGGAGTCGTGGCCGACGGGGCGCTACGTGTTCGCCGTCGGCGGACGCTGGTTCGGCGTCGACCTCCGGATCATCGACCGGACGCCGTCCGCCAGCGCCTCGCCTGCCGCCAGCGGCTCACCGAGCGCATCCGGCTCTCCCGCTCCCGACACTTCGGTCGCACCCTAGCGCCGATGGACCTCGGTCTCGCAGGCCTCCGGGCCCTCGTCGGTGGCGGGTCGAGCGGCCTCGGTGCGGGGATCGGGACGAGCCTCGCAGCCGACGGCGCCCGCGTCGCGCTGGTCGCCCGGCACGGCGAGCGGCTCGAGGCCCAGGCTGCCTCGATCGGGGCGCTCGCGGTCGGGGCCGACCTGTCGACAGCGGACGGACCGTCCTCGGCGGTCGAAACGGCGGCCGGCGCCCTAGGCGGACTCGACCTCCTCGTCGTGAACTCCGGCGGTCCACCCGGCGGGACGTTCGACGAGCTCGATGAGGCGGCCTGGGAGACGGCGATCGACGGAGTGCTGCTCGCGGCTCTCCGGCTGATCCGCGCCGGGCTGTCACATCTCCGCTCCTCCGAGCACCCGGCGATCCTGGTCGTCCTCTCGAGCTCGGTGCGCGAGCCGATCCCGTCGCTCACGACTTCGAACGTGCTCCGGCCAGGCTTGGCCGGCCTCATCAAGAGCCTCTCGGCGGAGATCGCGCCGGTCCGGATCAATGGCCTGGCCCCCGGGCGGATCGCGACGCCGCGAGTCGCCCATCTCGACTCACTGCGCTCGGAGGCGACCGGGCGGTCCGTTGCCGAGATCGAGGCGGAGACGATCGCGCGGATCCCTCTCGGCCATTACGGCGATCCGGCCGACGTGGGCCGGATCGGCGCCTTCCTCCTCTCGCCCGCGGCCAGCTACATCACGGGCGCGATCGTTCCGGTCGACGGCGGCATGATCCGAGCCCTCCCCTAGGGATGTCGCGCCTGAACGGGACCCAGTCGCGCTCCGACCGGCTCCAGTCCCGCACCTCCGACTGCTGATATCAACACCATCGTTACAAGGGGGGTTGACGGCCGGTCAAGCCGGATATGAGGGGCTCGACCCCCGGGATTCGTTCACGCTCCCGCTCGATCACACTCGATTCGGACACGCGCCGCCAGGTCGACGTGGGCTTAGCCTTGTTCCTACGCCCCGGGTATCGATGGCCTTGATATTCCTGCGGACTACAGCCGGACGCGAGCTCCGGAGCTGGCGGGGCCGAGACCCAGCCGCGAGCGATCGCGAGAGCCTCGGGCTCGAGGGCGGCGATCAGCCTAGGCCCGCTGTTCGATGCGCATCTCATACACTGCGCGGCTCAACACCACGAGGGCGATCGCCGCCAGCCACAGCCCGTAGGCGCGTGTCGGGAAGAGGACCTCGACGTTCGCCGTCGCGAGGTCGATCGCCCGGAGGGCCAGCGCAAGCCAGCCGAGGACCGTCACGATCAGGAAGCTGACCGGCCGGTCGAGCGAGACCGGCGTGTCGCCTGACGCGTAGGGCAGGGCCAGGAGGGCGATCACCGCGAGGCCGACGAAGAACACGAGCACCCCGCTGCCGGCGAACGCGTTCCCCGAGAGCGGCGGCAGACCGGCATCGGTCGACGTCCCGAACCACGGCAGGAAGCAGGCGACCAGGATCACGATCGCGGCGATGCCGGCGAGGCGCCGGGCGCGGCCGAGTGGCCGCCGGTGCATCGTCATCCGACGCCCGTGTAGACCTCGGGACGGAGGACGCCCACGAACCGCAGGTTCCGGTAGTACTCGCCGTAGTCGAGCCCGTAGCCAACGACGAACTGGTCCGGGATCGTGAAACCGACATAGTCGACGGGGATGTCGACGAGTCGCCGGGCCGGCTTGTCCAGGAGCGTACAGATCCGCAGCGAGCGCGGGTTCTTGCCGCGCAGGTAACGGACGAGGTAGTTCAGGGTCAGACCGGTGTCGATGATGTCCTCGACAATCAGGACCTCTTCGCCCTCGATCGTCGTCGACAGGTCCTTCAGGATCCGGACCAGCCCGGACGACTCCGTCGTCGTGCCGCCATACGAGCTGACCTCCATGAGGTCGATCCGGACCGGCACGGGGATGGCGCGCATCAGGTCGGCCATGAACGGGAGCGACCCTTTCAGGACCGACACGAGCGTCAGCCGGCGGTCGGCGTAGTCCGCCCCGATCCGGGCGCCGAGCTCGGCGACCTTGTCGGCGATCTCCTCTTCGGTCAGGAGGATCTCGCCGATGTCGGCGGTCATGTCGGTCTGGACCGTCACGTGGTCGGCGCCCCCTCGGCACCGCTAACGGCCGTGTCGTCGGCAGCGATATCGGCATCGATGTCGACCTCGGCGCGGTCGGGGATGACCTGGCCCGACGAGCCGATCAGGCCCTCGACGAGGGCGAGCCGACCGAACTTCAGCATCAGCGCCCGGAAGTCGCGGGCGTAGAAGAGCTTGACCCGGATGTCGGGGTAGAGCTCGTGGATGCGGCGGAGCTTGCGGTTCTTCTTCCGGACGAGCTTCTGGCGGAGCGTCGTCATCTCGAGATACAGATCGAGGTCGGGCAGCCAGAAGTCCGGCGAGAAGCTCTCGATGACCACCCCGTCCAGGTTCCACAGGATCGGGAACGTGTGGGGCTCGTACTCCCAGCGGATCCGGTAGAAGTCGAGGATCCGAGCCATCTCGGCCTCGCTGGCGTGGGCGAACGTCGGGAGCGGTCGATCCTCGCGACCCGGGTCGTCGAACGGGTCCTCGATCTGCGGCTGCTCGACGATGACGATCGAGGCGAGATCGTCCTCACCAACGAGCGGGGCGAGCGCCGCTTGATCGTTGGCGAGGCGGGCGCGCGCCGTCCGGGCCGCCGTTCGTCGGCGGTTGCGGCGCCGGGAACTGGAGTCGGTCGAGCGGGCCGCCGTCACCGCGCTGGTCCGGGAGGCGGTGAATCGGAGCCGCCGACGAGCGCCGCGAGATCGCCAACAGCGAGCAGCCGCCGGACGACCTCCACGTCGGTCGTGGCGATCGGTCGAGCCAGCCGGAACCGCTCCAAGTCGGCCGGCCCGAACTCGCCGTACACCCGTCCGATCCCCTCGCCGGCCCCGGAACCGGCGGTCTCATCGATCACGATGCCGAGCGAATCGCTGCGGCAGCGAGGGCAGGTCACCTCGACGAAGGCGATGTCGTCGCGCCGAGCGAGGAGGCGGATCCGGTCCGTCGGGACGGTCTCGCCACAGGCGGCGCAGTCGACCCCGCCCGCGAGCGATTCGAGGTCGTCGCGCGGATCCATCGGCCGCAAGTCTAACGGGTCGCCCCGAAGACCGTGCCTGGTCGAGCCGCCGCGCCGACCCTTCCTTCGCCTTGCGATGCGATACCCCCAGGGGGTATCATCACCCACCCTCGCCCCATTCGGAGATCGCCCGTGCCAGCCAGCGCGACCCGTCGCAGCCCGGCGCCGCCACCTGCCAACTTCCGTCACAGCTACTCGAAGGACAAGGCCAGCCTCGTCCGGCGGCTGTCGCGGATGGAGGGCCAGGTCCGGGGAATCGCGCGCATGATCGAGCGCGAGGAGTACTGCGTCGACATCCTCCAGCAGACGGCCGCCCTTCGTGCCGCGGTCGACGCGGTGTCGATCCTCGTCCTCGAGGACCACGTCCAGGGCTGCGTCCGGACCGCCGCCGAGCAGGGTCAGGCGGACGAGTACGTCGACGAGGTGATCGACGTCGTCCGACGGACCCTCGGACGACCCGTCCGTGGGAGTAGCCGCTCGGCCTGACGCCGGACAGTCGCCGCGGCGTTCGGCGGCGCGCCCCGGACCCCACCAGACCGGTACTTTCGGCCCGTCGCTCTGGGCGCCCGGGTGATATCGCACGGCGGGGCCGGCCGCGACGATCGAGCGTGCCGATCGATGCCGGTCGGCTGACCGCACCCCGGATCCGGGGCTCCAGCCAGGGATCCATGACCGACCAGCGCTTCGACGGGCTGCCGCCCCAGGTGCCGACCATCGCCGCCCCGCCCTCGTTCGTGGAGCGCCGCCAGGCGCTTCGACGGACGGAGGACCGCGTCGCCAACCAGGAGAAGCTGCTGCTGGCCCGCGCCCTCGACGTCCTGGCCTCCGAGGGGTCCGCCGAGGAGCGGCTGGCCGGCCTGCTCCGTCTGCTGGCGCGAACGGTCGGCGCTCGCCGCGCGGCGGTCGTCGCTGATGAGGTCGAACGCCGAGCCGCAGTCGCGGTCGACCCGGGCGAGGACCCGATCGAGGCCGAGGAGCTGGCGGCCTGGCTCGACGCCCACGGACCCAGATCCCGGCCGCGCCGCGCGGCCGCAGGTCGGGCGCCGATCTCCTTCATCGTCGGCGCGAGCGGGGCGGATGCCAGCCCGGCCGCCGCGCTCATCGAGGACGGCCCATCGATGAAGCCGGGCGAGCCTGCGGTGTCGCCCGCCCCGCCGCGACCCGTCCGCCACTTCGCGATGCTGCCGATCCCGACCGCCGGAGACGTGGCATTGGGCTTCGAGTTCGCCCGGCCGATCGATGACACGATCCTCGCCGGGCGGCTGCCGCCGACCATGGCCCGGCACGCAGCCGTCGCCCTGGCCCTCGTCACGAATCAGCTTGCCGGGGAGCGGGAGCTGGCGTCGCTCCGGGCCCGCGACGCGGAGCGGACGACGTTCGTCTCGACGGTCGCCCACGAGCTCCGAACGCCGCTGACCGGACTGCGCGGCTATCTCGAGCTGATCCTGGGCGGCCAGGTCCTCGATCCCGAGATCGAGCGCGACTTCCTCGAGCGGAGCCGGTCGATCGTGGCCTCGATGGGCGACCTCGTCGGCGACCTCCTCGAGCTGTCACGACTCGAATCCGGGACGGTGAACCTGGAGGTCGGCCCGTTCTCGATCGCCGAAGCCGGCAGCCAGGTTGCGGCCAACCTCCTGCCGATCGCGATCGATCGCGGCATCCGCCTGACAACGTCGCTCCCGCCACGACTTCGCGTCGCGACCGGGGACCGTCGCCGGGTCGAGCAGATCCTCACGAACCTCGCCGCGAACGCCCTGAAGTTCACGCCGGCCGGCGGCAACGTCGAGATCGAATGTGCCGTCCACGGCGTGGTCGCGACACTCGTCGTCCGGGACGACGGCGAGGGCATCCCCGCCGACGAGCGGGCGCGCATCTTCGAGCGATTCCAGCGGATGGCCGACCACGAGCGCGTCGCCGGCACGGGCCTCGGCTTGCCGATCGCGCGCGACCTGGCCCGCCAGATGAGCGGCGACCTCGACGTCGCGTCGGTCACCGGCGCAGGATCGGCCTTCATCCTGGTCCTGCCGGGACCCGCCAACGTCGACCCAGAGGTCGTCCAGGCGTCCCTCGCGCAGGCCCTCGACCGCGAGGAGGTCGAGCTCGAGGAGCGGATCGTCCGGCGGGCGATCGAGGCGGCCGGTCAGGATGGAGCCGAGGGTGACGATCCCGACCTGCTCGGCATCCGGCGCACCGGTGCCGGGCGGTTGCGCGCCCTCCCGTCGATCGGACCGACGCACCCGTCGCCGGCCTGACCGAGGGTCGAGGGGCCGAATTGTCCACAGGTTTCGGCCCGGACCGTGGATTCGTGGATAACCGCATTGACGTGGCGGGGCGAGGCGCCTAGCGTCGGGCATCCGCACCGACCGCCTGGAGACCGAGGCCGGCGAGGGGCACGGGGAAACCCGGCCGCGAACCGGACCGGCAGCGGAAGACCGGGTCTGAGCTGGTGTGACGTACGACGACGCCGGGAGCGGACGCCGGACGGCCGCAGGCACGACCGACAGGAGGGGTGCCTGGACCGTCCGCCGGACCCGCTCCCGACGCGCGTCAACACCCTTCCGGACCTTCCCGCGACGTACCACCGCGCGCTTGAGGCGGGCCTCCTCGCGATCGGCGTCGAGTTGTCGCGCGACGTGCGAGCGACGATCGACGACCACGTCCGGCTCCTCCTGGCGTGGAACTCTGCGATCAACCTGACGGCGATCCGGGATCCGGCCGCGATCGCGATCCGCCACGTCGTCGACAGCCTGACCGGTCTTCGTGTCCTCCGGGAGATGCGGGTCACGCGGATCCTCGACCTCGGCAGTGGCGCGGGCTTTCCGGGTCTGCCGCTCGTCGTCGCTTTGCCGTGGGCCCGGGCCCTCCTCGTCGAGTCGGTCGGCAAGAAGGCCCGGTTCCTCGAGACGGTCGTGGCGGCGACTGGCCTCGGCGATCTCGTCCGGGTCGAGGCGGCCCGTGCCGAGGACCTCGCCCGACGAGGCGGTGTGCCGCGTGGGTCCGCGGTCGTCGCCCGGGCGGTGGCGCCGCTGGCCGACCTGATCGAGCTCGCGCTGCCGCTGGTCGGCTCCGGAGGTCGGCTGATTGCCTGGAAGGGGGCCAGCGCCCTCGACGAGGGACCGACCGGCGAGATTGCGAGCGCTCGGCGGGCGCTCGACGCGATCAGCCCTGGCGGCGGCATGTCCGTGGAGGCGGCGATCCCGAAGGACGCGGGCGAGTCCGTTCGTGATCTCCGCGACCACTACCTCGTCGTGGTGACGCGCGGCCCCGGTCCCATCGCCGATCATTGGCCGCGCGACCCGGCGGTGCGACGGCGCCATCCCTGGTGAGGGACACGCGGCGCTGTGGCCGGCGGCGTGGGCCCGAGGGTGGCACGCAACCTTCCGAGGCGTGCCGCCCGAGGTAGGCTGGGTCGGTGCGTGTCGCCGTCCTGTCGGACATCCACTCGAATGTGGTCGCCCTCGACGCAGTGCTCGACAGCGCAGGATCGGTCGACGCCATCTGGCACCTGGGTGACGTCGTCGGCTACGGCCCGGAGCCGGATGCCGTGGTCGGTCGCCTCGCTTCGGCCGGCGCCGTGGGAGTGGCTGGTAACCACGACCGGGCGGCGGCCGGCGGGAACGAGATCGACTGGTTCAATCCGGACGCGAAGGCCGCGATGGAGTGGACGCGCAGACGGATCTCCTCGACCACGACGTCGTGGCTCGCCGCTCAGCCGCTGAAGCGGACCGAGTCCGAGACGCTCCTCGTCCACGGCAGCCCGCGGGATCCGATCTGGGAGTACGTCATGTCCTCGGCGGTTGCGCGGGCGAACCTCCTGGAGCTCGAGACAAGGATCGGGCTGTTCGGCCATACCCACGTGCCGATGATCTGGGCCGAGCGCGACGGCCGGATCGAGGGGATCTCGCCCCGTCCGGCGGCGACCATCCGGTTCGACGGCACAGCCCGCCTGCTGATCAACCCCGGCAGCGTCGGCCAGCCGCGCGACGGCGACCCGCGGGCAAGCTGGCTCGAGCTCGACCTCGCCGAGGGCCTCGGGACGTGGCATCGGGTCGAGTACGACATCCCGACCGTTCAGGCGGCGATGCTCGATGCCGGCCTTCCGGTCCGCCTCGCCGAACGGCTCCGCCATGGCCTGTGACGTGACCGATCAGCACCTGTGATCGGAGGCCGGCGGTCCCTCCAGGGCCGCAAGCCGGGCGACCGCCGGGTCCGCGTGGAGCGACCCCATGCCGCCCTGTTCCGCTGGACCGGTCCGGGTCAGCTGACGGCGAAGGAGGCCGCCTCCGGACCGACGACGCCGACGGAGCGGCTGATCGCCCGCGGCAAGGCGATCCTCCTCGGCCGGCCACTGGCGCGCGAGGAGGAGATCGGCGAGCGCCTGTCGAAGAAGAAGGCCCTGGCGATCTTCAGCTCGGATGCGATCAGCTCGTCGGCCTACGCGACCGAGGAGATCCTGCGGGTCCTGATCCTCGGCGGTGTCGCGGCTCTCGCGTGGGGTCTGTGGGTGAGCATCGCGATCGCGATCCTGCTCATCGCCGTCGCAATCAGCTACCGCCAGGTCTGCCTGGCCTATCCCCAGGGTGGCGGCAGCTACTCGGTGTCGAAGCGGAACTTCGGCCGACGCGTGTCGCTGATCGCGGCCTCGGCCCTGATGATCGACTACGTGATGACGGTCGCGGTCTCGACCGCGTCGGCCATCGAACAGGTCACCTCGGCGCTCCCGGCGCTCATCGACGAGCGGGTCGTCCTCGGTGTCCTCGCGATCGCCCTGATCACGGTCGGCAATCTTCGGGGCCTCCGAGAGGCTGGGAACCTGTTCGCGATCCCCACCTACCTCTTCCTCGGCTCGGCGCTGCTGATGATCGCGATCGGCAGCGTCCGCATCGTCGTCTTCGGTGAGCACGGCACCTACGACGAGACCGCGCTGATCGCCCAGACCGGCGAGTCGTTCCAGACGCTCAGCATCCTCCTCCTCCTGCGGGCCTTCGCGGCCGGCGCGGTCGCCCTGACCGGGACCGAGGCGATCGCGACGGGCGTCCCGGCGTTCCAGCCGCCTGAGTCGAAGAACGCGGCGACGACCCTCGGGGTCATGGCCGGTCTCCTCGGGGTCCTGTTCATCGGACTGACGTTCCTCGCCGTGAACTTCGGGATCACCCACATCGACCTGCCCGAGAAGCAGACGGTGATCAGCCAGGTCGCGGCGCGGGTCTACGGCGCCGGCTCGATCCCGTTCTTCCTCTTCCAGGGCTTCACGGCCCTGCTGCTGGTCCTGGCCGCGAACACAAGCTTCAACGCCTTCCCGCGGCTCCTCGCGATCCTCGCCGTCGACGGCCACATGCCGCGTCAGTTCGCGTTCCGCGGCGACCGTCTCGCCTTCAGCTACGGAATCATCCTGCTGGCATCGGTCGCGGCGTTCCTGATCTGGTTCTTCCAGGGCGAGACGCACCTCATCATCCCGCTGTATGCGGTCGGGGTGTTCATCGACTTCACGATCAGCCAGGCCGGGATGATCCGGCACTGGCGCCGCGAGCGGCCGCCCGGCTGGCGCCGCCGGCTCACCATCAACGCCTTCGGGATGTCGCTGACCGCCATCGTCGCGGTCGTCGTCACGATCGCCAAGGCGCCGCAGTCGCTGATCGTGATCGTCCTCGTCCCGGTCCTCGTCGGCCTGATGACGTTCATCCACCGCCAGTACAGCGGCCAGGAGGCGGAGCTCGACGTCCGCGACGACTACGTCGTGGGCCTGCCCCACCGAGAGCAGCGGGTCGTCGTCCCGGTGAACGGGATCAACCGGGCGGTCGTCCAGGCCTTGACGTTCGGGCGGACGCTGGCCAACGACGTCCGCGCCGTCTTCATCACAGAGGATCCGGAGGACGGCGAGCGGTTGCGGCGGAGATGGGAGCGGCAGGTCCCGGGCGTCCCCCTCGTCATCGTCGAGTCGCCGTACCGCGCCCTCGTCGGGCCGCTGACCGCGTATCTGGACGTGCTCGATCTGGCCTGGCCGCCTGACAAGGAGGCTCCGATCACGATCGTCGTGCTGCCGGAGTACGTCGCCCGCCACTGGTGGGACCGGCTGCTGTATAACCAGTCGGCCAAGCGCCTCAAGTCGGCGCTCGTCGGCCGCGAGCACACGGTCATCGCGGACGTGCCCTATCGTCGAGGCCATTGACCCGCGCCGCTCCAAGGCGGCCCGGTCCACCGAGAACGGAGTCCGATGATCGGAGGTCGCCGGCCCCTCCACGGCCGGAAACCGGCGGATCGACGCGTCCGCGTCGAGCGGCCGCACTCGCCCTACTTCCGCTACACCGGCCGGAACCAGCTCGTCGCCAAGGCCGCCGCCCACGAGCCGAAGACCGCCCTCGGGCGGACGTGGGCTCGGATCCGGAAGATCGCGATCGGGCGGCCGCTGGCGAGCGAGGAGGAGATCGGCGAGCGCCTGTCGAAGAAGAAGGCGCTGGCGATCTTCAGCTCGGACGCGATCAGCTCGTCGGCCTACGCGACCGAGGAGATCCTGCGGGTCCTCGTCCTGGCCGGGGCCGGCATCGCCCTGTCCCTGTCGCTCGCCGTCGCGGCGGCGGTCTCCTTGCTGCTCGCCGTCGTGGCGCTGTCATACCGCCAGGTCTGCCGGGCGTACCCCTCGGGCGGCGGCGCCTACTCGGTGTCGCGCGAGAACCTCGGCGCGCTCGCCAGCCTCGTCGCGGCCGCGGCGCTCCTGATCGACTACGTGATGACGGTGGCGGTCTCGACCGCGTCGGCTGTTGCCCAGGTCTACTCGGTCGTGCCGAGCCTGTACGACGTCCGGATCGAGATCGCGGTCGTCGCCATCGCCCTCATCACGACCGCCAACCTGCGGGGCCTTCGCGAGTCCGGGAACATCTTCGCGATCCCGACGTACCTCTTCCTCGGCCTCGCCCTGTCGATGGTCGCGATCGGAGTGATGAACGTCGTGACCGGCAAAGCGGTCGACATCCAGCAGGCCGACGCGGTCAAGAACGGATCCGAGGGGCTCGGGCTGTTCCTCCTGCTCAAGGCGTTCGCGAGCGGGTCGGTCGCCCTGACCGGGACCGAGGCGATCGCCAACGGGGTGCCGGCATTCCAGCCGCCGGAGTCCAAGAACGCCGCCAACACGCTCGTCGCGATGGCTGTCCTGCTCGGCGTCTTGTTCGTCGGGATCACGTTCGTCTCGGACGCCTACCGGATCGAGCCGACGGTCGACGGCGGCCAGACCGTCGTTGCGCTCGTGGCCGGCACGATCTTCGGCTCGGGCTCGCCGCTGTTCTACCTCTTCCAGGCCAGCACGGCGCTGATCCTCTTCCTCGCCGCGAACACCAGCTTCAACGCCTTCCCGCGTCTCGCCGCCCTGCTTGCCATCGACGGCTACATCCCGCGCCAGTTCGCGTTCCGCGGCGACCGGCTCGCGTTCAGCTACGGGATCGTCCTCCTCGCCACGATCGCCGCCGCGATTCTCGTGTATTTCGGCGGGGATACCCACGCCCTCATCCCGCTCTACTCGGTAGGCGTGTTCGTGTGCTTCACGCTGTCGCAGATCGGGATGGTCCGACACTGGTCGCGCCACCGCGAACGCGGCTGGTGGTGGCGCGCCGCGATCAACGGGTTCGGCGCGGTCCTTACGGCGGTCGTGCTGGTCGTCGTGGCGTCGGTGAAGTTCGCCGATGGCGCCTATCTCGTCGTCATCCTCGTCCCGCTGATCGTCGCGACGATGCTGTTCATCAAGAGCCAGTACGACGCGTCGCGGCGGGAGCTGGCCGTCAAGCCGAGCCTCGTCTTCGCCAGCCCGAAACGCGAGGAGCGGGTCGTGATCCCGATCCCCGGCGTGACGAGGGCGGTGATCCAGGCGGTCAACGTGGCGCGATCGATCTCCGACGACGTCCGGGCGGTCTTCATCACCGAAGACCCCGACGACGCCCAGGCCCTGCGCGACCGCTGGGAGCGGCAGCTGCCGGGCGTGCCGCTCGTCGTCGTGGAGTCGCCGTACCGGGCCCTGACCGGGCCGCTCGAGGCCTACCTCGACCTGCTGGACGCGGCCTGGCCGCCGGACAAGCCGTCGCCGATCACGTTCGTCGTGCTGCCCGAGTACGTCGCCCGACGGTGGTGGGAGCGGATCCTGTACAACCAGTCGGTGAAGCGGCTGCGGAGCGCGCTGCTCGGCCGGCCGCACACCGTCGTGGTCAACGTGCCGTACCGCCGCGAGGATCCGTCGCTGTTCGAGCGGACGCCCGTCGCCGAGAGCGGCCCGGGCCCGGAGCCGCCGCCGGAGTCCTGATCGAACTGGGCTACCACTGCCCGCTCCTGGGTGAGTCCGGAGGGACTCGGATCCCGGCCGACCAGGCATGGCCCTCCCCCAGATTCGGCGGAGTCGATCACGTGGCCTGTTCGCCGCGGCCGAACCTGATGCCACAGAGACTCACGCCTCGCGCGCGCCCGACCCATGCCCCTCCGGCATTGATTTCCGCCTCGGGCGCGCCGGCCAGTACGCTCCCCGGTTGGTCCATGCCGCTTCGGCATCGGACCGCGGCGACGGACGACGACACCCGCCCGATCCATGCCGCGCTGGCATGAATCGCGGCGGAGACCGAGGCGTCAGCACGAAATCAATACCGCGCCGGCATCGCGGCGCTGATTGGTACCCGATCGGTAGCTGACTGTGTCCGCCGCGACAGCCCGTCCGCCGCCGGGGGTGTAGAGTCGCCGCCGTGCCAGAGCCCACCGCCGCCATTCCGTTCCGACGCGCCGTCGTCGCGCTGTCGGGACACCCCAACGGGATGCGGCTCATCCGCCTGGTCGCTGACGTCGCGAAGGTCCACAAGGCCGAGCTCATCGGTGTCCATGTCGTGGAGGTGGACTGGTCGATGCCGCTCGACGTCGACGTCGCCGGCCGGTCCGAGGAGATCCAGCAGGTCCTCGACCTCGCCGAGGGAACGGCCGAGTCGGCCGGCGTCAAGCTCGAGTCGGTCCTGCTCCAGGCCCGCGACGTGGGCGCCGCCCTCGTCGACGAGGCGCTCGAGCGCGAGGCCGACGTTCTGGTTGTCGGGCTTGCCTATCGGACCAAGTTCGGTGGCGACTTTGCAATCGGCCGGACGATTCCCTATGTATTGAAGAACGCACCCTGTGCAGTCTGGGTCGTGCGCGAGCCGATCCAGGAGGAGAACCAGTGAAAACCGTCATCGTCGGTTGTGGCCGGGTCGGCTCGGTCCTCGCCGACAGCTTTGACCGGGCGGGTCACGACGTGATCATCATCGACACGTCGACCTCGGCATTCGACCGCCTGCCCGGCTCGTTCGGCGGCGCCGCCGTCCGCGGCGACGGAACGGACGAGGACACGCTGCGCCGAGCCGGTGCCGAGAACGCCGACCTGTTCATGGCCATGACCGAGGGCGACAACCGGAACGTCATGGCCAGCCAGCTGGCCGCGGAAGCGCTCGGTGCGAAGAAGGTGATCGCGAAGATCAACGACCCGCTCCGGGCGACGGCCTACGCCGACCTCGGCCTCGCGACGCTCTGCCGGACCAATCTCATGGCGAGCGCGGTCAGCGAGTTCCTCGGGCTCGGGCTCGAATACGGGCCGGGTCTTTCGCCGCCCACCGGCCAGCACCCGGGCGGAGAGCACCATCCGACAGCCGGGGCGGACGGCGAGGCCGTGACCACCGCGACGGCAGATACGCCGGGCGCCGCCTCCGTGGCGACCGAGCCGTCGCCGCCCAGCGTTCCAACCCCGGCGCCGGTTGCGTCGGCCAGCGCCCGGGAGGGCTGATCACGTGTTCGTACTCGTCATCGGTGGCGGCAA
>Ga0207646_10002009_pt1 | contig 24461 bp, 23 predicted proteins | sample KBSK5502metaG_FD_184343 | JGI IMG/M metagenome (GOLD analysis project Ga0207646, IMG submission 184343) | Corn, switchgrass and miscanthus rhizosphere microbial communities from Kellogg Biological Station, Michigan, USA - KBS K5-50-2 metaG... | ecosystem: Host-associated > Plants > Roots >...
GGTGTTCGCTCACTTCCCGGGCTTGTATGTGGCGACGCCGGCCTCTCCCGCGGACGCCAAGGGCCTCCTGGTGAGCGCGCTCCGCGGCACGGGTCCGGTTATCCTGCTCGAGAACCGCGCGCTCTACGAGCTGGAGGAGGAGGTGCCGGAGGAGCCGGTTCCCGTTCCATTCGGGAAGGGGAAGATCGTTCGATCCGGGAAGGACGTCACCATCGTGGGGGCCTCGCTCATGGCGTACGAGGCCAAGCGCGCGGCCGGGATCCTGGCCGACCACGGCGTGGACGCCGAGGTGATCGACCCGCGGAGCATGCGGCCGTTCGACGAGACCATGCTCCTGGAATCGATCAAGAAAACGGGGCGCCTGGTCGTGGCCGATACGAGCTGGGCCTTCTGCGGTTTCTCCGCGGAAGTCGCGGCGGTCGCAGTCGAGAAGGGGTGGGAGTACCTCAAAGCACCGGTGCGGCGGGTGACCCCGCCGGACTGCCCGGCGCCGGTTTCCCGCCCGCTCGAGGAGGCGTTCCATCCGAGCCCCCTCACCATCGCTCAGACCTGCCTGGACTTGCTGAAGACGGAGTCGTCGATCAGACGAGGCGTGTCCGATGTCCAAGCGTCCTTCGCCGGACCATACTGAGCCAGAGCGCTTGCATCGCGTCAGCGTCTTCGTACCCGCCTACAACGAGGCCGCGAACCTGGAGGGGGCGCTGCGCGATATCGTTGGAGCGGCAGCCGTGCTGGCCGACTACGAGGTCATCGTCGTCAACGATGGTAGCCGCGACGGCACTGGACAGCTTGCCGAGCGTCTTGCACAGGAGAACCGTCGCGTCCGCGTCGTCCATCAGCCGCGGAACCTGGGCATCGCCGCCGCGTACAAGCGTGCGCTCGACGACGCGAAGCTCGAGTACTTCAGCTTCCTACCCGGCGACGGCGAGATCGCCCCGGAGTCGATCCGGGACATCTTTGCGGCCGTCGGCACCGCCGACATCGTGGCGCCGTACCACGGCAACAGCCAGGCCCGCCAGCTCCATCGGCGCATGTTGACCTGGACGTCCACCCGGCTGGTGAACACCCTCTTCGGCCTCCGGATGCGCTACTTCCAGGGCCCCTGCATCTATCCGACTCCCCTGGCCCGGAGCCTTCCGAAGGCGGCGGGGGGCTTCTACTTCCTCACCGAGATGCTCGTGCACGCGGTGCGGGCCGGGTACAGCTACGTCGAGGTGCCCCTGACCCACCAGGATCGTTCCCACGGGCGGTCGAAGGCCGTCTCGGCGCGGAATGTTCTGAAAGCCCTGCGGACCATTGCGATATTGTGGTGGTCAATCCACATCCGCAAGGGATCGATCGATCGGAGGGCGTGATATGGGAGCCAACCGCGGCACGGTTCTCGTTACGGGCGGCGCCGGATATGTCGGCGCGATCCTGGTGCCGAAGCTGCTCGCCGCCGGCTATCGGGCCCGGGTCATCGACCTGCTCCTCTTCGGCGATGACGTCCTACCCGTCGACGCGAAGCTCGAGGTCGTCAAGGGAGACATTCGCGATCAGGCCCTCGTCACCCGGGAGATGCGCAGTGTCGATGCTGTGATCCACCTCGCCTGCATCTCCAACGATCCCAGCTTCGAGCTCAACCCGAGCCTGAGCCGGACGATCAATTACGACTGCTTCGATCCGCTCGTCGAGATCTCGCGCCGGAGCGGCGTCCGGCGCTTCGTCTATGCCTCGACGTCGAGCGTATACGGTGTCAGCGACGCGCCCGACGTGACCGAGGACCATCCGCTCGTCCCGCTCACCGACTACAACAAGTACAAAGGGATGTGCGAGCCCATCCTGTTGCGCTATCAGGCGCCGGGCTTCACCACGGTGATCATCCGGCCGGCCACCATATGCGGATACTCGCCGCGGCTCCGCCTGGACCTGACGGTCAACATCCTCACCAGCCTGGCCGTTAACAAGCGCGCCATCACCATCTTCGGGGGCAGCCAGAAGCGGCCGAACATCCATATCGAGGACATCACCGATCTCTACGTGGACCTGCTCGACCGGCCGGACGAGCACATCGCCGGCAAGACCTTCAACGCCGCCTACCAGAACCGCACGGTCGCCGAGCTCGGCGAGATCGTGCGGAGCGTGGTCACCCGCGAGATGCCGGAGCTCGGCCCGATCGCGGTGGAGACCTCGCCCAGCAACGATCTGCGCTCGTACCACGTCTCCTCCGACAAGATCAAGCGGGAGCTGGGCTGGACGCCCGAGCGCACCATCGAAGACGCGGTGAGCGATCTGTGCCAGGCCTTCCGCGCCGGCAAGATCCGCAACTCGCTGACCGATCCGCGCTACTACAACGTCCGCACCATCCAGGACTCCGGGCTGGTCTGACAATGGCGCGCGCGGTCGTCACGGGCGGCGCCGGCTTCATCGGCAGCCACATGGTGGACCTGCTGGTGGAGCGGGGCTTCGCCGTCGACGTGATCGACAACCTCGTCACCGGCCGCCGGGAGAACCTGGCCCACCACCAGGGTAATCCGAGCGTGCGCTTTCACGTGACGGACATGTGCGAGCTGCCTCCCGACGGCCCCCTGTTCCGCGGCGTGGACTACGTGTTCCACTTCGGCGGCATCGGCGACATCGTGCCCTCCATCGAGCGCCCGCTCGACTACATGCGGAGCAACGTGAACGGCACGCTGGCCGTCCTCGAGGCCTCACGGCGGGCCGGAGTGCGCAAGCTGATCTACGCCGCCTCCTCGTCCTGCTACGGGCTGGCCACCGAGCTGCCCACCACCGAGAGCGCGCCCATCCGGCCCGAGTACCCGTACGCGCTCAGCAAGTGGCTGGGCGAGTGCGCGGCGCTCCACTGGAGCAGGGTGTACCGTCTGCCGGTCAACTCCATCCGGATGTTCAACGTGTATGGGCCTCGGGTGCGCACGACGGGCGCCTACGGCGCGGTCTTCGGCGTATTCCTGGCCCAGAAGCTCCACGGCAAGCCGCTCACCGTGGTGGGGGACGGCACGCAGCGCCGGGATTTCGTGTTCGTCACCGACGTGGCGCGCGCCTTCCTGCTCGCGGCGGAGTCCGACCAGACGGGCGAGGTCTTCAATCTCGGGTCGGACAACCCCCAGTCCGTGAACCGGCTGGTGGAGCTGATCGGCGGAGCGGTCGTCCACTTGCCCAAGCGCCCCGGCGAGCCCGACTGCACCTGGGCCGACATCGGGAAGGTCCGCCGACACCTGGGATGGGAGTCTACCGTGTCGTTCGAGAAAGGCGTGGCGACCATGATGGCTCACATCGAGGACTGGCGCTCGGCGCCCGTGTGGACGCCGGAGAAGATCGACGCGGCCACCCAGACGTGGTTCCAGTACCTGGCGCGATGAAGCCCGACTACCGGCAGAAAATCAAGACGCTCGAGGAGCTGGCGCGGGCCATCGGGCCCCGGCCCCGTCAGAAGAGCGTCATCATGTGTCACGGCATGTTCGACATCGTCCACCCCGGGCACCTTCGCCACCTGGCCTATGCCAAGGACAAGGCGGACCTCCTGATCGCCAGCCTCAGCGCCGACGAGCACGGGACGAAGGGTACCCTGCGGCCCTACGTGCCCCAGGAGCTGCGCGCGGTGAACCTGGCCGCGCTCGAGATGGTGGACTACGTCATCGTCGACCCCCACCCGACGCCGATCGCGCACATCAAGTACCTCCAGCCCGATTACTTCGCCAAGGGCTACGAATATTTCGCCGAGGGCGTCCCGCCCAAGACCCAGGACGAGATCGACGCGCTCGAGAGCTACGGGGGCGAGATGGTGTTCACGCCCGGCGACATCGTCTATTCCTCCTCGGCGCTCATCGAGGCCGCGCCGCCGAAGCTCGGCCTGGAGAAGCTCCTGGCCTTGATGGAGTCGGAGGGCATCCAGTTCGACGATCTGCGGCGCGCCCTACGCCAGGCCGAGGGGGCCCGCGTGCACGTGCTGGGTGACACCATCGTGGACAGCTACAGCTACTGCCAGGTGCTGGGCGCCACGGCGAAATCCCCGACCTTCAGCGTCCGGCACGACCGCACCGACGTCTTCCCCGGCGGCGCGGCCGTGGTGGCCAAGCACGTCAAGGCGGCCGGGGCGGCGGTCTCCTTCTCGACGGTGCTGGGGGACGACGAGCGGAAGGACTTCGTCCTGAAGGACCTGGAGTCGGCCGGCGTGACCTGTCACCCGTGCGTGGACCGGACGCGCCCCACCACGCACAAGGAGCGCTTCATCGCCGACGGCTACAAGATGCTGCAGGTGGATCGGGTGGACCACCGCCCGGTGTCGGAGCGGGTGCTCACCTCCCTGGCGGAACGCCTGCGGACGACGGAAGTCGACATCGTTATCTTCAGCGACTTCCGCCACGGCATCTTCAACCGCCAGACGATGGGACGGCTCAAGCAGGCCCTGCCGGCCAAGGCCCTGAAGGTGGCCGACAGCCAGGTCTCGAACCGCTGGGGCAATATCCTCGACTTTACGGACTTCGATCTGCTCACCCCCAATGAGCGTGAGGCGCGCTTCGCCCTGGCCGATCAGGACTCGGTCGTGCGGCCGCTGGCCCTCGAGCTGTTCAAGCGCGCCGGGTGCCGGCACCTGATCCTGAAGCTCGGCGAGCGCGGGGTCCTGGGCTACCGCACGCCCGGGGTCATGCCCCGGGAGTTCTTCACCGTGGACAGCCTCGTGGATCGGCTGGTGGATCCTATTGGGGCGGGGGACGCCTTGCTGGCCTACGCCTCGCTATCGCTCTTCGCCACCGGCAACATCGTGCTGGCCTCGATCCTCGGGTCCGTGGCGGCCGCGGTGGCCTGCGAGCACCAGGGCAACGAGCCCGTCACGCCGGCCGAGGTGGAAGAGAAGATCAATCTCCTGGAGAAGCGGTCGCACTTCGAATGAGGTACGTGCTGGTCGGGCTCGGCAATATCGGCTCGAAGCGGAAGGCGGTCCTGGGCGACCGGTGCGTGGCCACCGTGGATCCCTTCAACGCCGACGCCAACCACCGGGCTCTGGAGGACTGCCCCGAGGCCGCCTATGACGCCGCGGTGGTGGCGACGCCCAACGACGCCAAGCTGGATCTGATCCGGCAATTCCTGGATCGAGGCAAGCACGTCCTGGTCGAGAAGCCGCTCACGCTCACGCCCGAGGTTGCCGACGACCTCCTGCGGAGGGCGGCCCGCCACGGCGCCGTCTGGTACACCTCCTACAACTTCCGCTTCGAGCCCAACGTGGTGGCGCTCCGGCACCACTTGCGGGCGGGTGCTATCGGCCGCGTCTACCGGGTCCGGATGTTCTACGGCAATGGCACGGCGGGCAATATTGCCGGGACGTGGCGCGACAGCCGATTCGGGGTGCTCGAGGACATGGCCAGCCACCTCATCGACCTCGCCGGCTTCATCTTCGGCAAGTTCGGCGCCGAGTTCCAGGTCTGGGAGCGCCGGGGATACGAGCTGAAGGGCGTCGACCACTGCATCCTAGCGACATCCGACCGCAGCGTCGTCATCGAGTGCAGCTTCCTGTCGTGGCGGAACCGCTGGCGGATCGAGGTGATCGGCGAGCGCGGCGGGCTCGAGATGGACGGCCTCACCAAGTGGGGCGAGAGCCGTCTGACCCTGCTGCGCCGCCAGCTCCCCAGCGGGCCGCCCGAGGAGAGCCGCGAGATTGCGCGCGGGCCCGACCCCACGTGGGCGGCCGATCTGGCGCACTTCGAGCAAATGGCCCTCGCCGGGGAGACCTCGTGCCAGAACGACCTCTGGATCTCGCGGACCATCGCAGCCGCGGCCGGCGCGCGCCTCGGGGCGGATTCGTGACGGCGCCGACCGGGTTCGTGGGGCTCTCCCACCTCGGCATCATCTCGAGCATCGGCTGGGCCTCCTTCGGCGCCCCCGTGGTTGCCGTGGACCTGGACCGGGCGGCCGTCGACACCCTGCGGGCCGGCGCGCTGCCGGTCCACGAGCCGTCGTTGCCGGAGCTCTTTGCGCGCGCCCGCGAGCAGATGACGTTCTCCGAGGATTTCGTCCGGCTGAGCGCCTGCCCGCTGGTGATCGTGGCGCGCGACGTGCCGACGGACGACGGCAATAGCAGCGATGCGTCGGTCGTCCTGCGCCTGATCGACGCCGCCGTGCCGCATCTGCGGACGGGGGCGACCCTGGCCGTGATGAGCCAGGTCCCCGCCGGTTTCACGCGGCGCCTGGCCGAGCGGATCGAGCGCCAGCGGCCCGGCCTGGGCATCCGCCCTTACTACTGGGTGGAGACGCTCATCTTCGGCAACGCAGTGGAGCGGTATCTCGAGCCGGAGCGGCTCATCATTGGCTGCGCCGAGCCAGCCGCACCGCTTCCCCCCGAGTTCGAGGCGGGGCTGCGCCGCTTCAACTGCCCGATCCTGCCCATGGCCTACGAGAGCGCGGAGCTGACCAAGACGGCCATCAACCTCTACCTCTGCGCCGCCGTGACCTACGCCAACACCCTGTCCGATCTCTGCGAGCGGCTGGGCGCGGACTGGACCGAGATGATGCCGGCCCTGCGCCTTGACCGGCGCATCGGGCCAGCCGCCTATATCCGGCCGGGGCTCGGCATCGCGGGAGGGAACCTGGAGCGTGACATGGTCACGCTCCGTGGTCTGTGCGGCGCCCACGCCGTGGACGGGGGCTTCATCGAGGCCCTGCTCGGCTACAATGCGCGGCGCCCCCGGTGGGTGCACCGCCAGCTTGAGGAGCATCTCTTCGGCGAAGTGGCCCATCCCGTGATCGCCGTCTGGGGGCTGGCCTACAAGAAGAACACGCGCTCGACAAAGAACTCGATGGCAATCCGCGTGATCCGCGAGCTCGCGGACCGGGCCGACGTGCGCGCCTACGATCCCGTCGTGGGGGCGGACGGCATCGACGTTCGGGCCAAAGTGGCGGCCGACCGCGACGAGGCCCTGGCCGGCGCCGACTGCCTGCTGGTGCTCACGGACTGGGACGAGTTCGCCATCCCGGATCCGACCGCGCTCCGCTCCATGCGCCGGCCGCTGATCATCGATGGCGTCGGGGTCGTGGACGCCGCGCGGGTCGATCTGCGGGGCATTCGCCTCGTCCAGATGGGGCGGCCGAGCCGAGGATGACCCGCCGCGCGGCCTTCCTGGACCGGGACGGGGTGCTGGTGGAGACCCTCGTGCGGAACAACCGGGCCTTCGCCCCGGTCTCGCTCGACGAATTCCGGCTGGAGCCGGATGCCGGCCTCCAGGTGACGCGGCTGGCTCAGGCGGGGCTGCTGCCGATCGTGGTGACGAACCAGCCCGAGGTGGCTCGGGGCATCATCCCTCCGGCCGTTCTCGAGGAGATGCACGAGCGGCTCCGCAAAGCCGTACCGGTGGAGGACATCTTCGTCTGTGCCCACGACGGGCCCGACGGCTGCGGCTGCCGCAAGCCCAGGCCCGGGATGCTGCAGGCGGCGGCCGAGAAGTGGGGGATCGATCTGGCGCGCTCGTTCATGGTTGGGGATCGCTGGAGCGACGTGGAGGCCGGGCAGGCGGCCGGTTGCTACACGGTCCTGATCGAGCGCCCTTATAGCGGCGCCGCCTCTCCGTGCGCGCGCGCGAGCGACCTGGCCACGGCCGTTGACGCGGTGCTGGCCCGGCTGAAGAAGTAGGCGACCGTGGACTTCGTGACACGGTATCTCGACCAGGTGGGCCAGGTGGCGGCGCTGCTCGACCGCGTCGCGATCAGCCGCCTCGTGGATCTGCTTGCGGACGTGCGCCAGTCCGGCGGGCGGCTCTTCATCCTGGGCGTCGGCGGGAGCGCCGGCAATGCCTCCCACGCGGTCAACGACTTTAGGAAGATCGTGGGGCTGGAAGCCTACGCGCCCACCGACAACGTCTCCGAGCTGACAGCGCGCATCAACGACGAGGGGTGGGACACCGCCTATGCGAACTGGCTCCGGGGAAGCCGCCTGATCGCGCGCGACGGCGTACTGGTCTTCTCCGTCGGCGGCGGCGATGCCGAGCGCAACGTCAGCGTCAACCTCGTGCGGGCCATCGAATACGCCAAGGCCGTGGGCGCGCGGTTGGGCGGGATCGTCGGCCGGGACGGCGGCTTCACCGCCAAGATGGCCGATGCCTGCGTGATCGTGCCGACGGTGGATCCCGCGACGGTCACGCCCCACAGCGAAGCCTTCCAGGCCGTCATCTGGCACCTTCTCGTGTCTCACCCCCGGCTGCAGGCGGCGCCGGCGAAGTGGGAAAGCCTGGGCCGATGAGGGTGCGTGAGGTGAACCTGCTTGACCGTTACCCGCGCGCGATCAGGGACGTCGCCTCGCGGGAGGCAGCGGCGCCGAGCCAGCGCGAGGTGGCAAAGCGCTTCGGCAAGGAGTACTTCGACGGGGATCGGGGTCAGGGCTACGGTGGCTACCGCTACGACGGCCGCTGGGTGCCCATCGCCGAGCGCATGCGGGACTTCTACGGCCTACGGGCGGGGCACCGGGTCCTCGACGTCGGGTGCGCCAAGGGTTTCCTGCTCCACGACTTCCGCCGGGTGGTGCCCGGCGTCCGGGTGGCTGGGCTGGACATCTCGGAGTATGCGATCGTCCACGCCATGGACGACGTGCGGCCTTTCCTGACCCTGGGCACAGCCGACGCCCTGCCGTTCCCGGACGCCGCCTTCGACCTGGTCGTCTCCATCAATACCGCGCACAACCTCGATCGCCCGCGCTGCGTCGAGGCGCTCTGGGAACTGGAGCGGGTGAGCCGCGGGGCCAAGTACGTCCAGGTGGACTCCTGGCTCACCGAGGAGCAGCGGATCAAGTTCGAGCGGTGGCAGCTCACCGCACTGACCTACTCGGACCCGGCAGGATGGCGCGGCCTCTTCGCCGAGGCCGGGTACACTGGTGACTACTACTGGACGCTGACGGAGTGAGCACGCGCGAGCGCAGGGGGGCGCCATGAAGATCTTCGTTGATTCCGCGAACCTGCTCGAGATCGAAGAGGCCCTGAGTCGGGGCTTTCCAGCCGGGATCACCACGAATCCCTCGATCCTGTCCAAGGAACAGAAGGGCGACTTCCGCGAGCACATCAAGAAGATCATCGAGCTGGTCCAGCGCTACGGCTACGAAATCCCGCTGAGCGTCGAGGTCTTCTCCACCAAACCGGAGGAGATGATCGCCCAGGCCGAGGAGTTCGTGCGCCACTTCGGCCACTACCCGAAGCTCAACGTGAAGGTGCCGATCGGCTGGGACGAGCTGGGCGTGATCCGAGAGCTGCGCCGGCGGGGCATCGCGGTCAACTGCACGTGCTGCATGTCCTACAACCAAGCCATCATGGCAGCCCGGGCCGGGGCCAACTTTGTGAGCCTGTTCTTCGGCCGCATTAAGGACATCGGTTACGACGCGCCAAGCGTGGTGCGCCAGGTCCACATGACCTTCCGGGAGTGGAACGTCCCGTCGGAGATCATCGTGGGGAGCATCCGGCACATCGTGGACATCAACGAGGCGATGCAGGCCGGGGCCGACATCGTCACCGTGCCCCCGAAGTTCTTCCGGCAGATGGTCAGCCACCCCAAGACCGACGAGGCGGTGAGTCAGTTCGTGACAGATTTCGCCAAGTGGTTGGCCTGAGCCGAGGAGACACGTGCTCCCGCGGTGCCGATGCTGACCCACCTGCAGAGCGAGCCGGCAGCGCCGCGCCGCGTCGTGCTGCTCGGGGGGAACGGGTTCCTGGCCCGCCATCTCCAGACCGCCCTGGGCCGGGAAGGCATCGAGACCCTGGCAATCTCCAGCCTAGACGCAGATCTCATCGATCCGTCGAGTGTGACGCGCCTTCGAGAGCTGCTCCAGGCCGACGACAGCGTCGTGATGCTATCCACGCTCACCCCCGAGAAGGGCCGCGATCATCGCACCCTGATGAAGAACCTCAGCATGGCCGAGACCGTCTGCCGGCTCCTCGACGACGCCCGGTGCGGGCACTTCGTCTACCTGAGCTCCGACGCCGTCTACGACGCGCACCAGATTCCCCTCGACGAGGACTCCAGCCGGGAACCCGTGGATCTCTATGCCGTGATGCACACAGCCCGGGAGATGATGATCGGGTCCGTGCTGGACAAGGCGAAGACTCCCTTCTGCATCCTCCGCCCGTCCACCATCTACGGCCCTGGCGACACCCACAACAGCTACGGGCCGAACCGCTTCGTCCGATCGGCGGTCCGGGAGGGGCGGATTCTCCTCTTCGGCGGCGGCGAAGAGCGCCGAAGCCATGTCTACGTCCGGGACGCCGTGGAGCTGATCGTGCGAGTGCTCAAGCACCAGAGCACGGGCGCGCTTAACGTGGCCGTGAAGACGGCGGTGTCCTTCCGGCGTATCGCGGATCTCATCGTCGGGCTGTGCGACCATCCGGTCCGGATCGAGCATGCGCCGCGGACGGTGCCGACGATCCACCGCCCCTACAAGCCAACACAAGTCTTCCGCTTCATCTACAACCTAGGCCGTCCGATCAGCCCGATCGTGCATCGGCCCTATGCCGTTTCCGCCATCTTCAGGGCCTTTCCCGACATGCAGTTCACGCCGATGGAAGAGGCGCTGGCCTCCTACATTAAGGCGGTCCAGGCGGAGACGGCTGGCGAGGCTGGTCCGGCCGCCGACCGAACCCGCGAGGGCGCCCGCCCGTGAAGAGCGCGGTCGTACTAGGGATCAGCAGCGACATCGGACGCGAGCTGGCCGTGCGCCTGGTCGGTGACGGCTGGGCCGTCCTCGGAACGTATCGCGAAGGCGGAATCCTTACCGGCGTGCCGGGGTCGTGTCGGTTGACGCAATGCGATCTCGCATCCCCTGCCAGCATCGAGGCTTTCGGGGATCTCTGCCACCGGGACAGCATCCGGTGGGATGCCGTGATCGTGGCCGCGGGCACGGAGGAACCGATCGGCAGCTTCTGGGAGTGCGACGGCGACGAATGGGAGCGGAACATCGCCATCAACGCCCTGGGCCCACTGAGAGTCCTGCGACGGCTGCATCCGCTGCGGAACCAGTCGGGCGCCCCAGGCGTGGCCTTCTTCTCGGGGGCGGGCACCAACAGCGCGGCGCCCGCCTACTCGGCCTACTGCGGCTCGAAGATCCTGCTGATCAAAATGTGCGAGCTGCTCGATGCCGAATCGGGCGACACCAGTGTGTTCATCATCGGGCCGGGCATCGTCCGCACCAAGATCCACCAGCAGACGTTGCGGGTTCCCGAAAGAAGCGGCGCGAACTATCGCAAAATCGCGGACTTCCTGGGCTCGCCGGACCCCGGCTCTAGCCACGACGAGATCTACGCCTGCCTGCGCTGGTGCCTCGAGGCCGGCAAGCCGGTGATCGGCGGGCGCAATATCTCGCTCGTCCACGACTCGTGGCGGGAGGGCGGGCGAGAGCTGGCGGCGCATCTGCGGCGGGATCCGGAGCTCTACAAGCTCCGTCGGTTCGGGAACGATCTGAAGGTCGCCGGGGCGCCGGGGCGATGAAGCTCTCCGATGTCGTCGCCGCGTTCGTGGCCGCGCAGGGCATCAAGCACGTCTTCGCCATCTCGGGTGGGGCCTCGCTCCACCTGATACATTCGATCGCCGAGACGCCGGGGACGAGCTACATCTGCCCGCAGCACGAGCAGGCGGGGGCCATGGCCGCCGACGGCTACGCGCGCGTGTCGGAGGGCCTGGGCTGCGCGGTGGCGACCAGCGGCCCCGGGGCGACGAACCTGATCACGGGAATCTGCTGCTCGTACTACGACTCCGTCCCGGTGCTGTATCTGACTGGTCAGGTGGCAACCTTCCGGTCGAGGGGAGACACCGGTGTGCGGCAGATCGGGTTCCAGGAAACCGAGATGGTAGACATCTGCCGGACGATCACCAAGTACGCGGTGCTCGTCAAGGATCCGTACCGCATCCGGTACGAGCTGCAAAAGGCCGTGAGCATCGCCAGGGCCGGCCGCCCGGGCCCGGTGCTGGTGGACATCCCCGACGACCTTCAGCGCACGGATATCGACGTGAACAGGCTGAGCGAGTACGAGCCCGAGGCGGATATAGGCGTCCCGGCCCTCAGCGACGCGGTGCTGGATGAATGCCTCGCCGCGGTGCGGGCCGCGAAGCGGCCGGTGCTGGTCTACGGCTGGGGGGTACATCTGGCGCGGGCGGAGGCCGAGGCCCGGGAGCTGGCCCGGCTGCTGGGGACTCCCGTGGCCATGACGTGGGCGGCACTCGATCTGCTGCCCTACACCGATCGCCTGGCCATCGGCGGCTTCGGCACCCACGGGGTGCGTTTCGCCAACTTCGCCGTGCAGAACGCCGACCTCGTCCTGTCGGTGGGATCCCGCCTGGACACCAAGGCCACCGGGACGCCGCCCTCCACGTTCGCCCGGGAAGCCCGGATCATCATGGTGGATATCGATCCGGCGGAGATCGGGAAGTTCACGCACCTCGGGCTGAACCTGCATCTAGGTCTGAGCGTGGATGCCGCCGCCTTCCTGCGAGGGCTCCTGCGCCGGGCTCGCGGTCAGCAGTTCCCAGACTTTACGCCCTGGATCGAGCGGATCGCGGCCTGGAAATCCCGCTATCCCGTCTGCCTGCCGGCCTACGAAGAGCAAAAGCGGGTCAATCCCTACTGGCTCGTCAAGGAGCTGTCCCGGTTCCTGGAGGAGGACGAGATCGTCGTCTCTGACACCGGCTGCGCCCTGGCCTGGATGATGCAGGCGTTCGAGTTCAAGCGCGGCCAGCGCTTCTTTCATGCGTTCAACAACACGCCGATGGGGTATTCCCTCCCGGGCGCCATCGGCGCCGCCTTCGCCAAGCCCGGGCAACGCGTGGTCTGCATAGCCGGCGACGGAAGCCTCCAGGTGAACATCCAGGAGCTCATCACCGTCATCCGCCACAATCTGCCGATCAAGATCCTCCTCTTCAATAACCATGGTCATTCGATGGTCCAGCAAACGCAGGAGATGTGGCTCGGCGGCAAGTACTACGCCACGTCCATCGAGGGCGGCCTGGCCTTTCCCGATTTCGCCAAGGTGGCCCGAGCCTACGGCTTCCCCGTGGATACCGTATCGCTGAATTCCAAGGTCCCCGCCAAGCTGAAGGCGGCCTTGGCGGCGGACGGGCCCCACTTCCTGAACATCGAGGTCGACTCGCAGCACCGCATCATCCCTCAGGTCAAGTTCGGACGTCCCAACGAGGACGCCGATCCGCTCCTGGACCGCCAGGAGTTCCTCGGGAACATGATCGTGCGCCCCCTGCCGGTCTCGCTGGGCACGTAGCGGCTCATGGATCTGCTGTTCGCTGCCCTAGCTGAATGCCCGCGCCTGCACGCCCCGACATCGGCCGTCTACCGCCTGATCAGGGGCGTGGCCCGAACCAAGATCGAAGGGCTCTTCTCGAGCGCCGAGCGTGTCTTGAGGGAGTTCGGCCCCTTCGGTGCGCTCTCGATGCCCTACACGCGCATGGGCGCCATCGATTCCCTCGACCTGTTCGGGCTCGACGAGTTGATCATCTTCGCCTTCTACCACAAGAACCGCGGCCGCTATCGCCGGGTGCTCGACATCGGGGCCAATCTCGGGCTGCACTCGATGATCATGGATCGGTGCTGCTTTCAGGTGCGAGCGTTCGAGCCAGATCCGTGGCACTTCGGCCTGCTCACGACCAACCTGGCCGCCAACGGCAGCAAGGGCGTGGACGCCGTCCAGGCTGCCGTCTCCACGAGTGACGGGGAGGCCCAGTTCGTCCGAGTCCTCGGCAACACGACCGGCAGCCATCTGGCCGGGTCCAAGGACTCCTACGGCGAGCGCGAGTACTTCAGCGTCCCGACGAAGGCGGTCCTGCCGCTCTTCGAGTGGGCGGATCTGGCCAAGATCGACGCGGAGGGACACGAGAAACAGCTCTTGCTGGCGGCGACGAGACAGGTCTTCAGCAATCTCGACATCATGGTGGAGATCGGCAATGCCGGGAACGCGGCGGCCGTCTTCGGACACTGCCAGAAGCTGGGGGTGGGCATGTTCGCGCAAAAGATCGGCTGGCAGCGAGCCGAGTCTCTGGCCGACATCCCCACTTCGCACCGGGAAGGCAGCGTCTTCCTTAGCGCGAAGCCCCAGATGCCGTGGTGACGGCAGTCCAAATCCAAGGCAGCCGATGCCAGCGCTGATCGTGTCGCTGGCTCTGTTCATCTCCGCACTCACGGCGCACATTATCTGGTGGAAGGTGCGGGTGCCCCGGCATCAGACCCGGGCCCTCCTCGTCGTGTTCGGCCTGACCCCGGTCCCGGCCTCGCTGATCTGGCTGGCCACCGAAGGCCGTCCGGCGCTCGCGATGGGCGACTTGCCGGGCATGGCCCTCTTCTATGCCGGCGCGACGTGCTGCTATCTCATCACCTATGCCGGCGTCGAGGAGGTCAGTCCGTCGCTTACGATCATGAGCGCCCTGGAGTGCGCCGGGACCCGGGGCTGTACCCGGGCCGAGCTGGCCGCTGAGGTGACGGAAGAGCGCTTCATCCGGCCGCGTCTTGACGCGCTCAAGCGTGAGGGTCTCATCCAGGCAATGGCGGGCGGCTGCCGGCTCACGCGACCGGGGATCCGCATTGCCCGACTCGCCACGGCTCTGGCTTGCGCCTTCGGCATTCATGAGTCCGCTTGATCAGCCCGCTGCCAGCCCGGCCGTTCTGACCGCCGCGCCGCTCCTAGGCCTGGCTACGGACGTGGCCATGCAGGTCATCCTGGCCCGGCTGCCCCTGACCGTCGGCCACCTGCGCCGTCAATTCATCAGCTTCGGGGCGGGCTTGGTGGTCGTCCTCGCCGTGCTTTGGCTGCTGCTGCGGTCGTTGCCGCTGGGCCCCCTCGATCGTGTCGGCTACAGCGTGCTGCATCTGGGGTCCTACGCCTTCGGCGGCTTCTGTTTCTTCAACGTAATCAACCTCAACATCTCGTCGCTGCGGATCAGGATGCTCAAAGCATATCTCCAGCAGCACCCGCGCCCGCTTGCCGACGAGGTCTTGATGGCCACGTGCAGCGCAGCAGGCATGCTGGATTCGCGCCTGCAGCGGCTGCTCGACGGCGGCCAGATCACCCGGTCGGGCGATCGCTTCCATCCCCGCCCCGGGTTCGTCACGTTCATCGGAGGCCTGTTCGCGCACCTGCGCAGGTTGCTCCTCGGCCGGTAGTCTCGCGTGCGAGGTGACGTGATATGATGGCGCAGTGAGGCGGGAAGCGTTCGATGGTAGAGTCTACGATGGTGTGATGGGTGTCATCCGCCACATGATGAACATCTTCGTTACCGACTTCGCAAAGTGGCCGATGTAGTTGACCGCTTCCACCTGCCCGGTCCTGGGCGCGAATTGGAAACGCTGGCGCGCGCCGTGGAAGGTCGTCTGGCATGTCCACGCTGTCACGCCCCGGTCACCGTGCGTGGCGCCGAGATCCGCTGCTCTCGCATCGGCTGCGGATTCGTTGGTACCATAGCCGACGGAATCGCGATCATGCGGGAGACCCGCGACGGGTCGTACTTCGACGACAGGCACGGGGTGATGGAGCACGGCTCGGCAGAGCCAGGAGTCCGTCGTTGCTGCTACGCCGAGCCGGCATCGATCATCGAGTCGGCGATCCCGGCCGGTGCCGTGGTCCTTGACGTGGGGTGTGGCCCCGCGCTCCCATATCGACGGGTGAAGCCGTGGACGCTGATCGGGGTCGACCTCTCCTACGATTCGCTGCGCGCCAACACGCACCTGGATCTGAGAGTCTATGCATCAGCCTCAGGGCTGCCACTGGGCAACGGCTCGGTGGACACCATCGTGAGCCTCTACGCCATCCATCACTTCGGGGGCCGAACCATCAGGGAGAACGAGGATCGGGTCGCGCGGGCATTCGCCGAGTTCGGGCGGGTCCTCAAGCCGAGCGGAAGCCTCCTGATCTTCGAGTTGTCGCCATGGTGGCCTGTCTGGCAAGTTCAGTGCGCTACTTGGAATCTCGTACAGAAGCTCATACCAAGCATGGACATGTTCTTCTGGCGTGAGCGCGCTCTCGTGGATCTTGCGGCGGACCACCTCCCGCGCTCGGCGACGTTGCGTCGCGTGCGGCTCCGGGCACCGGCCTTCACGCTCATCCCCCCGGTGTTCGCCTGCCCGCGGCTCAAGATCCCCCGCTTGCTATTCCCGTTTCATGTGCATCTGTACCACTGGATCGTCTGAAATCCGCCCGCCTCCGTGTGTGACCGTGCCGCTGAAACGACCCGACGAATCTCGGAGGCGGCGATTCTGTGAAGAATCAACTTTCGCTGCAGGTCCGCCGGCGCGTCTTCGAACTCTTCGTGCGGGAGTGCCGGCCGGCGCCCACGATCGTGTAGCTGACTTTGGGGCGACAGGCCATGTGGACCTGCCGGCCCACGGGTTCTTGGAACGGATGTATCGGGGTGATAAAGCTGAACATCTCGTCTCTGCCGATCCGGACGCTTACGCATATTCACCAGCACCCGCGCCCGCTGCCCGTCGAGGCCTTGATGGCCACGGGCAGCGCCGGCATGCTGGATGAACGACTGGAGCGGCTGCTCGACGGTGGGCAGATCAGCCGGTCGGAGATCGCTTCCATCCCAGGCCCGGTCTCGTCACGTGCATCGGGCGCCTGTTCACGGAACTGGGGCGGCTCCTCCTTGCTCTTAGTTCCAAGATGACGTCACCGACGGGCTCGGTGCGCCGGCGCTGGATGGAAGTGCTCTGGATCCTCTTTCCGCTCCTGGGTGGGTTGCCGTTTTCGACGCTGCTCTTGTTGAGCGTAGTCTGCGGGGCCGGATTTCTTGACCCGGCCAACGAACCTCTGGCGCACCGGTTCTTCTACTCTCAGCGGGTATTCAGTGGCGAGACTCGTCGGTGTTGGCTCCTGTCCAGCCTGCTACACCATGCGGTGTACTGTCCCGGTCAATATTTAGCCGTCGCGGAGGGGTCGAGGCGAATGGTATATGAGTGACGCGCCCGGCAGTCAGGCCCGCAGTACTCACCACCGTGCGAGTAATGAAAATGAGGTGCCGGCGGCCGGGCTCTTGGCAACATGCCTCAACTGGATTCGGCTCGGCATTGGACGTGAAGCGGACCGATACACAATTCCCCCCAGGTCGGTCGTCGCTGCTCCTGCCTGTCTGCTGGCCATTGTAATTCTAATTGTTCTTTCGGTGATGTTCTTGGACTCGGTGGGCAGGTTCCCATACTACAGCCCGGTGTCAAATGTGGAGGAGCTAACGCTTTTCTATACAAGCGCTGGGAACTTCCTGAAGTACGGTTTTCTGAACTCGGGGTTTCTTGCCGACTACTCGACCAGTTCTAGATCGTCGGACCATCCGTATATCTACAATCACATGCCACCGGGCCCGGACATTCTTATGGCCGCTCTCTTGAAGGGGACGGGTGGGAGTTACTGGGTTGTGCGGGTAGCGTTCTGGTTGACGTTCTTGGCTGGCATGATCTGCTACTTCAGCTTCGTCGAGCTGATTTTGGGGGGGTTCGGTCTGACCGGAGCGGGATATGCGATCCTCCTCATGAGCCCGTACATGATTTTGCGAACGTTTGATGATGTTGGCTACGCGGTGTTCCCTCTCTTGGGATTTCTGCCGCTCCTCGCTCTGCAGGTGTACTACCGAACGGGACGACTGCGGTATTTGGGGCTCATGCTGACCTTGGGCCTGATCAGCGCGTTGTATTTCGACTACCTCACTCTGTTGATGGTGTGTTGGTGCTGGGGCCTCCTATACTTTACTCAACTAATTCCGGTCATGCGGCGCCATCTGATTGGGTTCGCCAGCGTGGTCGTAGGTGGAATGGCGGCTCATTTGATCCAAAATTACCTCTATCTTGGGCCGGGGTTGTTCTTCCGCGAGCTTTGGATGATGGCGGCAAACCGCATTACGGGAGTGCCGACACGAAATGAGTTGAAGGCGTTCTACCAGGCGAATGGATTGGTGCACCATGGGTCGGGCCAGTTCAGTCTTCCGGGATTTCTATATAACCTTGATTTGGGACTGAATTTCCCTGGGCGGGCTTCGCTCCTGCTTGCCGCATTGATCGGGCTGGCGTGGGTGATCGGCCACAACGTTCACTGGGAGACGGATCGCAAAGTGCTAACTGTACCACGAAGCCCGATGGGGCCCGCTCTGACTCGCTTCGTGGGTCTTTGGATTTGGGCTGCCGGTACAATCGTGCTTCCTATGTGCATGCTTCCGGCGTTCACCACTGAGTATGGGGTTCACGGGACGGGGCTTCACTCGTACTTTCTCGGAACCGCCGTGACCGCATCAGTCCTCTACGGGGTACGTACAGCTGTGCGCTGGGTGCCGCGCGACCTAGGTTCAGCTACAGGACCCCGGTTGCCGAAGATTTTGGTGGCGTTGGCAATTGTTTGCGTCCTCGGCTTGTTCGGCTGGGTAGTGTGGCGCCTGGCGGACTACCAGGCGAGGGAATTCAGCATTGCAGCAAGCGTGTACTCAGAGGCGAAATCGAACAAACTGCGGTGGATCCGCCGGCACTATGCCGGGGAAGTGTTTATGACCAATATCAATCCCGTCACCGTGGGCTTTTTCGCCAGGGAAGCGGGGCACGGTGCGTGCGAGTTAGCTTCCCTGCCGGAAGCGGGTGACATCGATCCAAGCCGATGCCACGTGTCATATATGCAGGATCTGGACCACTACCGTCGGGTCCGGCCACGCTACTTTTTTTTCTTCCGGGAAATGTTCCCGGGATTCTCACAGTGCTTACCTTCAGGATACTATCCGATGTTGGACAAGGGTGGAGACGCATGTTTCACCACGATGCAGAGGCGCCTGGCGGCGAGATTCGCTCGGATCACTGACACGGGACTGTTCGAAGTCTACGACCTTACGAAGCCAGCAGCGGAACAGCGCTGATCAGGGGTGCCTTGTGGCGTTCTGGCCCGACCCGCCAGTCGTCGGAAGTCGGAACGATGTGGTCAGCAGTTGAAGACGTGGTGATGGCACAATACTCAAACGAGGTTCCTCATGCCGCTCGAATTCTTAGCTGTGACGTCGCGGTGGGCTCCATACTCATGACGCTGAAGTACTCCACCGATCTCGGCCGCTGGCGTCTACCGGCCGCGAGAGAGAGGCCACCGACGAGGATCTAGGCCGCCACGATTCATGAGGACCTAATTAGTTAGATTGTGCCGCATGGCGTTCGGGAAGGAACGCTCACGAATCGGGTGTGGACGCCTTCTGATACAAGGGGACGCGGTGTGACCAAGCGAGGCGAGACAGCTAGACCTCTAGCACACATAAAGCCGTTCTTGTTTCTGCACCGGCCGAGGGCACGCTCATGCTAGAGATGTCTCACGTACCCGGGTCTGGCTGGAGCCGAGGAAGGGCGTGACCATGGGTGACGCGACGGCCGGTCACACCAGTGAGACTCGGCGCAGCACAAGTGACAGCGCGAAGGAGGCTCGATGGCGGATCCTCGCCGTGCTTGCCGCCTTCGCTGGTCTCGACATACGTCGCGAATCACACGGATATAGAGTTCTCGTCGGGTCGCTGCTTGCGGCTCCAGCTCGTCTGCTCGCGCTCATTGTCTTCTTCGTTCTTTCGCTGATGTTTCTTGGTTCTGTCGTCACGTTCCCCTACTATAGCCCGGTGACGAACGTGGAGGAGGTGACGCTCTTCTACACCAGCGCCGGGAACCTCGCGAAATACGGTTTCCTGAAATCCGGTTTCCTCCCTGACTACTCGACGAGCTCTCGGGCCTTGGATCATCCGTACGTCTATAACCACATGCCGCCTGGCCCGGATATCTTCATCGCGCTCATGCTGAAGGTGACCGGAGGGAGTTACCGGCTCGTCCGGCTGGTGTTTTGGGCGGTGTTCCTGGCAGGGATGGTTTGCTACTTCCGGTTCGTGGAACTGGTCCTGCAGGGGTTCGGGGTGACCGGCGCGGGCTACGCCATTCTTCTCATCAGCCCGTACATGATCCTCCATACATTCGACGACCCCGTCTACGCAGCGTTCCCCCTCTTGGGATTTCTCCCGCTGCTAACCCTGCAGGCGTACTACCGCACGGGCCGGTGGTGGTATCTGGCGTCCACCCTGGGGATAGGGCTGGTGAGCGCGGTATACCTCGACTATCTGACGCTGTTGGTGGTGAGCTGGTGCTGGGGCCTCCTGTATTTCACGCAGTTGCTGCGGCTCAAGCTCCGCCATCTGGTTGCATTCGCCGGCGTGATCGTCGGGGGCCTCGCGCTCCATCTGGTGCAGAACTTCCTGTACCTGGGTGAGGAGCTGTTTTTCCGCGAACTGGGGATGACGATATCGAACCGTATCACCGGGCTGCCAACGAAGGCGGAGCTGAAGGCATTTTACCAAGCCAACGGGTTGGTGCACCATGGGGCAGAGTCGCTCAATGTCCTGGGCTTTCTCTATCACCTGTGGCTGGGGGTGACCTTCCCCGGGCGCATGCCGCTGGTTGTTACGGCCGTGATCGCCGGAGTATGGGTCGTGGCGCGGAACGCTCACTGGGAGACAGATCGCCAGTCGATAGCGATAACGGGGGGTGTTGAGATGCCCGCGCTAGGGCGGTTCGTGGCGCTCTGGGCGTGGGTGGTGGGGACGATCCTCTTGCCGATGATCATGCTCCCGGCGTTCACCACGGAGTACGGGATCCACGGGACGGGGCTGCACTGGTATTTTCTCGGGATCGGGGCGACGGCGTCGGTCCTCTACGGGGTGCGGGCGGCGGTAGGTCAGATGCCGCGCGAGCTCGGGTCCACGCTTTCGCAGAATCTCTTCAACGTTCTCTTACCGCTGGTTGTGCTCGGGTTGCTCGGCAACGTCGTCTGGCGGGTGGTGACATACCAGGTGGACCAGTTCCACATCGCGGCGGCGGTCTACCGGGAAGCCAAATTCAACAAGCTGGATGAGATTCGTCGGCGCTTCAGTGGAGAAGTCTTCATGACCAATATAAACCCCGTGCCGGTCGGCTTCTTCGCCGGAGAGGCGGGACACGGGGCGTGCGAACTGGCCTCGCTGCCCGAAGCCGGCGATATCGATCCCAGCCAGTGCCATGTGTCATACATGCGGCAACAGGAATACTATCGAACTGTTCGGCCTCGTTACTTTTTCTTCTTCCACGAGATGTTCCCAGGCTTCTCGCAGTGCCTGCCTTCGGCGTATTATCCGATGCTGCAGAAAGGCGGCGACAGGTGCTTTGAGGCAATGCAGGAACGTCTCGCGGCCGGCTTCCACCGAGTGACCGACACGGGCCTGTTCGAAGTTTACGATCTCGCCAGGAAACAGTGACCCGACCATGAAGATTCACAGGGTCCCTCATCGCGCTCCCGACGTCCTCTCCTGTATCGGCGGGCCCGTGGACGCCGGCCACTGGTGGGCGAGCCCGATGGACATCGCCTTTCGGAGTTGCCGTCGTGCCGCCAGTCGTTGTCCCCTTACTCCTTTCGATTTTCTTCTTGGGATCCGTCATCAGCTTTCCTTATCATATAGCCCAGTCTGTAATGTCAAAGAGTTGGCGCTGATGTATATGGCAGCCCGGAACTTTATCATCTATGGGTTCCTTCAGTCGACGTTCCTGCAGGATCTCTTCTACCGATTTGTTCGGCACCGTTACTTCTTCTTTCGGGAGCTGTTCCCTGGCTTCGCTGAGTGTCTTCCCTCTGCGCCGTGATGCCGATGCAGCACCGTGGAGGAGACGATTGCGCCAGGCAAATGGAGGGTCGGCTCTCCGCGCGTTTCGCGTACGAGAATGCTCTTTTCCAGTTGTTCGATCTGGCCGTACCGAAGCCAGGATGAAGCGCACCCTATCCGTGGTTATCACTGCCTACAATGAGCGAGAGAGCCTTGAGGCTACGGTCGAGGTTGTCTTGGGTTCCCTCGAGAGCCTGTTTGACGAATACGAGCTAATCATTGTCGATGACTGCAGCACTGACGGTACTGCAGAAGTCGCCGATTGTCTGGCCGGCAGATATCCGGCTATCCGAGTGCTGCATCATGTGCCCAATCGGGGGTTCGCCGCCTCGTACCGTCATGGCGTCGCGGAAGCTCGGATGGCCCACGTTGGCCTCGTGACAGGGGACAACGAGATGCGCCCAGAGTCCGTCCGGGCAATCTTCGCCGCCGTCGGCACGGCCGACGTGGTCATGCCGTACCAAGCAAACCAGCAGGACCGCCCCTTAGTCCGCAGAACGCTCTCACGCCTCTTCACATGGAGCGTTAACCGCCTGTTTGGCCTTCAGCTGCGCTACTTCCAAGGCCCGTGCGTCTATCCCACGGCTTTGGCCCAAGGGTTACCTATGAGCACTCAAGGCTTCGCGTTCCTCACGGAAATGGTGTTACGTACCGTGAAGGCCGGCTATTCTTATGCGGAGATTCCGATGCACATTCAGCCGCGCCGCTATGGTCGGTCTTCAGCCCTGTCCTTTCGAAATGCCGCCACTGCAGCCGCCGTCGTCGCTCGACTCTATGTCGAACTGCGACTGAGCCGGGCAGTCGCCCGACGGGGACGAAGGGCATGATCGACATACGCTTAGAGTCGCGATGATGATTCCGCTTCATGTGATCATCAGCGGAGCGAGTTCGGGGATCGGGTTAGCCTTGGCCCGTGACCTCGCGGCCTCCGGTCACAGGCTCTACGTTTGTGCGCGCCGCGCCAACGCTCTCGAGGAGCTCGCGACTGAGCACGCGTCCATCGCGGTTCGCCCATGCGACGTATCGGACGAAGGCCAGGTTTTACAGTTCATAGACTGGGTGAAGCGGCAGACAACCTATGCGGATGCACTCCTTAACTGCGCAGGTATCCTCGCTCCAATAGGCGCGGTAGCCCGCACGGACAGCGAGGAGTGGTGGCACACGTTACGGGTCAACCTATTCGGCACGTATCTCATGATCAAGCACGCTTTGCCGTTGCTCGAGGGCTCGTCTATACCGCGGATCATCAATTTCGCAGGCGGAGGAGCCTTCAACCCTTTTCCGAACTACAGCGCCTATGCCTGCTCCAAGGCCGCAGTTGTGCGGCTGACGGAGTGTCTCGCGGAGGAACTCGCTGGGCGAGGTATATGCGTTAACGCACTCGCTCCAGGGTTCGTCGCAACGCCCATCCATCTCGCTACTTTAGAGGCCGGACCCGAGCGGGCCAGACAGGAGCAGTACGATGTGACGGTAAAGGGTCTGGAGTCTGGACTATCGGCACAGACGGCAATCGAGTGCGTGCGGTTCCTTCTTTCAGACAGCGCGGCCGGTCTTACGGGGAAGTCCATCAGCGCCAACTTCGATCCCTGGCGTGAGCCGTACTTCAGCTCCCAGATCTCCGAAATCAACCGCTCCGACCTCCTCACCCTACGACGTGTCGCTCCGTGGGTGAAACCCGCGGCGGGGCTGTCAGAGATCATAGAAAGGCTCGAACGCATGAGAGTATCGACTCCGGCCTCCGGCAACGCCGGTGGAGATGATCGGGAAAGTGGCCCGCCATGACCTCAAAGGGACGGGAGCGGTCGCCGGAGCGAGAGTTTGAGTATCACGCCGACCTCGGCCTCCTTAATCGGATCAACTATGCTCTTTCGGGCCGGGTTCGTCGCAAGATTTTCGACCTGTTCATGCACGAGTGCCGGCCCACCCCGGAGTCGCGCGTGGGGGACCTTGGGGTGACGGCGAATCAGGGGACTCCTGTCCATTACTTCTTCGAGACTCTTTACCCCTGGAAGGAGAAGCTCACGGCGGTCGGAAGGGAGGAGGCGTATTGGTATCCGGAGAAGTTCTCGGGGATGAAGTACATTAACGCGGACCTCCGGTCCATTCCACTACCCGACGGCTATTTCGACGCTGCTATCTGCAATGCTGTCGTGGAGCATACGGGTGTTCGCGAGCAGCAGGCGCGACTAATACACGAAGTGTGCCGGGTAAGCAAGTGCGTGATGGTTACAACGCCAAACGCCGGATTTCCTGTCGACCCCCACACGTTCGTCCCGTTCGCTCATTGGCTACCCGAGCCATACTATCGAGCAGTGCTTCGTACGTTGGGCCGCGGAGCGTTCGCTGACATTGAGGTACTGAATCCGCTGCGTGCCTCGGAGTTGGTAACATTGTTTCCGCCTTCACGGAAGAACCGCCTAATAAAGGTTGGGTTCCCCTTGCTGCCGACAAATCTCGTCTGTATCTCATCGGTCTCATAGTCGGAACCTGCGCACGGCAGATCGGTGAGAGGGAGTGACCTCTTCCTAGTCTCCCCTCAGTTGGTTCGTTTGGATTATTTAAGGGCGATATCCTGCTATTGCTGGAAGCCGACGTAGATCGTGGTGCGGACGCCGATCGCTCGGTGGTCCCATGAGCGGACCGTGGCGCGCGGGTCGTCCAACAGGCGACGCAGAGCCGGGAAGGCATCCTCAGTCGGCGCCAACGGGTCCTGATGCGCCCAGATGATCAGCCAGCCCTGGGCGATCCGATCCTGAAGCCGGGCCAGCTCGTCCGCGGAGCCACCGAGCAGTTCCGACCGGGGTAGCACGCGCTCACGA
>Ga0207646_10002011_pt1 | contig 24454 bp, 24 predicted proteins | sample KBSK5502metaG_FD_184343 | JGI IMG/M metagenome (GOLD analysis project Ga0207646, IMG submission 184343) | Corn, switchgrass and miscanthus rhizosphere microbial communities from Kellogg Biological Station, Michigan, USA - KBS K5-50-2 metaG... | ecosystem: Host-associated > Plants > Roots >...
GATCGCGATGTTCCGCATGCCAGGGGCCACTCGCTCGGAAGACCCCGACGCTGCCAGGCCCGCCGGTGAGGGCCGCTCGCACGGAAGACCCCGGCGCTGCTCGCCTTATTGAACACGTACGACACCCGCGTAGTATGTGGAGCAGAGCTACGACAGCCGTGTCGTAGGCCGGGTTTGGGCGGTAGCGGATATGGCGATCGAAGACTGGGACCTAAACCTCTTCACGAGCGACCCGACATTGCTCGAGCGCGCGAGCGACGAAGAGTACGAACGCGCGGCGGCGGCGCTGGAGCGGATCGCCGATCCCCGGCGGCTTCGGCTCCTCCACGCACTTTCCCTCGGCGAGGACACCGCGCAGCGCGCGGCCGTCTGGGCTGACGTCGAGCAGAGCTACGCGGAACGGGAGCTCGCGGCGCTCGCCCTCCTGGGGGTGGTCGAGCGGCGCGAAAGCCCGCGCGGGCCCCTGTACCAGCCGCGGGACGGACATCTGGTCGTCGAGCTCCACGTCGCGCTGGCGCACGGACGCGAAGGCCTTGCCGAACGGCATCCTCGTTTTCTGCGCCGCCGGCAGCGGGTCACCGTTCGTGGCCGACGCGCGGGATAATCCCGGCGTGAGCCGGCCCGACCTACGCCGCCTGCGCCGACCCGAGAAGGCCGAGGAGAAGTTCCTCGGACCGCTCGAGACCGAGGTCATGGTGCGTCTCTGGAAGCGCCGGTCCGCGACCGTGCGCGACATCGTCGAAGACCTCGCCAAAACTCGCGAGCTCGCCTACACGACGGTGATGACGATCATGGTCCGCCTGCACGAGAAGGGGCTTCTGGAGCGCACTCGCGAGGGCAAGACCTACGTCTACCGTCCATCGCACACCCGCGACGAGCATCGCGCGCGGCTTTCGCGCGATCTCGTTCGGGGGCTCGTGGCCGAGTTCGGCGATGCCGCGCTCGCGGCGTTCAGCGCGGAGCTCGACACGGTCGACTCAGCACATCGCGCGGCACTCCGCCGTCTCGCGCAGAAGGACGCTCGTGAGCCGCGCTGATCGCGTCTTCACCATCATGCTTGGTCTCGCGCTCGCGTCGAGTGCGATCCTGCTCGCGCTTCTTCTGACCCTCGCACCTCGCGTCGAGCAGCTCGCCTCCCGCGGCGCCGAAGACACGGCCGACGTGGTCGCGGCACTGGTTCTTCTACTCGCGGTGTGCGGGATCTCGCTCGGCGTGGCCACGCTGTTCCGCCAGCTCACCGCGACCGCGATGCTCATCCGAAGGCTCGTGGCGCGAAAGATCGCGTTGCCTTCCACGGTGCTCGCCGCGGCGACCGGTCTCGAACTCGATGGTCGCATCGACGTCGTCAGCGACGAGCGGCCCTTCTCGTTCTGCTATTGGTTCCTTCGCCCGCGCATCTGCCTCTCGACCGCGCTCGTAGAACGGCTCGACGCGGACGAGCTTCGCGCCGTGCTGCATCACGAGCGTTATCACCTCCGGCAGCGGGATCCGCTCCGCCAGATCGTGGCGCGCTACTTCGCGGCCGGTCTGTACGTCGTTCCGGTCGTCGATGAGCTGCTCGCATTCCACACGCTGCAGAAGGAGATCGAGGCGGATCAGGAGGCGGTCCGCGCGTCCGGTGACGTGCGGTCGCTTGCGAGCGCCCTCTACAAGCTGCTGCCGGACGCCGACGACGTGTCGCTCGGCCTGCTGGTGCCGGTCAGCTCGCTGTCCGTGACCGAGGCGCGGATCGATCAGCTCATCGCACGGCGGCCGCTTTCGATGGGGCTGTCGCCGCTTTCCGTCGTCCTTTCAGGAGGTGCCCTGATTGCGGCGGCCGTACTCGTCGCGTTCAAGGGCGGCGCGAGCGTCGCATTCGAGACGCTGCCGCCGCTCTACGCGGTGCCTGGGCTTCTTGTTGGCCCAGCGAGCCTCTTGTTCGCGGCGGCCGTCGATGGCGGCCTCCACCAACTCCGACCGCTGACCCAGCGTCTGTTCAACTTATCCACATAAGTCGGTCTTTACTTCACGAGTTGCTAGCCGCAGAGTTGCGCTGACCGGGTCCAGATAAATCGCCGGTGGGGTCGGGGAGGTCCCACCGAATGTCGATCCGTCGCATCGTTCAGATCATCGCTTTCCTGAGCGCCCTCGCGTTGTCCTTCTCCGCGCCCTTGGCATCCACGGCCAATGCCTGCGATCCGCAAAGCGCCACAGGGGGCCTCTGCTAGATCGCAATAACTCGCGTACGCATTAGCCGACCGAGCCGGGCCAACTGGGCCCGTGGGACCCCGACCGGCATGGCCCCGGTCTCGGTCCGTAAGAATCAGGTAAAGACCGAATTGACGCGTCTATTTCCTCACCGTAAAGTGCCAACGCTGTGGCTGAGGTGCGGTCACCGATGGTGGCCGACGTGGGGGCGCGAATCCGTTCACTGCGTACCGCGAAGGGCCTTACCCAGGCACAGGTAGCCGAGCCTCAATACACCAAGGCGTACATCTCCATGTTGGAGTCCGGTCGCACGCGCGCGTCGATGAAGGCGCTCGAGCACATCGCCGGCGTCCTTGGAGTCAAACCCGCGGACCTGCTCGGGGGCGCCCCTTCCCCGACGACCCCTCAGTACACGCTGCTCGAGGCGCGACGTTTGGTCGAGCAAGGCCGAGGCGCCCAAGCGATACCTCTTCTCGAGGGTCTCGAGGAGGGTCTCAGTCCGCAGGATCAGCTGATCCGATTGCGCTACCTCGCGATCGGATACAACACGACCTCCGAACCGAAGCAGGCCTTTCCGCTTATCGAGCGCGCTCAGCGGATGGCGGAGTTGTTGGGCGACAACGGCGAGCAGGTCCGCGTGAAGTCCGTGCTTGCGGCGGCGTACGCGCGGACGTATGCGTACGAGGAGGCCGCGCGCGCCTTTCGCGAATGCATACAGGCATGCGAGGACGGGACGCTGAACGATCCGGCCTTCCACTTCCGCCGCCTCATTGATCTGGCTCTCATGCAGAGCAACCTTCACCAGTCCAAGCAGGCGCTGGCGACATATGAGCGGGCACTCGAGATCTCCGAGCAGTTCAACGATCGCCCCTCACTTGCCAGTCTTTACGCAGGGATGGCCAAGACATACCACGACTCCGGCGACGTCGAGGCGGCGATCGTCTACAACCAGCGCAGCCTGCAGGTGTACGAAGAGCTAGGTCTGATCGACCAGGTCGCGTGCGCGCTCGATAACGCGGCAGCTCTCTACGTCGAATACGGGAACATCTCCCGCGCCCGCGAGAGCCTCGCGCGAGCGGCGAAGCTCGCGGAAGAGGCGAAGCGCGACACGACGCTTGCCTCGATCAAAGCTTCGGAAGCCGAGGTCCTGGCGAAGTCGGACGCGGACGCAGCCCTCGAAGAGGCGCAGACGGCGCTCAAGTTCGCGCGCAGGGTCGACCAGCCCGACGCGCAGATTCGCATGCTCGTCCTCACGGGTGAGCTCCGAATGAAGGCGAACGGTGCGGCGGCCCGTCGCTCGTTCCAGGAAGCCCGGCAGCTCGCCGAAGAGCGCGCGCCGCAGCTTCTCCGTGTGATCTTCGACCGTTGGTCGCGGGCCGCTGAGGCGAGCGGCGATCCCGACGAAGCGTTGCGCCTCGCCCGACGCGCGTTGGAGACCGTTCGGGTCTAGCGCGGCCGCGCTCTAGCCTCTTTGAATGTCCCGTCTCACCGCCGACCTCGTCCGCGAGCGTGTCCGCGGAACGATCCTCGAGCAGATCGGCAACACGCCGCTCATCCCACTGCGCCGCGTCGGTGCGGGCCTGCGTGGCGACCTCTGGGTGAAGATCGAGAGCGCGAATCCGGGCGGGAGCGTGAAGGATCGGCCGGGACTTTGGATGGTGCTCGACGCGGAGGAGGACGGCCGGCTGGGCCGAAGACGCGTCGTGCTCGACGCCACGAGCGGGAACACCGGTGTGGCCCTCGCGATGGTCTGCGCCGTGCGCCGCCACGCGCTCGAGCTCTGCATGCCGGACAAGGTATCGCTCGAGCGCAAGCGGATCGCGCGCGCGTTTGGCGCGCAGCTCGTCCTCACCGATCCGCTCGAGGGCACGGACGGCGCGATCCGCGAAGCGCAGCGCCGTGCCGCCGCGGAACCGGACCGATATGTCTACGTCGATCAGTACTCGAACCCCGCGAACCCGCTCTCGCACGAGCTGGGGACCGCGGCGGAGATCTGGAAGCAGACCGGTGGGCGCGTGACGCATTTCGTCGCCGGCGTCGGCACGTCCGGGACGATCGTCGGCGTCTCGCGCGCGCTTCGACCCAAACGTGTTCGCATCGTCGCGGTGCAGCCGGACGATGCGATGCACGGCATCGAAGGCTGGAAGCACATGCCGACGGCGCTCCGGCCGGCGATCTGGGACGAGCGTGTCGCGGACGAGCACCGCGTGATGGCGACGGAGGAGGCGCTCGTGATGACGAAGCGCCTCGCGCGAGAGGAAGGCATCTTCACCGGACCATCCGGCGGTGCCGCGGTCGCAGCAGCGATCGCGGTGGCGCGGGAAGAAGCGGGCCGTATCGTCGTGTTGATAGCGGATGGGGGAGACCGATATCTCAGCACCCCGCTTTGGGAGTGAATTCATGTCCGTGACGATTCGCCTGCCCGGCGCGCTCCGCGACGCCGCGGGCGGGGAGACGAGGCTCAGCGCGTCAGGCGAAACCCTCCGCGACCTCATCGCGGATATCGATCGACGTCACCCCGGCTTCGCCTCGCGCGTCCTCGATGAGGCGGGCGCGCTGCGCTCGTACGTCAACGTGTATATCGGCGACGAAGACGCCCGGACCCGCGGCGGGAGCGGCGCCGCGGTACCCGACGGCAGCGAAGTCATGGTCATTCCGGCGATGGCGGGCGGGCGCTGAACGGACGTAGCCGCATCGTCTTGCCGCGCAGGCTGCAAGACGAGATCGTGGCGCACGCGCGCGAACAGGCTCCGCGCGAATGCTGCGGGCTGCTCTTCGGCGACGGCGAGGTGGCAGACCGACTCGTTCGCGGGCGGAACGTCCACGACACGCCCGAGACGCGCTACGAAATAGATCCGGCGCAGCTGCGGGAGGCGCTCGCCGGCACAGACGACGACCCCGATCGCTACCTCGTCGGCATCTATCACAGCCATCCCCGCACCGAACCCAAGCCGTCGGCGTTCGACATCGCGAACGCGCGCTGGCCGGAGCAGGTCTATGTGCTGACCTCGCTGCGATCGGAGCCGCCCGAGGTCTTGGCCTATCGCATCATGGAGGGGATGGCGCCACAGATCCCGATCGTCGAGAGCTAAGGCCGCGAGCCGATCTGCCAGGTGGCGGCGATTGCCGCGGCCTGCGCGAATGCGGCGTCGACGTCGGGAGGATCGAAGAAGCGGAACTGCAGGGCACTCCCGCTCGTTCGGATCGCGATGGCGAACTGACGGATCGCGATGTGTCGGCCGTCGTAGGTCCCATCGGCGCGGTCGTCGATCGCCACGTTCCCGTTGATGGTCTCGACCGATCGCTGGCTGCGATTCGCAGAGAACCCCAGGCGCTCGCCGCGAGCGATCGTGTCCGCGAACGAGTCCATCGTCGCGAGCGCTTCAGGGCGCGAACCCACCACGTTGAGCGTTGCATTTGCGGTCTCGAAGTGCGCGATCTCTCCGGGTACTCCTCGCACCGAGTAGGCCCACTCCTCCGGAACGGTGAGGGTGGCGTTCGGCAGGTCGTAGCGCTTTCCGTGAGCGGGCGTCGCGCCCAGTGGGGAGGCGAGCTGGGGCGCGATCGCGTACGCGGTCATGCGCACCCTCGAAACCTGATCGCCGAGCACGATCGCCCCGCTCGCGAGCGCGAGGACGAGCGCCAGAGCGGCGACCGGCAGCGGAAGGATCGCCCGCAAATTGAGAGCGAGGCCCGCGAGGGCTCGTAGCCCGATGACCACCATGACGACGCCGACCGGGATCAGAACGTCCGGTGCGACGACAGCGACCAATGCTATGAAGGGCGCCAGGATCAGCGGTGCGAGCGCGAACGAGACCGCGTTAAAGCACTGGTCGAGCGTGAGTTCGCGCTGCCGTGTGACGCGCGTGCCGAGAAAGACGACGAAAGCGACGAAGGCGACGCTCACCGCGAGACGCGCGCCGAGCAGGAAGGACTCGAAGATCAGTCGGGCAATGAAGATTCCGGGAGATAGTCCCTTCGCCGCCAGGACCAACGCGTCGACCGTGAGCGATAGGGCGATGCCGGCCACGACCACGATGAGCAGGCCCGCCAGGCCGAAATGCTCCCGGGCGAGCGAGCTGGCAAAGGAACGCGGGCGGACGATCGACCGAAGGACCTCAGCGCGAAACCAAGCGAGCTCCCCCGTGGATTCCACCTGTCGAGACTACGCAAACCGGTAGCCGGGGTTCCGCAACAAACGGCACAAAAAAGCGACCCCCGTTTCCGGGGGTCGCCCTCGCTCTCGGCTACAGGCCTCATTATCTGGCCTCGATGAGGGAGATCGCACAAAGGCGATCTCGGAATTCATTCAATCCACCGAAAGCGAGCTCTCGGCAGTGCCCCCTTCCGTCGAGGGCGTCATCGATCGACTTGGAACACCCCGAGACGTTTGTGAAGCTTGACCATGCGACCTCCGATCGGCGTCCGCCGGTCTTGCTTGTCGCTCCGTGGGCCCGTGCGGAGCTTCTCCCTGTTCTACACCCGCCACGGAGGGTCGCGTCAAGTGCTACCAGAAATGGGTAGTGGGTCAGCTTGAATCTGAACGTTGATTAACTCTTCGGACCCACCCAATTTCAGCCACAAAAGGCCAAAGATCGCGAGCGAATCCGCTGAGCCTCTCGGTATTAGGGCGTAAACAGCTTCCACTGCCCCTCGGAGACGACCTCGACGGTGCCGTCGGTCACTTTTATGGCGGTCTGATCGTCAATCGCGTACCCCGGCACCGGCATGCCGGCGGCCCACTTTTCTGCGTGGGCCATGGAGTTGTCCGGCAGGTCCTCGTGATCGAGGTGCGGAAACATCGAGAAACCAACCAGTCCCAATGTTCGATCGCCGCCGGTAGGCGGCTTCCAGCGGACGAAGTCCTCTCCGATGCTGGGGGCCATCACGATGCTTCCGGCGCTCAGTCCCACGTAGACCGTCTCGCGCCGCAGCGACGGCAATATGTCTGCCAGTCCGGATTGCCGCATCCAGTAGCACAGATACAGGGGATCGCCGCCTCCAACCAGCAGGGCGTCAGTCCCCTGGAGCATGGAGATCCAACGCTCCTTGTCGATGCTGGGCAGCGCGGTGAGCTCCAGCACTCCCAATGATTTCCAACCCAATCCGCACATGGGGGTTCTGGGCTCTCGTCCGCTGATGAACCGCCATGCATGGTCAGCACCGTCGGACATGGCGTGCATCGCGGTGGGAATGCAGAGGGCGCTGGACTCGGCAATCGGTTTGCCCAGTAGGTCGACCAGCGCGTTGTGGATGCTCGCGTTCTTGATGCCAGCGGAAGTGAGAAGAAACCTCATGAGGCCTTTCCTTGGTTATGTCGTCGCCCTGCTCGATGAGCCTATGTCTTAGCGTGAAACTGACCCACTACCCAGAAATGGATGATCAGCTCTTCGGCCGCTCGCGCATCAAGAGATCGCGGATCTCGGCCGGTGTTACGCGAACGTCGGGCCACCAGGACTCATCCGCATCCTCCCCCGCCGCGAGCGAGGCCTCGATTCCGAGCGAGATCCCGCTGAGCAGGTCGGTCAGGCGAACGACTTCCGGCGCGAACCCGCCATCCCGCGCCGCGTTGTGGTAGTTCTCGTTGGGGAGCGCGATACCCGTTGCCGTCCAACCGAGGCGCACGAACGACGAGGCCTCGCACGTACCACCGACGAGCAGCGCGCGCTGCGTCGGGATGCCGCGTTCCGCGAGCCGCTCGCGTGCGACGCGGAGGTAGCGCTCCGCCTCGTTGCTGAACGTGTTGTGGAAATCGCCGGCGCGAACGACGATCCCTCGGCCGGCCTCAGCGCCGGGCAGCGCTCGGCTCGCCTCGACAGAGACGACGTACGCGTCGCGAGGCAAGAGACCGTCCTCGGCGGCGAGGCGCGCGCCGTAGAGACCGGTCTCCTCCGCCCGGGTGAAGATGGCGTGGACGTCGTGCGGCGCCGGCTCATCCCGCAGCCCGAGAAGCACCTGGACGATGAGAGCGCATCCGGCCAGGTCGTCAGCCGCGCGCATGCGGATCTCATCTCCAGCGGCGTCGGCCGCGGGGAGGTCGAGCATCGCGAACTGCCCGACGGCGAGGGGCCGATCTGCGCGGATCCGGCAGACCGTCGTGGAGTTGTGCAGTGGCTCGATGTCGGTGACCGGATTGGTCAGCACCGCCAAAAACGGCGCGCCGCCGGCGTCGTTGTGGACCGTCACAGCGACATCTTTAGGGAACACGCGTTGACGGAATCCGCCCAGGACGCGTGCCTTTCCAGTTCTGCCGGATGCTTCGACGATCTCGAACGCGGGGTGATCGGTGTGCGCCGCGAAGATAAGCGCGCGCTTCGCAGTACCGGCCGACACGCGTGCGTGGACCTGACCGAACGGGTCGGTCTTGGTAGAGATGCCGCCCCGCTCGAGCTCGGCACGGATCGCGTCAAGCACGGCCCACTCGTGGTACGGCGCCGTCGGGGGCGCCGCGATACGCCGAAGGACCGCGAGGACCGCATCGGGATCGAGTAAGCGCGGCACCGGGCGCGAGGATATCGTCCACCAGAGGTGCTATGGCTCTACGACACGCGACGGCGCGGCACCTTTGCCTTACAGCCTCGAACCCGCGTCGCGACGATGTACGTCTGCGGCGTCACGCCCTACGACACCACCCACCTCGGCCACGCGCGCACTTTCGTGGTCTTCGACGTGCTCGCGCGTCTCCTCGAGGCGCGCGGCCAGCGTCTCCGGTACGCGCAAAACGTCACCGACATCGACGAGTCGATCCTGCAGCGCGCCGCGCGGGATAAGGTCAGCTGGCGCGCGCTGGGGCGCCGCGAGGAGCGCTCCTTTTTGCGGGACATGAAGCGTCTCGATTGGCGCAAACCGGACGCGATCCCGCACGCCACGAGAGAGATCCCCGCGATGATCAAGCTCGCCGAGCGTCTGCGCCGCCGCGGGTTTGCCTACGAGACGCACGGCGGGCTCTATTTCGACGTCAAGAAGTTCCCCCGTTTTGGCCAGCTCTCGCGTTTCTCGAAGGCGAAGATGAAGCGGATCCTCGCCTCGCAGGACGACGCGCGGCTCGACGATCCGAGACGGCGGTCACCAGTCGACTTCGCCCTCTGGCGTCGGGTGAGCGAAGGGCCGACATGGCCGAGCCCATTCGGCCGCGGCCGCCCGGGATGGCACCTGGAGTGTTCGGCGATGATCGACCGGCACCTTGGGTTTCCTATCGACATCCACGGCGGTGGCAGCGATCTCATCTACCCGCATCACGAATCCGAGATCGCGCAGAGCGAAGCAGCGCACGGCCTGCGCAAGCGGTTCGTCGGTCACTGGGTGCATGTCGCCGCGATGCGCTTGGGCGGGAAGAAGATGTCGAAGTCGGACAGCAACATGGTCTTCGTGCGCGATGTTCTGAAGAAGACGTCGCCTCAGGCGCTCCGCCTGTACCTGCTCGACGTCCACTATCGGCGTCCGTTCGACCACGACCAGGAACGCCTCGACCGGGCCCGGATGCGCGCGAAAGCGCTCGCCGAGTCATTGGGCCGCGGACGGCTCGGACCCATCGAACGCGACACCTCTACCCAGGACGTCCTCGCGGCGCTCGAGGATGACCTGCACGCGGAGCGGGCGATCCGCGCGCTCGAGAAGCATGCGCGTCGCGACCTCGCTCCCGACAGCATGGCGTCGCTTCGCACGATCGCGCGGAAGGTGCTCGGGATCCTCTAGCCGCTAGATTTGCCGCGATGCCGGATGGTTTTCCGCACGACGCAGCCCGATTTCTCGGCGCGTTGCGCCGGAACAACAGCAAGGACTGGTTCGACCAGCACCGGAGCGACTACGAGGATGACGTGCTTCAGCCAGCGAGGGAGTTCGTGATCGATCTCGGCGCGAAGCTCCGCACGCTTCGCCCGAAGCTTCAGATAGATCCGCGGACGAACTACGGCGTGAAACGGATCAACCGCGACATCCGCTTCTCGCGTGACAAGAAGCCGTACAAAGACCATCAAACGCTGTGGTGGTGGGAGGGTCGCGAGAAGGAGGAATCGCCCGGGTACTGGTTCCAGCTCATGCCGAAGAGCGTCGTGCTTGCCGTCGGGATGTACATGGCCGCGCCGGTGGCGCTCGAGCGTTATCGCGAGGCAGTTGTGGACGATCGTCGAGGCGGCGCGCTCGACCGGATGATCAAAGGATTCGAGCGCAAGGGTTACAAGCTCGAGGGTCCAGCGCGGAAGCGCGTGCCGGGCGGGTTCGACCCAGACCATCCCCGAGCGCGCTATCTCAAACAGGACGGCATGTATGCGTGGGTGGAGACGCCGCTACCGAGCGGCGACTTCATCCGGCACTGCTTCGCGCATTACCGCACGCTCACACCGCTTCAAGAGTGGCTGATGGAGATCGTGTGATGTCGGAAGAGCTGGTCCTCTGGCACGACTTCAACGTCGCTCTCGTCACGGCCGCGGCGGGTCTCCTCGGACTTTTGTTCGTCGCGCTGTCGATCCACATTCGCGCGATGACCGACCGGCGCAACGCCGAGCTTCGCTCGGTCGCACGGTCGATCTTTCTCGGCTACGTCGTCTCGCTCGGTTTCGGATTCCTCGGACTCATGCCGCAGACGTTATGGGCGTTCGGTCTGGAGCTCGTTGCCCTGAATGCCGCCGCGAGCATCCCGTTCACGGCCGCTGCGCGAAGTGGATTGCGCGCGACCGGCGTGGGCTTTGACCGTCGCGTGACGGTGGTGCAGTTCATTGCCGGGTTCGGGCTTTTCGCGATGGCGATCGCCGGCTCGATCGGCGTCGCGGTCGGCGAGACGTCAGCGCTCTACGTCGTCGCCGGCCGCGCCGTCGTGGCTCTCCTCTGGGGTGTGTTCAACACGTGGGAGCTCATCTTTCGGATGCAGAACGTCGGCAGCTAGCTGCGCCTCTATCCTTTTGCGTAGAGCCCGGCCCGGTCGCCTAGCGGTCTAGGGCGCTTCCCTTTCAAGGAAGAGGTCAGGGGTTCGAATCCCCTCCGGGCTACAGACGCAATGTTTACGCGGTGATTCGCGTGAGTCGCCGCCGGGCTGGTGCGCTTTCCTTCGGTGAGGGTCGCATTTCTGACGGTCGCTTTTCTACGCCGATGCGCGCGGCCCGTGGTGCCGTGAACGGCGACGGGGCTCGTCGACGCTCGTCCAGTGGCCGCACTTTGCAGTAGCGATCCACCATCCGCGCCGTCGTCCAACCGCCCTCGACCTGCAAGTCGAACGTGCTGCCGGTTCGTGACCGGTTGTAGTTCGTCGCCCACGTGTGACGGAGCATGTGCGCGCAGAGATCCGGAATGCCAGTTCGGAGCTTGAGACGATCGAAGAGCCGGCGGATCGCCGTGCCGGTGAGCGCTTTGCCAAATCGGTTCGTGAAGATCGGTGTGTCGTCATCTCGAGGCCCGAGGCGGACGTCGTAGATGTAGTGGTCCAGCTCCTTGACGACCTCAACCGGCAAAGCGATATCGCGCGGGTGCACTGACTTGCTAGTGGCCGCACGGACCCGTAGGAGACGCTCCTGAGGGTCTAGGTCGCGGAGCCGAAGCGAGATGAGTTCCTTCCGCCTGACGCCCGTGCCGAGAAGCGTGATCACGATTGCGTGATCCCGCCCACCTTGCCCGCCTTCTGCCGCGCATTCGATGACCTTCCACATCTCGGCGTCGGTCAGGTTGCGCCGATGATTCTCCTTAACGCGTGGCATTCGGACGTGACGCAGTACGGACTCGCCGTCACCGTTGATTCGGAGCTCCGCGAAGTACCCAGCGATGGACCGTAGCGCGACCCAACCGACTCGGGCCGTTTCCGCCGACAGACTGAGCCGCCGATGTTTCAGGTACGCCTCGACGGTCCCGGGCTCAATGTCGCCAACCGTTGCCGCCCGCCCAAGTTCGCGTTGAGACCACCGCGTGAACGCATTGAGCGCGACGCGGTAGTTGCGGACCGTTCCCTCGGAAAGGTCGCTCCGATGCATGATGAAGGACTCCACCATCCCTTCGAGGGGCGTTTCGGGGCCCCTCATTTCTTTCCAGCGAAGCGGGGTCGCCATCTGGCCTTCTTTCCCGCGCCGGACGGACCGTCCGGCAGTCTAGGCGCGACCGCCGCTGACCTTTCCTCGACCGGCTTCTTACGCCATTCGAGGCCCCCGCCCATGTAGAGCTTTCCCATGCCCTTGTTCACGTATTTCGCGGTGTAGATCGCAGCACCCATCGCATCATCGATCGGCAACACCTGCGCTCGCGCAGCGATAGCACGCCCCGTCTCCGGATCGACGCCTTCGAACGTGAGCGCGCGCCACTCCGCCCACATGGCCATCCGCGAGGGCTCTTCATAGAAGCCGCCAGCGATACCGTGGAAGTGCGGAGTCACCCGATAGAGGTGGCTTTCCATCCCGGCGAGCCAGTACCCGCCGCGCGCCTCGATCGATCCAGTCGTCCACTGAAGAAGCAATCGCTCCGATGCACCCACACCCCGCGGAAGACCAGCGCGTTTGCCACTCTGATGGTCGAGCACCGTGAGCGTGAAAAAGAGCGACCACTCCCACGTCTCAGCCAGCCACTTGCCGAGCTCGTACGCTCCGCTCACGTACACCGCGCACTCGTCTCCTACTCGCGGGCAGACTCCGGCTGGACAAGGATGGGTTCGGAACGTCGACACCGCCCCAGCCGGGCGCGCGCGCCGCCTCATTTAGGGGCGACAGCCCGTTTTCGCGCTACCGGCAGCCTACAGCGGATTTTCAACCGCGCAAGCCCGTTTTAGCGAGGGTGGTCCCTAGGCCTTGCGCGGACCTCTGGCGGCTTGCTGGGCCGCAAGCGCGGCGCGCTGTCGGGCGTTCAGCGCCTTCGAGTTGTCGCGGTGCCTCGCAAGACGCTTCCCGAACTCCACGAGCCTCGGCCACTGAATCGCGCCGCGCTCGAATGGCACGCCTGCCTCTGCGAAGCTCGCCTTCACGTGATTTAACTGCTGGCGGCTGATGTGCTCGTAGAGCCACTCCTCACCCTCGGTGTCGAGTTTGTACAGATAGCCGAGCAGACGCAGCGCGCTCACCGGCCCGTGTGTACTAATGAGGCGATCGGTGGCCTCGGATTCCTTCACGAAAGCCGATTTTACACGAACGCAGCCGCCGACTTCTCCGAGCGCCTGTGTCGCGCACCCTCGTCGCGCGAGGCTCGCAGCCGGCGCACACGCGCCCCCCGCCTGCGGCGGCGGCGACCGCGTGACACCGGCTGCACCGCTCCGCTAACGAGGGTGCGCACCCACCGCTCGGTGCCTGGATCGATTAGAGGTGCAGACGGAAGAACGCATAGCGGCGGTCACGCACGGATGGCAGCGCTTGACCCACTCCGTCATCCTCATTGCGATTCGTAGATTTTCGAGCCATACACCATTCGCGGAACGAGCCACCGGCGGCGGCTGTTCGCACGCAGTAACGCGCGCATACGTGTATAGACTCGGCGAGTGGCCGAGCTCCGGGAGGTCTTCGGAAGCGCTACAGACGTCAACGTGCTCTCGTACGTTGACCGGGGCGGACTCGACGAGAAATTTGCCTACCACCTCGGCACGCAGCGTCACATCGCCGTGCACGGAGGTTCGAAGCAAGGGAAATCGTGGCTCCGGGCAAAAGCCCTCGACAAGAAGCAGACCCTACGAATCCAATGTCTCGTGGAGACGACCCCAGAGACCATCTTCACCGAGGCACTCGGCCAACTGGGAATCTGGGTTGACCTTAAGCGCACTGAGAGCAACGACATCACGGGGAAGATCGACCTAAAAGCTAGCGGGGAACTCGGTCTAGCGATCCTTGGGAAGATCAAAGCCGAGGGAGCCGGCGCGCTATCCGCGGCGCTTGACAAAGAAACTGAGGCCGCGCCTGTCGGTCAGGCGCCCGCCAGCCTGTCATGGGTCGCGAGGATCCTTAAGGAATCTGAGCGGCGCCTGGTGATCGAAGATTTCCACTACATGGCCGAGACTCAGCAACGCCGCTTCGCGTTCATCCTCAAAGCACTGGGCGAGTACGAGGTATTCGCCGTGATCGTTGGCATCTGGCCGACTGATCACTTGCTGACGTACTACAACGGCGACCTGACCCTCCGGGTTGAAGACATAAGGCTGAGTTGGAGCAACCCCGAGCTAGAGGAGGTACTAAGGAAGGGCTCAGACGCGCTCAACATCCATATGTCGCCAGCGTTATGTGCCGGTCTGATCGCTGACGCCTACGGCAATGTCGGCCTGCTCCAGCGCCTCGCGGAACAGGTTTGTCTTCAGTACCGGGTCACGTCGACGGCGCGCGAGACCGTCAGGATGGACGTGGGTACCGAACTCGATGACGCACGCAAGCAGGTCGCGTCGCAGATGTCAGGCCGGTTCCTGGCATTTGCGGACAACTTCGTGCGCGGGATGCGCCGCCTGAAAGAGGGACTCGCCGTCTACCACCATCTACTTCGCACTTTCACGGCGGCCACCGACGCCGAGCTGGTTGATGGGGTCGACTCAGCCCAACTGCTTGAACGCATCCACAGGGACGCTGAATCCATCCGCCAGAGCGATCTCACTCAGGCCCTTGAACGCGTCGAACGGCTTCAGGTACAGATCGATGTAAATCCGCTCGTGCTCACGTACAGCAAGCCTGCTCGTCGCGTGTTTCTCGCCGATCGCGCGTTCTTGTTCTTTCGGAAATACGCGCAACCGAAGTGGCCGTGGGACGAGCCCGGCGAACCCGAGAACGACCTAGCCTCCTCTCAACCCCTGCTCCTCGCCGATTAGAGGGTTCCCTCAGGTCGCTTTCCTGCCGCGCGGTTTGGTCCGTCCGACGCGTCAGTTTTTCGTTGCTCCGGAACAATCCGACTCAGTCGTGCGCACCCGGGTCGCTTCTCTCCCGCAATTTCCTTTCAAGGAAGAGGTCAGGGGTTCGAATCCCCTCCGGGCTACAGACCGCGTCGTTATTGGTCGCTACGCGATTCGTTTTCCGTACAGGGCGCTTCTCGGCTGTGAGGGCCCCTTCTCTGACGGCCTCTTCTCTGAAAGTGCCGCGCGCGCCGCGCTGAATGGCGATGGTGCTTTGCGTCGTTCCTCGAAGGGTCGCGCCTTGCAATAGCGCTCGACCATCCGTCCCGTTGGTCGGGGTGGACCAGTCCTCACAGCGGCGGTTCCTCATGACAAATCTGCCACGTCAGAAGTGGCCCGCACGCATCTTCGTATCCGATCACATACCAGTGAGTCGTCGCGGCAAGGTCGCGCGTCAGTCGCTATGGAAGGTGATTGACCAACTCGAGAGCGGATCTGACCAGTCCGCGGACTGCGTCGCCGACTACGTTGCTGATTTCGAGGCGAGGGGCTTGCCGATTAGCCAGTGGTGACCGAATGGGTCCACGACCCGACCCATCCGGTAGCCGAAGCGCTGATCTGCCACCGGAAAGACTTCCGTTGCTCCAGCCGCCAGGGCCCGTCGATGTACCGCATCGGGGTCGGCCACGAGCAAATCAATCCGGACTGTGCTGCCACTAAGCGACTCAGGACTGAAGTTCTTGTGCTCTGGTGCCTCGTCGGCGACAAAGAATCGAGCGCCATCGATTGACATCTCGGCCACCAGTTCTCCGTCGGGGTTCGTGATTCGCGACAACTCGGTCGCGCCGAACGCTCGCTTGTAGAAGTCCACCGCTCTCGCCCCATTTCGGACCGAGAGGTTCGGCGCGATAGTCGTCGTCGATTGCGGTCTATCGGGCATCCGTCTCGACTCAGCGTGGACGGTCCATGCGGCTTATGCAAGTCCTCGACACTCGAGAAGGACCTGAGGTGCGCGCGCGAACATCGCGCGTCGTGTTCCCTTCGGCCGGACGACTCTGTCTTGCGCGGCGGGATCAGCGCAACCTCCTGCTCGCATGCACGTTCGCGCGGGGTTATGCGATCCGTCGGATGCAGACATTCATGTGGATCGACACCCATGTGACGTTGTGGCGCCACAGTCGCGCCACTGGATCCGGCGAGTCCGAAGTGACGTTGAGCACGGTTGCATGGCGGCGCACTTGGTGCCGGCGAACACCGACGACTTCTTCGCGAACTTCCATGTCGCGCGAGCATCGCGACTGGGGGATCTACGTCCTGCGCACGCTCGTGGGCTGAGGACGCGTCCGGCCTCTAGCCGCGGTCGCATTCCGCGCGGCCGCTCCCTTTCAGGCGATGCTCGTGGCGGCCGCTTCCTTGACGCTCGGAGTTGGTCGGTCCGGCGCGTCTTTCATTCGTAGTTAGGTCGCGCGTTCGAAAAATTGGACCTCTGCCCTTTCAAGGAAGAGGTCAGGGGTTCGAATCCCCTCCGGGCTACTGGTGCGCGACTGACGGTGTCCGCTGACACCGGAGTACATCGAGGACACCTGTCTCACGACATTGTGGACAGGTGTCCGCGCGCCGAAATAGCGACGGCTCGGATCGAGCGTCAGCTCGCGGGGCAGCCGACCGTCGTCACGGACGATCCGGGGCGAGCGCGGATATCGCAGCCGTGACGCTCCAGGTCTACTCGCACGTCACGGCGACGATGCAACGCGAGGCCGCCGCGACGATGGACGCGGTCCTCGGTCAGGGTCGCGGCGGGCAGGTGGTCTTCAGGGGGTAGCGGCGTTTGGGTCGGTGGGGTCTGAGGTGGCATGTCGCTTGCGGCGGTAGATCTAGTGAGGATCGGCGTGACATGTCTCGGGCTGCTGATCCTTATCGGCCCGGTCCTTCTGGCCGCGCCTGCGCGCGCGACCGTTCCGGGCTTCGATTCAGCGTATGGCGGCGAATCCGCGTTCCTGAACATCGGATCTCAGGGCGGACAATTCCAGGTTTTCTTCTTGAATACCGGCACCATAACCTGGCGTAAGGGGACCACGAGCCAGGTGAATCTCACCGTTTGCCTCGACAACAAGACGACCTGCAACGTCGACTCGCCGCTCGCCAGTTGGAACGACGGCAGCTGGCTATCGAACCGCGCCTACAGCACGCACATCCAGGCGGAGGTCGCTCCTGGCCAGTTGGCGACATTCGTGTACGGCGTCAAGCCGCCACCCACCGTGGTGTCGGGCAATTACCGCTTCCACGGCGACCTGGCCCAGGCGACGACGGGGATCCAGATCCATCCAGAGGGCTACTACCAGGACGCCACTTGCTCCTGTCCCTGACTAAGCGCCGAGCCGCGCGGCCTTCGTCGGGCACGTGACCGCAGGTGGCGGTTCTGTAGATCGAACTGGCGACACGTGGTTCTTCAGCCGTTTGCTCGTCAGGATCCACGCCGGCACTCTTTGAAGACGACCCTTGGTTCGCCGCGTGACGCAATGATTAGTCGCTGGTGCTCAGCTGGTGAGCCAACTCCCAAATCGCATGCGTGACGTTCTCGCGTTCAAGGACGGCAACCGCCGCCGGGTAGTTGGGCGAGAGCAGAACGAGCTTTCCGAGCGCCACTGCGAAGTTCGCGATCTCTTCGTCAGTCAGGTCTCGAACGTTTGCAGCTGACACCAGGCGCTCGACCTCGCGTGCCGTGTCGCCAATGGAAATTGGGCTTGCCAACTTGGCTTAGTCCTCCCGTGGAACGATTCGCTACACCCGATCACCGGTGCAACATGTTCACATGAGCAGAACCTTCGAGAACCCCGAGCCCATTTCGCGCGCTAACGCAGAAGCGCAGCTGCGAAGTACGGACAGCGCGACTCGTGTCAAGACGCTTCTCTCAACCGCCTACCACGACGATGATTGGCGTTGGGTTCAGGATCGATGTCTGGCAATGCTCGACGATCCCCACGTCGACGTGCGCGCTATGGCCGCTCTGTGCCTCGGGCACCTTGCGAGGATTCACCACCGCCTGGAACTGGATCGGGTCGTTCCCGCGCTCACCGCATTACTGGACACGGCCGTCGTCGGCTCACGCGCTCGCGACGCTCTTGACGACATTGAGATCTTCGTCACGGGACCGCATTGACCCTGCAAGACCACGCAGACCCCCAACGTGGCGCCCGATGCACCGGCGGCACGACTTAGGTCGCTTTTCTGACGCGCGGCGTGGTCCGTCCGGCGCGTCAAATCCTGTCCAGTTCCGAATGATTCGCAGTTCGAGGTTCTCCTAGGTCGCTTCTCTGCAGCTAATTCCTTTCAAGGAAGAGGTCAGGGGTTCGAATCCCCTCCGGGCTACAGGCCGCAAGTTCCCGAGGAAACTCGACAACTTCGACCTGAAGAGGCGTCTTCCACGTCAAGCACAGCGCTCGCTCAGCGCTTAATTCGCTAGGTATGGAAGGCGGACGAACATGACGAGCGTCGTCGGAACCACGATCGCGCGCGAGGACCGGATCGCACCTACCCTGGAGTCGCTTCTCCCCTCTTGGACGCGTTCGCTCCGCGCTGCCGGGAAGTCGCCGAACTCTCACTGAGCCGGATGACGCCGGCCCATGAGTTGTGCCTCACCCAAGGGTCGCCTGAGCTTGAGCCGCGCTCCCAGCGCCCCCGGGGTGCTGACAAAAGAGCGCGTCAGAAAATGCGCCACCAAGAAAGGATTAGGGACTAGCGACGGTCCTGTCTATGCCGACATCTCGATGGGAGAACGCCAGACCATGATCGGCCGCCCAACTTTCGAGCTGACCCAGGTACCACCTAGCTTTGGCCTTGCGCCAGTACGGCACGAGTTCAGTGAACGCAGACGCTGCGGCTTCGCGGTCCCCTAGCTTGGCCCGTAGGAGAAGAAGCTCGACGCGCCGCAGCCGAAGAGCGATCCGTGGGAACGGTACAGAGCTATGAACTGAGTCGGAGATTCGGATCGATTCTTCGATCGAGACCAGGGCCGAATCGGTGTCATCTCCAGGAGCATGCCGCTCGCCTTGCGCGTAGGCGCGTCGTAGATCGACCGGGGCGGCGATCGTCTGTGGGGCCGCGAGACAGAGCTCGATCCAGCGATGCAGCGCTTTGTCGTCGCCGACGGAGCGCGCGGCGACTATCGCCCCGACGGCGACGGCGTCAAGTCCCGGATCGGGATCACCTCTCCCGATAAGTTCGGCAAAGTCTTCCGCGAACCCAAGCAGGTCGCGATCCTGAGCAGCGAAGCCGAGTACCTGCACCACCAACCCCGCTTGCCATGAGCGGTTCTGACGACCTAGCCGACGAAGGTATTGGCGCCTGCTTTCGAGGAGGGCCAAGCCGACGGCGGGGCCGTCGCGTCCAACGGTGACAAAGGCTTCCATGATTCGGACCATTGAGGCGTAACTTCCCTCTCCGACCGATTCACTCGCAAGACGCAGGACAAGATCCCAGTCTGCATCGAGCATCGCGGACTGTGCTTCCTCGGCGATGACGCTCGCGTCGCGGAAGCCGAATTTGTGGGCATGAGCGATGTATTCGGCCGCGAGCCCGCGCACCAAGTCCCCAGAAAAGCGCTGTTCCCACATCGCGCCCTCCAGATTCGCGAACCCACGGAAAGTTGGGAGGATGACGCCGCGCGCGATGCCGAGATCAATCGCTTCTCTCATCCGCTTCATGCCCTCTGCGCCGTGGTCGACGCTGGCAGTCAAGTTGGACATGCTGTAACCCACGGTCACCTGCGCGTCGAGCTCAACCTCGATCGCTCCGACCCGCTGAGCGACTGAGACCGCATGTTCGCCGGCTTCGATCGCGCCGGACCAGTCACTCTTCAGCATCCTGACCCTCGCGATCTGCGCGTGCACCTCCGCAAGGGACTCACTTTCTCCGAGAGGCGCGAGGATTTGCACCGCAGCTTCTCCTGCAAGCAAGGCACGGTCGTGCTCCTCGAGGTCGGCAAGGGCGGCGGCCTGCGTACGAAGCGCATCGGCTTGGCCGCGCACGTCGCCAACCCGAGCGTAGCCTTCCTGTGCGTCTTCGGCGGCGCGTGATGCTCTTTGGCTGTCGCCCGCGCGGCGTAACGCCTCGGCGAGCCTCAATTGCAGCTCGGCCCGCATCGGCTCGTCGTCGCTCGCGATCTCGATGCCTAGCGCGTAGTGGCGGACCGCCTGCTCCGTCGCGAAGAGCGCGAGCGCCCGATCGCCGGCGAGCGTGCTGCATCGCAGGGCCCGCGCGCTGCGCGGCGCGAGCGTGTCAGGCTCGAGTCGCAGCTCGCGGCTCAGCAGGTACGACTGCGCAGCGTGATAGGCAAGCAGCTCGCTGAACTCGTCGCGGCGATCCGCCTTTGCCGCCTCGAGCAGAGCGCCGACACGGTCGTGGAGCGCCGCTCGATCGGCCTTCGACAGCGACCCATATGCGACGTCGCGAATTAGAAGGTGCTTGAACCGGAGCGACCGGCCAGACGGATCGTCGCGATCGGCGACGAACAAGCCCTTGCGGACCAAGGCCTCCGGTGCGACGCCCATGTCGCCGTCGAGCGCCAGTAGGTCATCGAGTGCGAAGTGCTCACCGATCACGCTGGCTCGCTGGAACGTGATTTTCTCCGTCGGCGGCAGCCCGTCGAGCCGCGCCGCGACGATCGACTGAATGGATTCTGGTAGGGGCAGCTCCCCGAGGGGGCGTGTCGCCTTCCACCGCCCATCCGCGAATTCGAGGTAACCGGCATCGATGAGCATGCGCAGGAATTCCTCGCAGAAGAGTGGATTGCCGGCTGATCTTTCGGCGATCAACGACGCGACCGGCGGCGGAACGTCAGCGGTCGCGAGGAGTCCCGATAGCAGGGTCCCGGTATCCAGTTCATCGAGAGGCTCGAGGTGGACAAGTGACGCGTTCGATTGGCTGGCCGCCCACGATGGATTCCGCTCCAGGAGCTCGGGCCGAGCGATGCATACGAGGAGGACCGGCACGGTGCTCGAGCGATCTGCGAGCTGCCCCAGGACCTCCAGGACGGCCGGCTCGGCCCACTGCAGGTCGTCGATCACGAGCACGAGAGTCTCGTGCGCCGCGACTGTCTCGAGATACTGGCGGATGCCCCAGCTGAGCTCCACAGCGATCCGTTCGGCCGGGACGTTCGGGAGGACGGCAGCGGCAGGCTCGAGGCCAAGGAGCAGCGCGATCCGGGCCTGCACCGCGGGCAACCGATCGCTGGAGAAGAGTGCGGCGAGCCGTGCGCTGAGCTTGCCCAGCACCGCGCCGCGGTCATCGGAGGACGTGATGCCCGCGTCCTCGCGGACGACGTCCATGAGCGGCCAGTACGTGATCCCGGCGCCGTACGCGAGACAGCGCCCGCGCAGGATGCGTAGGCCCTCGCGCTGCGCGAGGCGCGCCACGAGTTCGGCGACCAGCCGGGACTTGCCCACGCCCGCGTTCCCGACGAGCGTGACGAGGTACCCGGTGCGTTCGGCGGCGGTCCGCTCGACGCTGTCGAGGAGCTGGCGCAGCTCGCGTGCGCGGCCGACGAGAGTGGCCCGCAGCGCGGGTGCTCCGCCGTGCGATACCGGGACGGCGCTTCGCGCTCGCAGGGCGCGAAACGCCGGCACCGGCTCGGGCTTGCCTTTCGCGACGATCGGGTCGCGTGCTTCGTACTCGATGGAATCGCGAGTAAGGCGTTCGGCGAGCGCGCCGACGACGACCTCATCCGGTTCGGCTCCGGCCTGTAACCGGGCGACGACGTTGACCGCGTCACCTGTCACCAAGAACTGGCGCTCCTCCTCGCCGCCACCAGTCACCACGTCGCCGCTGTTCACGGCGATCCGGACTGCCAGGGCGATCCCGAGATCGCGGTTGAGGTCGGCGATCGCGTCACGCATCGCGAGCGCGGCGCGCACCGCTCGCTCTGCGTCGTCCTCGTGCAGCTGCGGGACCCCGAAGACGACCATGACGGCATCTCCGATGAACTTCTCAACGGTGCCCCCGTGCGTCTCCGCGATGCCCTTCATTCGCGCGAAATAGCGCGCCATCGAGCGGCGGACGAACTCGGGGTCCTGCTGCGCGCCCCAGGCGGTGGAGCCGACGACGTCCGCGAAAACGAGGCTGACCAGCTTGCGCTCTTCGGGCATGGGCGGATTCTGCGCGTGCTGTGCCCGCTGACCGACATGTCGACCAGGTGTCGCCGCTCGGCGCTGCCCACAGAACAAGCCGCGCGCACAGGGAACCCGCGACCTTCCGAAGGAATCTGGTGCGGAGCGGGCAGACTCGAACTGCCCCCACCGGCGAGATCGACAGCATGCGACCCGACGCAGTCGGCGATGCCCGTATCTGCTGGTGCTCGCGGGCGATGGCCCCGCGCGTTGGGCGCTCTGCAGACCTGCCCGCACTTTCAAACTATTAATGGTTCAAGCCCGGGCAGGCCAGCGAACTTGGCTCCTTTTCTAACCCGACAGGCGTAGCCATCCGCGCTCGTCACGGACCAAGCGGGTTGTTTCAACATTGGGGACCTTGAGTCCCGTCTTCCGCTCCGATCTTGCACCGGGGAGCGCTTGACCTCGGCGCGTACGCTCCCCGTGTGCCGGTTTCGGATGGGGTCGGGACGACCAGGCGCGAAATCCTTGGAGTTGCGCTCAGTACCGCCGGCGCGTTGCTCGTCGGATGTGTGGGCGGCGGACAAAGCAGCTCAAAGCCGAGCCCTGCGCCGTCTCCCGGTCCAGTCGAGACCAAGACCCTTCGCATCGGCGCGCCGCCCGTTTGTGACGCTGCCTATTTCATGGCGGACCGGTACCTGCGCGATGAGGGCTTCACCGACATCCAATTCGTCAAGGGCGACGCTTCGCAAACGATGGCGGGCGGAGCGGCCGACATCACCTCCTTCTTCCCTAGCCGCCTCGCGGCGGAGATCGACGCAGGCACGCCGGTCGTTGCGCTCGCTGGGCTACACGTCGGATGCGTTGGACTCTTTGCGCAGCCAGGTATTCGCGATGTCGCTGGGCTTCGCGGGAAGACGATCATGGTCCGAAAGAAGGATCCACGCGAATTTACGTTCGCCTTTCCGGTCGTCACGTTGCTGAACGCCGGGATCGATCCGAGCCATGATGTCAACATCGTCGAGGCCCCATCGGATGCCGACATGCTCAAGCTCTTCCGCGACGGGAAGACGGATGCGTTCACGACCGCCGTCGTGCAAATGGACGCGCTCCGGGCGGAGGGCAAGTTCGCGATGCTTGTCGACTACACAACCGATGCGCCATGGTCGGGCCACCACTGCTGCCTCGTGACAGCGACGCGGAGCTTCGTCGAAATGAGTCCGAATGCGGCCCGGCGTGCGCTTCGGGCAATCTTGCGCGCTAATGTGGAGGCCGCGAGCGACCCGTCGCGCGGCGTGCGCGCAATGGTCGATGCGGGCTTCAGCAATCAGTACGACGCGGTGCTCGCGCATGACCGCACTCTTCCATACGCATCCTGGCGCACCGTCGACCCTGAGGTCGGCGTCCGGTTCTTCGCCGAGCGTTTGCAGCAGGCGAAGGTCGTTGCATCGAGTGGGGACCAGGTTGTGCGCAAGGGCACTGACTGGAGCCTGCTGCGCATGGCGAAGCAGGAGCTCCCGGGCCCTTAGCTCCGGCTCGGTAGCACCTGTTTCCCATCGCCAAGAGCCGCGATGCGCGCGGCAGTGACGACGGCGATCCCCGGATGGCACTTCCGTCGAGTTCGACTTCTCCGGTGTGGATGCCGATGCGCGGTATCAAGCCGAGCTCGGAATCAGCGACGATCGCAGCTTCGGCGAACTGGATCGCGCCGATGGGGGCGCGGAACGTCGCGAGGAGCCCATCTCCGGCCGTGTCCACCTCGCTGCCTCCGTGCTGAAGGAGACGCTCGCGGCAGTACGGCGTAATGGCGCGCGAGGAGATCGCGCCAGGCCGCGTCGACGATCCGTTCCGCCTGCTTGCGATTACAGGGTGCGCCGTAAGTCGAGCCCGCCCTTATGGATGCGCAGAATGCGAGTGGGTGCCAACGGCGCGACCAAGCCCCATCTTCCGCTCCGAAGTGAGGGGCTGAGCACACGCCACCTGATGGCGGTAGCGTTGCCGCGTGAGCAGGGCAGTCGAGGACTTGAACCGGCGCTTACTGCGCGCCCGCGACGCCATGGACCGCGCGTACGCCGAGCCGCTCAACGTTCGCGTCGTCGCCGCGGTGGCCCATCTCTCCGAGGCACACTTCAGCCGCAGCTTTCACGCCACCTTCGGGGAGACCCCGCACCGTTACCTGCAGCGCCGGCGGGTGGAGCGCTCGATGTTCCTGCTGCGCGAGACCGACCGCAGCGTCACCGACATCTGCTTCGACGTCGGCTTCACCAGCCTCGGAACCTTCAGCCGCACGTTCCGGGAGATCGTCGGCGAGACGCCGTCGGAGTATGGCGCGCGGCATGGGCCGATCATGGCACCCAACTGCATCTGGATGGCGGCCACGCGGCCGGTGGCGGCCGCG
>Ga0207646_10002012_pt1 | contig 24448 bp, 21 predicted proteins | sample KBSK5502metaG_FD_184343 | JGI IMG/M metagenome (GOLD analysis project Ga0207646, IMG submission 184343) | Corn, switchgrass and miscanthus rhizosphere microbial communities from Kellogg Biological Station, Michigan, USA - KBS K5-50-2 metaG... | ecosystem: Host-associated > Plants > Roots >...
ACGAGCAAGAGACGGAGGGCACCCTGGATGCAGGGGCACAAGAACCCACGTGGCGCGAGTGGCACATCCCGGTGCTGCGGCAGACCTGCATCCAGGCCAACGTCAACGTTGTCGCACTGGGACCCGCGCAGGACTCGACCTTTGACTATTGGTTGAAGATCAGCACGCTGGAATTCCGCAAGCAGGTGCTGGTTCCCGTCAAGCTGGCTGCCTACCACCGCGAGGCGCTCAAAGGCAAGACCATCAATACCAGCGTGACCCTCAACAAGCGCGGTGATGAGTGGTGGCTGACGCTGAGCTACGACAAGGTCATCCCCATCCAGACCGGGCCATCGGCCCCGGTGGTCGGCGTGGATGTCGGCATTGCGAACTTCGTCACGACCAGCACCGGCAAGCGCTACGGCACCTTTCACGGCAAACTGCGGGAGCGCCAGAAGCGCGACCGGGAGAAGCGGCGGCGCAAGGCAAAGTTGCGCAAGTGCCTGGAGAAGAAAGGCGTCAAGCAGCTTCCCTCGACCAGCAGCAAGAGCGGGCAGCGTCTCGCCCGCCATGTGCGCCAGGAGATCAACCGCGCGGTCAACCAGTGCTTTACTGAGCACCCTGACGCGCACATCGCCTATGAACACCTCTCCGTGGCCACGATGAAGTTCAAGGCGCGTGCCATGAACGCCTATTTGTACGCCTCCAACCTGGCGCACATCCCCAAGCAAATAGCCTGGAATGCCGCCAAACGAGGCAGAGCAGCAATCAGAGTCAAGAGCGCCTACTCCTCGCAGGAGTGCAGTGTGTGCCACTACCCGGACAAAGCCAACCGGCCCAACCAGCAAACGTTTTGCTGTGTGGTCTGTGGTCATAGCACGCATGCCGATCTCAATGCGGCGATCAATATCGAGCATCGCTGGGGAGACGATGAACTACGCGCCTGCAAGGACAGGAAAGCAATCAAAGCCTTGCTGCTACGACGACATGAGGTATGGAAGCAACAAAACGGTTGGCCGTAGTCCAACCGCCCGCCCAGTCGGCTGTTTCGTAAACGGGCGTAGGTTAAGGTCAAGGATTTAGGCAATGCAATACTTGTCTAGATTTTTGGCAATCTATATCATAGTAGGCACTACCCATATACCGGGTCATTTGGCTATAATAAATCAGAAAAGAACATACTACGCCAATTCAGGAGTTTATACTATGCAACAGCAACAAATGAATTATGACCTGCTAGCAGTCTTCAATAATGAAAGTGACGCGGATGCAGCAGAGACCAAACTTCATAGAGAGGGGTTCGGGGATGAGGAGGTTTTCCGCCTGACGGCCGATTCCGTCGCAGGTGGTCAGTTCCGCGAACACGGCCCCAACCGCGACCGCAGTGCTGTTTTCCTCCAAACGACACGCTCGGGACCCAACCCTGTGACGGTCATCCTGTTTGCTATTGTATTCGGCTTGATTTTGGGGGCACTACTGTTCGGAGCGGCGGACTTTGCCATCAAAGCGCTGCCAGTGCTGCCCGCTACGCTGGCAGGAGTTGTGGTCGGCATCATTCTGGGTGCAGTCCTGGGGCTGCTACGAAGGGGACCGGTGCGTGGAGGAATCGGGCAGGATATGTCAAGAGTGAACACAGTGATCAGGCGACCCGAACAGGGAGCGCGTACAGTTATTGCAGTTCTCCTGCCCGACCCTGAAAATATCAGTCGCAAGTCAAAGGCCCGCGCTATCCTGTTGAATAACAAAGGCAAGCTTGACAGAAGCGTGGGTCGGTAGCGTCCCTTACTCTGGGTTCCACCAGCGAACAAGGAAAAGTGTCCCAACACGCTTGATTTCTGTTAGGACTTCATGTAAAGTATCGGTAACAATAAAGCTAGCAGATTCATCATTATCGGAGAGAGCTTGCTATGTCCAACGATCTCACGATACAACCACAAGGCCAGGTCGAAACGGAGGAAGCGATACGCCTCCGCTCTAAGCTCCTGCCCCCTTACAAAGTTATCCTCTTCAACGATGATGACATTGAGATGCTCTACGTTGTTGCTGTATTGCTCCACACTATAAACAACCTTACCCAGCAGGAAGCCGAACACATCATGTTAACTGCCCATCTCACGGGTAGTGCGGTAGTAGTTGTCTGTCCAAAGGAATGCGCCGAATTCTACCAGGAACGATTGCTCAGCTACGGCCTTCCAGCCACCATCGAACCCGACACGTAGTAGAGCCGATAAAGTGGATTTATCCACCATTGACGAAAGAGGTTTTAGAGGATAGAATCAAGTATAGCCTGTAGGAACGCACTGACGAGTATCCTTTGTAAGGATGCTGCAAACAAGTAATGATGCTGTTTTATCATGTTCCTGCAGGAGGAGAGACATGATGGTTAACTTCTGGCGGAGAGCCAAAGAAGAGACAGAAACGAGTAAATCGGCTCCAGGGGTAGGAGGCACAGGCGACATCGCTGTCATTGTAGATGGCAAGAAACTGGATAATGAGTTAGTACGCTTAGCCTGCCTGATGGCAAAGCGTGCCAAACGTAAAGTTCATTTGGTTCACATTATCGAGGTCCCCCGCACACTCCCGCTCAAAGCTACCCTCACTAAAGAATCAGAATACGCAGATAAATTGCTTACCGAGGCTATGGCAATAGCCGACGAAGCCGGATGTGAAGCAGTGGCAGAGGTTGTACAGACACGCGATGCCGGGCCTGCTATCGTTGATGAAGCAAAGGACCATTCCTGTGCCCTGATCATGTTGGGCCTGGTGCGTAATATGCACAAAGGGCATGGGGTGGGCAACGACCTGGGTAAAACAATACCTTTCGTGCTGGCAAATGCACCGTGCAGGGTATGGGTTGTTCAGGACTCGGTACCCGGACCAGGTGCGTCCAGTCCATAGTACGTCCCCGATCCACGATAAACAACCGCCGCAGTCGAGTGCTTTTCGTTTTCAGGACGCTGCGTATGTTATAATTACACATACTGACACGGATCTTTATGTTCGTTATTGCTTACTTGCGAAGGAGGTAATTCGATGACAACCGATTCCAGTTCCGCTGGCACGTCCGCACGTTCACATAGAGATTACTACACTGCGCTCTACCAGTCCGCCTTGACGTTCTCGTCAAGTCTGGAACTGGCGGTGCTCTTACAAAGCGTCGTCAAGAGCACCACGGAGGCGATGCAGGTAAAAGGCTGCGCCTTGCGCCTGCTCGATCCGCGCACGGGCCAGCTACAACTGAGCGCCGTCTACGGACTCAGCAGCGGCTATCTCGCAAAGGGGCCTGTTGATGTAGGACATAGTCCCATTGACAGCGAGGCGCTCAGCGGCAAAGCTGTCATCATACAGGATGTGAGTACTGACACACGTTTCCAGTATAAAGAGGCAGCCAAACGTGAGGGCATCGTTTCGGTGTTGTGCGTGCCATTAGAAGTACGCGGCGAAGCCATTGGCGTACTACGCGTCTATAGTGGTGAGCTATGCAACTTTTGCGATGAGGATATCCAGTTCCTTTCGGTTCTTGCCAGCCTCGCCGCGCTTGCTATCGAAAACGCCAACCTCTACGAGAGCCTGAAAAACTCCTACGATGGTGTGATGGATGTCTTGTGGGGAAGCAGTTTAGAGTACACCGACGCGAGGTGATACTACCGCACGAGCGTATTCGTTAAATACGGGGATGAAAATTCCGTTCGTTCACCCGCCTGCTTCCCCGGCACAGGGAAGAGGCGGGCAGAGAGCGGCTTATGCAAACGCAGCGCCAGGCTAGCTACGTCAAGGAGCAGGTAAGCAATCACCTCTGCTTCCATATCTCCTGGCAGCGGTACCGTATCCAATCCGGTACCACAGACTGCAGAATATAACAACAGTTGATGAGTGTTGACAAGGCCCTCTTCCCATCTACGTCCCAGGATTGCATCTTCCAGCACCGGCAACATCAACCCGCAGTAGCCACAGGTAGGCAAGCCCGTATTCTTCAGAGCAGATGTGAGCGCAGCAGCTACCGCCACCGTGCCAGGACTGCCGATTGGCCCATAGCCGCAAAGCTCCAGAGCCGTCACGATACTATCATCCCCCATTGGCGCGGGTGAAAGATCAATCCCGCCAAATGCCAGGCCATACTCGCGAGCCAGCGCCTGCCCCAGCGTCACAACCGGCGATGCCTGTTCGATCAGAGCCGCTCTCACTAGCTCAGCGATTCTATTGAGGTCAATAGGCGCACTATTTTTATAAGCCCTGAGCGCCCCGGCTACCACGCCTGCCCCTTGTAGACCAAGCGATAAACTGGCCGGTCCAGCGTGGTAAGCAGAAGGAAAGAAAGGGCTTCCCGGCCCAACGCAGGCCAAGACTGCAAAGCGGAAATTACCAAATCCCTCTGCCGTCTCGTAGGCCAGGCGCCGCATCACCCTGGCGGCTGGCAATGCGGCCTCCGCTCGCATACCGTCTTCAGCCGTTGCAAGCTGCACTGTAGCATTGAGTGCGCCTGTTGGACCCAGCAAATCAGCGATCAACTCGATACGCTCCAATGGGAAATCGGGCCTGGCTGCCTGCGCCGTGCCTAAAGAGCAAAAACCTATGCCAGCGTCATCCAGCACGCGCTGCAGCCCCTGTGTATAGTCAACCAGAGCGACGGGTGACCAAGCTGCCAGATCATCAAAAATTGGACGGGTTGATAGTCTTACCGTCTGTACTTCGTAACCAGCCTCTGCATAACGAGCGCTGGCACGCTGTAAGATAGTGGCGGCTTGTTGGATCGCTTCTGGATTCAGCGGGTGTGGGTCAGCAATACCTAGCGTGATGGTACGTATGAGCATATACTTGCCTCTAGCTTTCATATATTTCTGCTATTGCCCTTGCGGCAGCAGCTACGGCTTCACGCACTCTTTTGGGACTGATCACCGCAACACTGGCACCTAGAGCGAGCACATAGGAAACAGCCTCGTCAACAGACTCCACGTTGACCTGCACAACCATATTGCCGTCCTGCTCCTCGCTCAGCACTGTATAATCACCACGCAGCCCGGCTCGAGCCGCAGGAAGAACTCGCAACGTTAGCACAAGCGGCTGCAGCTGTTCTGCGAGGTGCCTGCGCGCCTCTTGCCAGTACGCTTGCAGGTCGAAGTCAGGTCGGGGTGTTATCTTCTCTTCGCATACCCTCAGATCCTCGATGTTGCTCACCTGGAAGGTGCAGAAAGCCTGGCACGTGTGACAGAAAGCCACCAGGTACCACACGCCGGTACGCACATGGCGGCGCGATAATCCTCTATACACCAGGCCGTATGGATCAACGCGTCTCCATTGTACACCGGCAACGCCAGCACAAGGATAGAGGATCTCGAGCCCCTGCGCACCCAATACTGCCAGGCGTATCTCCTCTAGATAGACGGTGGTGGTCGCAGAGCTTTCATACCACGCAGTCGTATCAAACAGGATACGCTCCCGGGCCTTTCCCACATCTGCACGATACTCTTCCGGCAGCGCGGCCTCCAGTTTTAAGAGGGCGCGCTGGAGTTCGTCATCATCCGCGAAAAGGCTGTAATTGCCCGCCATATCCGCGCTGAGAACCAGGGAGACGGCTTCCTCACTGGTGAAGATGGCAGGCTCGAGCTGGTAGTCGCCAGGCAGGTAGTAGCCCCCCCCAGGGCCAAAGTCCATCGACACGGGTACATGTGCCAGCGAAAGCGCATCGATATCACGATAAATTGTGCGCGTTGAAACGCTCAGAATACTGGCCAGGCGCTTTGCTGTCATTTTACCGCGAGCGTGGAGGAGCAGGGTAATCGCTAAGAGGCGTTCCATTCTCTGCATAAGCATATTGTAACACAGCAGAAACGAAGCGCAGGCATCAAAGATGATCGGTGAGAAACGCAAAAGACTGACACACTTATGTCATCCATTATTTGATAAGCTGTTCTGATCTACGGGTTTTCCCCGAATGGATAGGAGCACCGGGAAAGGAAAAATGCGTGATTCCTGCGAAAAAGGACAATACTGCAACAGTCGCCTCTAGTGATTCCTGGAAAGCTAACATACGCATCTACATGCGCATTATAGCCCTGCTGCGCCCTCACTGGTTACAATCGGCCGGCGCGGTGATCTGCCTGGGGCTTTCCACATTCTTCGCGTTGATCGTTCCCTGGCTGCTAGCATGGGTCATTGATAAGGGATTTCAACATGGCCAGATTGGTCCCCTGTTGCTCGCCGCGGGCGCTATACTTGCCACCAGTGCACTGCGCGGCTTCTTCGCCTATGAGCAGGGTTATCTTTCACAGGCGATTTCGTGTCTCGTTGCCTATGATCTGCGCGACCTCCTCTACGACCATCTGCAAAAGCTCAGTTTCTCATTCCATGACGAAGCAGAGACAGGACAGTTGATGTCGCGCCTTACTGTTGATATCGAGGCGGTACGTAATTTTATTCCGCTGGGATTACTGCGCGCGCTCGTTGCCCTGGTGACCTTTGGGGCCATTACCGTCGTCCTATTCCAGCTCGACTGGCACCTGGCCCTGGTTACGATGATTTGCATCCCCATCCTGCTATTCCTCTCAATACAGGTAGCGCGTCGTTTGCGCCCGATGTGGTTAAGCGTGCAAAACGAAGCAGGCGCACTGGGCACGGTGATGCAGGAGAGCCTGAGTGGTATGCGTGTCGTCAAAGCTTTCGCGCGTGAAGAGTTTGAGATTGCCAAGTTCGACGCGAAAAATCGCGAACTACGCGGACTCAACCTGGGTGCAATGCGGCTCTCAGCCTGGAATCAGCCGTTGATGGTGCTCGTACTCAACATTATTATCGTGTTGATCGTCTGGGTAGGAGGCGTTGCGGTCATTGGACACCAGATCAGCCTTGGAAAACTGGTAGCCGTCACGCAGTATATACTCCTGCTGGGAGCGCCCGCACGCACCCTCGGTTTTGTAATCACGTGGTTCATGCGCGGCCTCTCGGGAGGCATCCGTATCTTTGGGGTATTGGATACCCGGCCAGCCATTACCGACGCCGCCGGGGCACAGGCGCTAAAACACGTAGCAGGGCACGTGCGTTTTGAACACGTCTCGTTCGCGTACGGAAACGGGCCGGAGGTGCTGCACGATGTTACGATAGAAGCTCAGCCCGGTCAGGTTATCGCCCTGCTGGGCGCTACGGGCAGTGGTAAAAGCACCATCCTGCACCTGCTGCCGCGTTTCTACGATGTCACAAGCGGCCGCGTTCTGATCGAGGAAAAGGACGTGCGCGAGGTGACGCAAGCTTCTCTACGGGGCAACGTGGGCCTGGTGCTGCAAGACGTTTTCCTCTTCAATGCCACGTTACGTGACAATATCGCTTACGGCGTAACCGACGCAACCACAGAACAGATCGTTGCCGCAGCCAGGATTGCACGCGTACACGACTTCGCCTGCAACTTGCCGGACGGTTATGATACATGGGTAGGGGAGCGTGGCGTCACGCTCTCCGGCGGCCAGAAACAGCGTGTGGCTATCGCACGCACCCTCCTACTTGACCCACGCATCCTCATTCTGGATGAATCGACCTCAAGTGTTGACATGGAAACCGAATATCTCATTCAACAAGCCCTGAACGCCGTCATGCGCGGACGCACCACTTTTGTGGTTGCGTCGCGCCTGCGCACAATCAAAAATGCCGACCAGATCCTGGTACTCGATAAAGGACGCATAGTAGAACGCGGCACGCACGCCGCGTTGCTGGCACAGGGAGGCCTGTACACCAGGCTCTACAACCTGCAACTGCGTGACCAGGAGGAGTTTGAAGAGCGCACGCAGGCCTCGCTTACCGAGCAGAAGCGGGAGGTGAGGCGATGAAGCTGAAGAACTCATACGCGGCACACCCTCAACGCAGCCGCTGGCGTGAAAACAGCCTTGAAAGCTCAGACGAGAACGAAACGCAGAAATTTAACTGGCACCTTACCGGCATGTTCAGACCCTACCTGGCTCGCTATAAAGGCGCGACACTTGCAAGCGTGGTATTGATGCTGCTATACACAGCGTTCAGCCTGGCGAATCCCTACTTGATCGGCGTGGCTATCGACCAGTTTATCGGCCATAACGATTTGCATGGCCTTGCTATCATCAGCATCATCCTGCTTGTAGTAAACATTTTGATGTGGCAATCCCAGTACTGGCAGGTCTGGAGCATGTCCTGGGCCGGGCAGCAAATACTTTACCACCTCAGTTCCGATATGTACACACACCTGCAGCGCCTTTCTCTAAGTTTCTACGATCACACACAGATCGGGCGCGTAATGTCGCGCCTGCAAAGCGATATAGATGTGCTGGAGCAGATGCTGAGTTCAGGATTGCTCTCTATGCTCGGTTCACTTGTATCCCTGGTAGGCATCATCGGAGCGATGCTGGCGATGAATGTATCCCTGGCGCTGCTCACCTTTACCGTACTGCCTATCATGATAGTAATCGCCGCTTTCTGGCAGCGGTTCGCGCAGCGTTCCTTCCGGCGTACACGCGCTGCCATCTCACTGGTTAACGCGACGCTGCAGGAGAATATCTCAGGTATGCGCGTGATTCAGAGCCTTGTGCGCGAGGGACGCAACCGCGCTGAGTTCGACGAGCTTAATTCGTACAACCGTGATACCAACCTCGAGGCCAGCCGTGTAGCAGCGCTCGTATTACCGCTCGTGGAGGTTGTAGCAGCGGCAGCCATTGCGCTGACGATCATCTACGGGGGCATACTGGTATCGCAAGGAGCGCTCCAGGTAGGCATGCTTGTCGCTTTCACCCTCTACATCAACCGTTTCTTCGACCCTATCCGCGATCTCAGCCAGCAGTATACGCAATTACAGCGCTCCGGTGTAGCGGCAGAACGCATTTTTCAAATCCTGGATATGCCCATCGATATAATGGATAGCCCGCAGGCAGAGACGCTGCCCCAGGTACGCGGTGAGGTTGAATTCCGCGATGTTACATTCGGGTACAGTCCCGATTTGCCGGTGCTGAACGATTTTAACCTGCATATCGATGCCGGGCAGACCCTGGCGATTGTAGGGCCGACCGGTGCGGGCAAAAGCACTATTGCCAGCCTTGTAGCACGCTTCTACGATGTACGAAAGGGCAGCGTACTGATAGATGGCTACGATGTGCGCAGCGTCACCCAGCATTCCCTGCGCAGCCAGGTCGGTATCGTGCTACAAGAGCCGTTTTTGTTCACAGGCACGATTCGCGATAACATACGCTACGGACGCCTCGAGGCAACCGATGACGAGGTGATGGAAGCTGCTCGCGCCGTGGGCGTGCATGACCTGATCATGCGACTTCCGGCTAAATACGACACACCTATTCGCGAGCGTGGCCGCAACCTGAGTGTGGGCCAGCGCCAGCTCATTTCTTTTGCCCGTGCCTTACTTGCCGGTCCGCGCATCCTCATCCTGGACGAAGCTACTGCCAATATCGACAGCTTTACAGAATTACTGGTGCAGCAAGGCCTGCGGCGCTTATTGCGCGGGCGTACGGCAATCGTGATTGCTCACCGCCTCTCGACCATTAAAGGCGCCGATACAATTGTTGTATTGCAAGCGGGCCGCATCGTGGAGCAGGGTACGCACGCAGAACTTCTCCAGCATGATGGAGTATACGCGTCGCTTTACGCGATGGGGTTCAGGCATAGTGCTTAAGTCTAAAGCAGTCGCCCCTTCCGTCACAAAACACCCGGCTGATCAGACCACCACCAGGGGTGAAATCTGGTTGAGATTCGATATATGCCAGTACTCCGCACCAGTGCTTGCGTTGAGCGCATAGAGCGTGCCACCCTCTTGGCCGCCACTTCCACTTCCCAGGTAATCGACGCCATCGACGACAGTTGATGGAATAAAACCGACGCTTTGACTCGCTCCTAGAGGTTTGTGCCAGAGAACGCTCCCATTTGTGCTATCGAGTGCGTATGCTCCATCGATATTGATGTATAGTATTCCGTTCACTGCCCGCGCTGGATTGTAGACGGGATAGATGAATTTGTAACGCCAGAGCACTGTGCCATTATTCATGTTGAGCGCGTACAGGTATTGGTCTCGTGAACTGACATAGGCTACGTTGTTGAGGAATGCTGTTCCCACGTAGTCACCCATCAGTTTGTACCAGCGCAGTGAGCCATTTTGAGTGTTGATGACATAGAGAGCACTTGTTTCAGGCTGATCGACTGAACCCTGTGTCCCAACAAAGAGCATCGTGCTGGAGACGACTAATGGACCACCTGGGGTCATGAATGCGTGGGGAGGATAGCGCCAAAGAATTGATCCATCTTGAGCATTGATGGCGTAAACAGCGCCTTCTGTACAGCCATAGACGATCCCATCAGCCACTGCCAGGAGTATAAGTTCTCCTTCTTGAGAAAGGTTAATATGGGTTTCTTTCCAAAGTACCTCGCCATCCTGCGCTCGCACTGCATAGAGACCAGAGTACACGACACCATTGTTCACCAGTGGGATTGCATCGTCACCGAAAGGCATAGAGACAATCCAACAATCCGTCTGGGTGCGCCAACGTAGCGAGCTATCACTGGCATTGAATGCATAGAGGTACCCGGTCTCACCACCGCCAGATGCGCAAACGTAAACGATTCCATCGACGACTGTAGGTGTCCCGAACATCACAAACGGTGGTGGAAGACATGGTATGGGCCTGGTGCATCGAGCGCCCCCTGTGATGCTTACATGGATACACCATCGCAGTCTGCCTGTCTGTGCGCTGAGAGCGTACAGGTTGCCACCTCCACCAAAGTAGATGGAGCGCTGTGTCGATGATGGGGATAAGGTGGTAACCGAAGGAGAAAGAGCGCTCCCTCGGCAGCTGCTAAGTACAACATTCTGAGGCTGCGGAGTCCCATTGCCTGGCGTGGCCGTATGCCGGTTGCTTAATGTAGTAGCTGTATACTGACTGCTGGATGGGGTCGTACTGGAGCCACAACTACTGAAGAGAGGGAGGAGCAGCGAAAAGAGAGCGACCATGAGGAGAAGGTGTTTGGTTCGATATGACATAGCGATATTCCTTTCATGCATCATGCGCATCATTTTCAAATCAGCCAGACTTAGACGGGTATGTTCCAGAAGCCAGGGCATAGCCAGGCGCGCCGACAACATAGGCCCACCGCACAAACCTGCCAGGAGTGGGAGTGCCGTTGCTGACAGAAAACCCACACTGTGGTTTTTGAATCGTCATCGTTGGTAGGGCGATCCAGCGATCAGCACCTCCTTGTTCCCTTCCTCCTCCGCCAAGATCGCAGGCGTAAACAGACATGTAAAGCAGCTGGCCGCGAGCAGCAGATGGAGCATCGACAATCACCTGCGAAGCTTGTGGTTGGAGGGATAGCAATCGCCCTGATGGTACTTGCGTTTGTACTAAGACATGCAGGGTCGGCCAGTGCCCGTCAAGAGGACCGGTTGCAGGAAAAACATGGACGACGCCATCCTGTCCAAGCGCGACTTTTTGAAACGCTGCTCGTGCTGTTAGTGCCAGATGTCCACTGCTGGTAATCGCTATGTACTGACGCACTGTGATGGTGTGGGCGGATGGCAACTGGAATGTCCCCATCCCTGGAGAACTATTACAAGCAAATGCAGCCAGGTCGTGCTGGAGTTTCGTATCATACGGGCTCCCCCCACCTGTCATCACGATCTTGAGAGGAGCTTGACATGGATCATTCCTCGGCGTTCCAGGATTATCCCACGTCCCCTGTAGCAGAAAGGTGGTTGGGGAATGATTGGTGAGCGACAGATCTGCGGCCAGCATTTCGCTTAGAAAGTACGGTCCAGGAGTGATCCGCATGGTCATTTCGAGACCACCAGCTTGAGCATGGACCGTCACGGGTGTACCTACTGGCCCGATGGGAGGAGCGGTAGGTGCTTGCCTCGGGTGACCACCTGTTGATGGAAGTGAAGGTCTCAAGAGCAGCAGAATAGTGCCAAGAAGCGCTGCGATGACCAGGACGGCAACTAGGGCCTGGGCAAGATGGTGTCGGCTTATGGAAGGGCGCACCGGAGGGAGTAGAGCATCTTCCCTTTCTGACCTGGAGGGAGGTAATGCTCCAGGATGTATGTCGCCATCGGAGTGTTGCAGCAAAGATGCTGTGTTCTGCGCTGCAAGGCGCTCCTGAAAATGAGTAAGGGCTATTGCTGGCTCTGCACGTGTATTGGGCGCGGGGTCCAGTCTTGAGAGGAGATCAAACACCTGGTGGCGATCTCTCACCAACGCGCGTTCTTCAGCGGCACAGCGAGCACATTCTGCCAGGTGAGCCGTAATTTCATCAGTCTCCCGAAGAGGCAATGCTCCATCACGCCACGCGATCAATTGGCCTGCATCCAGGCAAGTATTATTACGCTTCGGTTGTTGCTGTTCGTTCATGGTAGCTTCTCCGAAAGTTCTGCACGGCTCGGGCCAGTACAGTGCCGATAGATGTGATGGAAATACCTGTCGCTTCTGCTATCTCCCCATAGCTTAACCCTATACTGCGCAGCACCAGGCAGACTTGCTGTCGTTCGGGCAGTTCAAGCAGGATACTTCGCACCAGCGCAGCTTGCTCCTCAGCAAGCACAATCTGTTCAGGATTCTGATCCTCTGCGACGTCCAATGCGCTCTCTTGAGCATAGGCGTCGATGCGTCTCTCTTGACCGGAGAGGCTTTTGCGTTTGCGCAAGGCATTCAAGCCAAGATTGATAGCGACTCGACAGAGCCAGGCACGTTGCTGAGCTTCATTCGCTGCATGTGGTGGAAGATGGTAAAAGCGCAGAAAGACCTCTTGCGCGATATCCTCTGCCTCACCTGGCTGCCCTACATAGCGATAAGCCAGCCGATAGACCAGGGGATAGTAGCGCGTAAAGATCGTCTCAAATGACTCGACTTCTGCTGAAGTTACGAGCGGTCCTTCTCTACCATCAAATGACATACACGAGTCACGCTCCATCAGGACTCAAGCAGTGTTCCAATCCATGTCTCTTTCTCCTGCCTTCTTATCTAGAAGACACAGTTGGGCCTGATTTTATGACGTCAACTGCTACCAAAAAGAGGATAGTACCTTGAAATGCGAGCCTACAACGACGCTGCGCGTCTACTGCTGCGCAGTCAGCAGGCTCGAAAGGTAGTACTGGCGAATTCGATTTTGGAGTTCGGAATCTTGTGAATGTGCATAAGTATACTTTCTCTCCCACTCCACTTGACGAAAATCTGTTCGTCTCGTACACTTCCAGAAGCGTCTATAGAAAAAGGGTCTATATCCTTTCAGGGGAAAGAGCATACGGGCGACCATAAAGGCCCACCCTGCCGCTCCTCACCACCCTCGCCCCCTACGGAGACGTGCCCCCGCGAGGACGGAGACCCAGAAAAAATCTTCCGACACGAGGATTGCAGGAGAGAGCGCGTTCGATGGTAACACATGATGTCCGTCAAGCAGAGCAAACACAACGCGAATGTTTTCTCTGCGTGCTCGCCCAACAACCCTGCGCAGTACCACAGCTCGAGGGACACATCATTTCCGCGCACGAAGTTAAAGTTGGTGGCGAAATGACCCCTTTCATCACTATTACGCTAGGAGAAGAATATGCCTCATTCAGCCTGACACGCCATTACCGCAGCCTGGTCAAGGGGCTCATGGATTTAGGTAGTAACCTACGCGGTAGAAAACTCACTTTGCGTGTCTATCACCTGCCTCCCGCTATTGATGCCAGGGAACACAAGGGCCGCACAGTATACCGTTACAGAACCAATGACTATACGCTGGCTATCCTGGAACCTGATACCATTCTCAACATCACCGATCTCAACCACGCTGAATATTGTCCTCGCCAGTATTTGCTCAACCGCCTTGCCTCCTCGCCACAATCAGCTGCCGCCATTCGCGGTAACCTGGTGCACAGCAGCTTCAAAGAACTGCTTAAGGAGTACGACCGCGGCGAACTGATGACAGGCTATGTAGCCAATGGACAGGAAACACCACTGGGAACCCTGCAGCGGCATTTTGAACAGGCACTGGAACGCAGCAGTATCGACCTGGCGCTTATCAACGCATCAACCGAAGCCATACGCGCCGAGGTAGCCCCACACCTGGAAAGCCTGGCAACCTGGTTCCAGAAGCAGCGCAGCACTTTGTGGGACATGCCGGCGGCCACATCCTCCCAGGATGGCCAGGCCGGTGCGACAGAAGAACAGGGCAGCGAGAACTCAGTACGTGCCGAGACGTTCCTCTTAGCACCTGAGATTGGACTGCGAGGACGGCTTGACCTTCTCTGGCAGCAGACGGACCGGCAGCGCCTGCTTGAATTGAAAACGGGCGGAGCAACCGGCGAGTTACCGAGACCTGCGCATAGATGGCAGGTACAGGGGTACCATGCCCTCTTAACAGTACGCCGCGATCCCAAATTAAAGAAAGCCCTTGCTATCCTGCTCTATAGCGGCACACCCGGCGAAGCGCAGGACTTCGGTATTCGTGCGACAGAAAACCAGCTTCAACGTGTCATTGAGAAGCGGAATATTCTCGTTCTCAGCCACGTTACAGGCATTCCACCTGCGCCTCCCGGAGCCTCACGCTGCACAAAGTGCGCGATGCTTGCCCAATGCGAACAGGTCTCCTCCTTACTCGACTGGCAACCACCCGAACCTGAATTGCCCACAATACACGTCTCCGAAGCGGATATCACACTCCAGGACCGCGCATTTTTCTCCAGGTACTACCACCTGCTGCACCTGGAGGGACTCGAAGGCGAGAAGCAGCAGGCGCTGCTCTGGCAAATGCCTGTCGAGGAACGTGTTGAACGCGGAACAGCTATCAGTGACCTGGTGCCGCTGGATAAACCGGTGCCAACGGGACAGGGTGAATGGCAGCAGGTATTTCGCTGCACCAACACCTCGGAGCTGCGCGCGGGAGACGAAATCTTGCTCAGCAATGGCGACCCAATCACCGGCGAAGTCGTTACAGGCACCATTCTCAATATCAGTTCCGAACAAGTCACCATCTGGAGCCCAGAACTTATCGCTCATCCAACATTGATCGATCGTTACGATATCAGTATCGTCCACGTACGCACCGTGCAAAATCTCCTCCGCTGGCTACAAGCTGATCCCCACCTGCGCGAACTCGTGGCAGGCGCTCGACGACCGCGCTTCAACAGGAACATCGGTCCGCCACGGGCCAGCTTTAACGCGGAACAGAACCTGGCCGTCGAGCGAGCCTTGCAGATGCAGGACTACCTGCTCATCCATGGCCCCCCTGGCACAGGTAAAACCAGTGTCATCGCTGAGATCGTCAAACGGCTGTGCAGCCAGGGCCAGCGCGTTCTGCTCGCCGCTTTTACCAATCAAGCTGTTGATAATATGCTCAAACGGCTTGAGATGGAGGGCTTTCATGACTTCGTGCGACTGGGCCACGAGCGCAGTGTAGATGACGCATTACATGGTCACCTGTTGAAAGACCTCGTGCAGCAAAAACAGAATGGCAAGAGTACCCCTGCTGTAGATGGAGATACCCTGCAGGCCGTGCACGAATTGCTGCGAAACATCCCCGTTATCGCTTCGACTACTGCAACATGGTCATCGGAAAAGTACGCGCCCCTGTCACTTAACGGAGCAGGGGAGAACCAGGTAGATTTCCAATTCGATGTTGCCATCATCGATGAAGCTGGACAACTCACCCTCCCTGCCATTTTAGGCGCGCTCCGCTTCACAAAACGCTTCATCCTTGTCGGCGATGAAAAACAGCTCCCTCCTCTCGTCCTCAGTAAGGAAGCTGCCAGTACAGGACTCGCAGAGTCACTCTTCAGCACACTCAAACAATTAGACGATGACTATATGAAGTTCGACAACCAGGGAATCAGCGCCTGCGTACCTTTAAAGGTGCAATACCGCATGAATAAGCAGATCTCTCACTTTGCTTCTACGGAGTTCTATGGCGATCAACTCATTCCACACGCGTCCGTGGCGAACCGCCTCCTGGAAATGGCAATGCCAGCATCAATCATAGAAGTACCCGCGGTTACACGAGCCATTGACCCACATTACCCGATGGTCTTTCTGGATGTCAGCACCGGGTATGAAAGAGAGAAGATCAGCAACGCTGAGGCGCTGGCCGTGCGCGAGTTAGTTGCAGCATTACTTGCACGAGGGATCGCTCAACAAGCTATTGGCATTATTGCACCCTACCGGGCACAGGTCGCAAACCTGCGCCGCTACCTTTTCAGCGATGACGAAGCGAGTGGCTGGCGAGCACTTACGTTTGACACGCCTTTGAGTGTAGACACTGTAGATCGTTTCCAGGGGGGAGAGCGGTCTGTGATTATCATATCGTTGGCCACCACGACCACGCCAGCAGCAGAAAGCCAGTTGAGAGATCACCTCACCGACTCTCACCGGCTTAACGTGGCCCTCACACGCGCTCAGAGGAAACTTATCGTGGTGGGATCTTCTCCTGCGCTCGAAGCATTACCAATCTTCCAACGTTTACTCACCTATTGCCGGAGCATAAACACGCTTATCCCTCATCAAGTTTCAATTTAGCTTAGCGTTGACATTCCTCGTTAATACATACCTGATACAAATGTGCAGTCAAAGCTCCACGCATTTCCCAGCAAGGGGCGATGCAAGCATCCCCACCCTTCCCTTCTCCTCCCCCGCCCCTACGCGGTTTGAGAGAGCGGTTCGCAAATCCGTATCGGAGGTACCGAGAAAGGCGTAGCAGGCACGTTCTAGCGAGGACTGTACATCTGTCGGAATATGCAGCCCTTGCAATATCAACTCCGCAGCGTGCCTCAAATTCAGCGTGATACGGAATGGCCCATCAGCTTCGTGATGATGTGCGCACAATTGCTCGAAACCGAGACCCGAAAGCACCAGTACAGCATGAATACCAACGGCAAGTCCGGCACGTACATCGCCGATGCTGTCACCAATAATTACCGCGTCACGCATATCCAGGTCCAGCTCGTCACGCGCTCTCAGCAGCATACCGGGGCGAGGTTTGCGACAGGCGCAATCCTCATCTTTACCATGCGGGCAAAAGTATACCTTTTCTACCTTGCCTCCCATTCCATTAATCGCAGCTACCATCTTGCGATGAATTTCATACACCGTTTCGACCGGAACACTCCCTCTGGCTACTCCGGCCTGGTTAGTACACACAACGATGCGGTGGCCTGCCTGTGTGAGCTTCGCAATTGCTTCGCGCGATCCTGGCAAAAAGCGGAATTCACTCCAGTTTTTGACATAATCGGCCCGGTTTTCATTGATAACCCCGTCCCGGTCTATAAAAATGGTAGACACGCGGCACCCCCGTCAAGTTACTAAAAAGAGTTGAGATCATGAATTGCTGCGCAATGTTCTAGCCCCTTAAGACCCCTCGTCTATATCAATCAGGCCTTTCTTCATCGCATAGATGACTACTTGCGAGCGATCATATATTTCTAGTTTACGATAAATACTGCTAATGTGATTACGTACGGTTTTTTCGCTAATGGCAAGCAAACGCGCAATCTCTTTAGCGACCATACCCCTGGCAATCAGTTCGATCATTTGCGTTTCACGCGCCGTCAAGCCGTTTTCATGCTGTCCTTTATCGGGGTTTTGCTTCTCCAATAATTGCATCACGCGATTAGCAATATCAGGCGCGGTAACCTGTTCCCCGCTATTGACAGCACGAATTGCAGAGACAAGTCCTACAGCAGAAATATCTTTCAGGATGTAGCCGTTCGCACCGGCAGCCAGGCCTTCCAGCACAAAGTCGTCGCTGGTGAACGTGGTCAACAATATGATCTTCGTCTCGGGAAACTCTGCTTTGATCTGACGGGTTGCCCGCATGCCATTCATCTCAGGCATTTTCACATCCATCAACATAACGGCTGGCCGGAATTGCCGCACCAGCTCGATTGCCTCCAACCCATTACAGGCAACCCCAACCACCGAGATGAACGACTCCGCGGCCAGCATACCCGCTATACTCTCGCGGAAGAGGCGCTGATCATCAACGACTCCTACGTTGATTTGCTGTCGACTCTGTTCACTTACTGACCAGGCGTTGACTCGCGCACCTGTCAGATCTTCCATCCCGGCAGCCATAGCTTTGCTCTTCTCCAAATCCGCACTCTACGGATGTTGATAAGGCAATGGTATATCAACATCGAGACGTGTACCTTTGCCAGCAACACTCTCTATCGTAACAACTCCCCCCAGCAAGGCTGCCCGCTCATGCAAACCTACCAGTCCTTGCTGATATCCACTCTCCATATACGTTTTAACACAATACTTTGGCATCCCTACCCCATCATCACCGATGCTGATATGCAGGTGTTCCTCGAAACTAAACATACATACCTTGATAGTGGAGGCTTTGGCATGTTTGCATATATTTGTTAGCGCTTCGCGTATTATATAATAGATATTCGATGTATATTCGATGGGCAACATAACGGGCCAGTCTTCACATTCAAACACAACAGTATAGCCTGAATCACGCAAGTCGATCGAAATAACTTGAATGGCATATTCCAGGCCAAGATCGAGTTCAGATGGCTTGCGCAATCCACCTAGCGCATGGCGCATGGAAGTCAGGCTATCACGCGCCAGTTCCTGCCATACCTCCACTTTTTCAATAACCTCGTGGCTTGTCTGACCTATTGCAGGCAAGCAGCGCGTACGAAAGTATTCCAGGTCGGCAACAAGCGCGGTTAGCGATTGCACAACACCATCATGCAACTCACGCGCAATGCGGCGCCGCTCAGCCTCCTGCGCGAAACGAGTGGTCGGGGAATCTAAGACATCAAGCATCGTTCTACATTCCTTTACTACTTATACGAGGATGCAGTCAAAGCGACAACTTTTTACCAGAGAGGGGCGATGCAAGCATCCCCACCACCCGTCCGCCCCACTCCCGCCCCTACGCGGCTCTTCACTAACTCCTGCTCCTCCACCCATGCAGATTAAATTTCTTCATACATTCTCAAATATACAAGTTCAGCGTTAATCTTTGATTGAGAGAAGGTTGTGATCGAGGTTGAGATTTGGCATTTCGAGCTAAGAGTTCTTAACCTGGTAGGTCACCTAGCCTACCTGTTATACAGGATATCCCGGTGACAAGAGTCCTGCTGGCCTATTCGCCCTGGGCATTTGTCCCAAAGGCATCCCTATAACTGAGCCAATTTGCTCTCGAAATCCCAGGATACTCTGGATAGCACAGCCATTTTTGCTTTCTATTGTCGTTTGTTGTATATGGTAGATTGAGAAAGCAAGAGCCTCGTCCGGCATATGTAATTTGGAGGTGTACAGTCATGTCAAATAGCATTATCCTCGACGTCGGCAGCATCAACATGGACCTGGTCGTACAGGTTCCACACCTGCCCGTCTTAGGAGAAACACTCCTGGGAGCAGGCTCGCTCAAGCTCGTTCCTGGCGGCAAAGGAGCCAATCAAGCGGTAGCCATGGCACGCCTGGGGGCACCCGTAGCCATGGCAGGACGTCTAGGAACAGACCCCTTTGGGGCACAACTGCTCAATGCGCTGCAAGCGGACAAAATCGATACCGGGCTTATTGTCACCGACAAGCAAGAAGCCAGCGGCGTGGCTTTTATTTTCCTTACCGATGACGACAACGCCATTGTGGTTTCCTCCGGCGCTAATATGCAGGTGGGCCTGGATCGAGTGCAACTCTCGAATATTTTTGAGGCTATCGCCCAGGCGCGCGCGCTGGTATTACAACTGGAGATTCCACTTGAAACTGTCAAAACGTTGGTTGCCGCCGGGCACAATGGCGGGATCCCGGTGGTGTTGAACCCCGCGCCTGTCCAACCACTGCCCCCGGAGACTCTCAGGCAACTGCAAATATTGATTGCCAACGAGAACGAGGCCAGCACACTTAGCGATATGAATATAGACAACCCTGAAGGCGCTCGTACCGCCGCTACAAGGCTTCATGAGCAGGGCATACCAATAGCTGTCATAACGCTGGGAGCGCAGGGGGCCGTTCTTGCTATGGACGATGGCAGTGGAAAAACACTCACTATTTACCAGCCAGCACCCAGGGTAAAGGTTGTTGATACGACCGCCGCCGGGGATTGTTTTGTCGGCGCGTTCACCGTAGGCTTGACTGGCGGTCAGAGTGCAGCAGGCGCTTTAAAATTTGCGGTGTATGCCAGCGCACTAAAAGTGACGAAGTTCGGGGCGCAATCAGGTCTACCGACGCTCGCGGAAGTCGAGGCATTTCTAGCACAGCAGCCTGAACGATCCTGACAGACCCTCTATGTCAAGAGGCACAAACAGGAAAGGAAGCAGCAAGATGAACGTGGGTGAAGCTACCTGCGGGGTGGGGGAGCCAGTCTCCCACCCCGGTCACACGCACAGGAGTCCAGACAAGCGCTCCCGGTGTCCCAGCCCTCCCCAGCAGCACTACCACGTTCCTGCGAGCCAGCAGCGCGGGCGATGCCGCCCTTGCCAGGGGTGGGTGAGCGCTGCGCGCCGAGAGCGACCTGGTCCTGCATTGATGAACCGCTGAAGCTAGCCGGTCGCTCTCGCTCTGCGAGTCTGCCCACCCCTGGCAAGGGTCGGGCCGGGCGGCATCGCTTGCTCCGCGCTGCTGGCATGAGCCATGTTGCTGCCACGCCACCGCGCCGACACCGCTCCCAGGGATGCTTGATGAGCCTGACGGCTCGCTGCCCCTCTCCCCAGAGCAGCGCCGTCAGCCAGTTGTCCCGTCCCTTGGGGGAAAGGAGCAGCACCCGCTCTGCGTAGCGCAGGGCCAGGACGAGCGCGCCCGACTTGTACACCTCCTGCGCAGGACGGAATCGGCGTGGGCTGCTGGAAGCCTCCCCCACCGGGAGTCGGGAACGCGTGGCGGGCTGCGGCAGACGGTGGAGTGACAGGGACCGCAGCGGGAACCGCTCACGGTCGACAGAGCAGACGCGCCGGGAACCGTTTGGGCGACACCATTGGCGCACGGGCTCCCTACGCTGACGAGAGCACTCGCAGCGTTCTAGAGAAGCCCCAGGGGCGCGACGCAGCAGGGTGAGCGGCTCTCCTCAGGCGGCGTGTGGCCGAGGCGCATGCGCCAGCCGCGCTGCTTCAAAGGTCGCCGTCTGATAACTGGTCTGGTTCACCCACATGCGGTAGATGATGCGCACCCAGACATTGGCCAGGGCGCGCACCGCCACACTATGGGTTTTGCCCTCCGCCCGTTTGCGCTGATAATAGGCCAGCGCCCAGGCTTCTTGGCGCGTCGATTGCCAGGCGAACTGGTGCAGGGCGTTGCGCAGGGGTTTCACGCACGCGAAGCGTTTGTGCGCTTTGGCGTAATTGCCACTTGCAAAAGGGACAGGAGCCGTCCCAGCCAGAGCCTGGCGACTTCCGGCGTCAGCATAGCGGCTGCGATCCTCGCCCCATTCAGCCAACAGACGTGGGGCCAGGTGGAGGCCCTCCCCAGGCAGCGACCTCCACAGCTCGTGGTCAGGATGGGACAAAAAAAGGGGCTTGATGGCCTTGTCGTAGCCGGCAATCTCCTGGATCACGACCAGCAGTTGCTTGACCAGCGAGAGCAGCAGACGCGACTTGGCGCGCACCACCAGCTCAGTGGCCACCAAGTGGGGACGGTGCAGTTCCTCCACAATCTTGCAGGCGGCTTTGGTCGGGTTGGTGTGCTTGCCTGCACGCAACGTGGCCGTGATCTCCTCGAGCGAGGCGGCCTGCGCGGCTTGGGGCGTAGGATACGTTTGCAAGAAGACCAGCGTAGAGCGCTGCTGCACCTTGGCAAACAGCTGCAGGGCCGCCGGATAGTACTCCTTGAGGCACGCCGTCACCTGGTTCACCAGGCGCGTTTGCGTCTGGATCAGCGCATCCTGATCGCGGGTGAGCGTTTTCAACTCCTGCACGGTCTCGCTATCGGGAGCCAGGCGGCGCAGTTCCCCCAGGTCCAAGCGACCCAGTTTGGCCAGCAAATGCGCGTCAATGCGGTCGGTCTTGGCTCCGGCGGCTTTGCGCAGCTGATTGGCCGTCTTGGGGTTCACCGGATAGACCGGGATGCCTGCTTCCAGCAGGAAGCTGATGAGCAAGCCGTGGGTCGTTTCGACAATGCACGCCAACTGGTCGGGCGAAGCCGCGATGCCCAGCAGAAATGCTTGCAGCTCGTGCAAGCCTGCGTGGCTGTGGGCAAAGCGCCGTATGCCCACGCGCTTGCCCGCGAGATAGGGCACCTCTACGTCATGATGGGTGTCGGCCCAATCCAAACCAACGTACCACATCCTCGTCTTTCCTTTTCTAGTGAAACTCCTGGGGGGATCGGGTCCTTCTATAAGGGGTGCTCGAAGCAACGTCCCTCCAATCATCGATTGGCCCAGGAAAGCTGCCAAAGGAAGGACGATCTTGCTTTATCGGTCGAGCCGTGTGGAGAACGAAGCCTTTCCCCGGCAGTGCTTATCCAGCAGGGGTACCCCTGCCAGCCCTTCGTCGAGAGGGCTTAGAAAAATAGTAACATATAAGGGAGAACGACACATGAATACCGATATCTCTCGTTCGGCACCTGCGAGTTCCGCTCTTCCTGAGCGCGCAGCGCTGCGCGCTCAGCTGGAGGAAACTCGCATGGCCTTCCACGCCCTGGTGGAGTCGCTCACCGAGGCCCAGTGGCACAGCAAAACGGCCACGACGGCATGGGCGGTCTGCGACGTGCTGACGCACGTCGCGGATGGACTGGCACGTCTGCCAGAGGCGATGGCGCATGTGCGCCAGGGCAAGAATTATCTCAATCTTCCCTCATGGCTGAGGGATCCACTCATTCGCTGGCTCACCACGTGGAGCGCGCGGGACCAAACCCCTGAGAGCATCCTGAGGCGCTATGACCAGGCCCACACAGCCCTCCTGGCCACCCTTGAGGGCATTCGGGACGACGAATGGAGTCGCAGCGCGCAGTGCTATGGCGCTGGATACAAGACCGTCCTGGATCTGTGTGTGCTTCCAAATAGCCACTTCCAGGAACATGCGGCCCAAGTTGCACCACGGAAGTGAACCGGGGGAGGGCTTCGGGAAAGCTTGCTCATCGTACATCACACACGAAGGAGGACAAAGACACATCTCCTCCATGAGAGCAGAGAGCAAACAACACGTCTCCATGCATGGCGCTCGTCGCCCTCTGTCGGAGAATCGGCGTTCCTCCGAAAGCCCTGATAAGAGGTTGCCCGAGAAGCTGTCCCTGTTTGGAGAAGAAAACCGACGGGAGGCAGATCGCACTGCCACGCATCGACACTTTTCACATCACTAAGGGCAAAATCCGGGAGGTGCGGACGACCCTCGATTACCAGGCGCTGATGCAGCAATTCGAGCCGTGAAGAGGGAAGTTCCCTTGTCCATATCAGGCTCGCGCCTGGAACAGCGTTTGAAACACCAACTTTTTTACATGGGTAAGCGACACTTGCCCGAGATGAGTAAAAACAGAGGAGGATACTCGCATGTCAACTGAAGATAATAAGGCCGTTGTTCGCCGTTTCTACGAGGAGGTCGTCAACCAGAAGAAGAGGGCGGTCCTCGACGAGGTCTTCGACCTCAACTTGGTCGATCACTTTGCCCCTCCTGGTACACCAGGCGGTCTCGAGGGCGCCAGACAAACCCTCGGCATGTTTCTATCGGCTTTCCCTGACTTGCACTTCACGGTTGAGGACCTGATCGCGGAAGAGGACGAAGTGGTGGCCCGCGTGACCATGAGTGGAACGCAGCAAGGTGCCTTTATGGGCATCCCCCCAACCGGTAAGCACGTGACGATTACGGGAATCGATATCAACCGCTTCGTGGGTGGCAAGAGCGTCGAACACTGGGTCGAAATGGATACCCTTGGCATGATGCAACAACTCGGGGTGATCCCCCCGCTAGGACCAACCAGCTAGTCAGCTTCGTCTCCCTCTTTGCAAGAGAACACGACAGAAAGGAGCCTGTTCTCTGTCAGCCGAAGAAAACAAAACCACCCACCGGCGCTTCTTCTATGAAGAGGTCGTCAACCAGAAACGGTAAACGTTGAGATGAAACTGATGGAAATTTGGCATGTCTTCTGTTGATGAACGGTTTCCGCAAAAGTCGAGATGGTCCATCAATAAGGGCGCAGGAAATAGCTTGTCCACAGCATAATCAGCAAAATCCTACCAGTTTCATCTCAAAATTTACAGAAGCCTGAGCAGATGTACCACGAAGGCCCCCATCAAGAGGAGGTTGATCCATGAAACTCGGCATCATTCCTGAGAACATCTTGGAGCGGGTCGCGCTGGCGGCGGGCGTTGTCCCCAGACCAATGCTCGACACGCTTGTGGCCATGATGCTGGCGCGAACCATCATGGCCGCCACCAAGCTCGGCATATTCGAGGCGCTCGCCCCCGGCCCGCTCCCAGCACACCAGGTGGCAGCCCAGTGCGGCACCGACCCACGCGCGACCGAGAAACTCTTGACCGCGCTCGCGGGTGCAGGCTACGTGCGCGCCGCACACGGGCAGTATGCGCTCGCGCCGGTTGCCCGCAC
>Ga0207646_10002013_pt1 | contig 24444 bp, 19 predicted proteins | sample KBSK5502metaG_FD_184343 | JGI IMG/M metagenome (GOLD analysis project Ga0207646, IMG submission 184343) | Corn, switchgrass and miscanthus rhizosphere microbial communities from Kellogg Biological Station, Michigan, USA - KBS K5-50-2 metaG... | ecosystem: Host-associated > Plants > Roots >...
ACACCCCCGCCCCGTCCAATCGGTGCACTGGGGCGTGTGGCCAGTCTCGATCAGCAACCTCGTCATCAATTGTAGGCATAGCTGCCCTCCAACCGGATTTCGGCGAAGCCTGTGGAGTGCGGGGACCCGTCACCGCTGTGGTAGTCCCTCGGAATTACGCGCCGCCCGGAAGACTACCAAAGCTGCGCCGGGTCGCAGCACTCCATAGGTTGGCTCAGTCAACAACCGATGATAAATGACAAATCGCAAATGGAAAATGGAAAATGAAACTCTTCCTCCATTTCGTGATCTGACGGCCGCAGCTCCCCTGGCCGGTGGGGCATTCCCCTGCGGCTACGGCTTGCGCGCGATGATGACGCGATGATTTCTCGGGAGTGTGTGCCGGCCATAACCTCGACTGGTGACGACTCGAAAGCCGGTTTGGCGGAGTTCACGCGCGACTTCCGATGCGTGGTAAAGTCGCAACCGGTGGACCTCATCGTCTCGCCCGTAGTGTTTCCCAAGCTGACGAAAGCAAGTGATGCGGCGCGTCAAGATCTTCTTGATGGGGTCTTCCTCCTTCTCAACCAAAACAGTCCATCCATTGCCGTCGATGAAATGTCGCTGCACGGTCCCGCGCCTGACCTGCCCTGGCTCTGCGATGTCGAAGACGAAGACGCCTCCGGGTCTGAGCGCGCCGTAGACTCGACGGAAAAGGTCTTTCAGCCGCTTCGTCCCGTTCGTAGCATCGAAGAGATAGTTCAGACACTCGCCGACTGAGGTGACCGCGCTGCACTCTGGAATTTTTACCGTGAACAATGACCCGGTCTGAAACATCGCGCCGGGCACTCGCTTCCGAGCAATGCGGATCATGGCATCGGAGATGTCGATGCCGAGCACACGGTACCCGGCCTTGGCGATCTGCTCCGTCAACGCGCCGCTCCCGCAGCCCAAGTCAACGACCAGGCCGTCTTGCGCCTTGTGACGATCAAGGATTCGCAAAATCGCTGGCGCCGACTTAAGGGCGAAGTCTAGAAAGCCGGCGTCATGAATGTAAGCCAGGTCTGGTTTGTAGTATTCATTCATACGGCGATTCTATTAGGGTGTCTGCGACCTTTGCGCCTTGGCGCCTTTGCGAGAGATTACGCCTCTCGCAAAGGCGCCAAGGCGCAAAGAAACGCCAGGCAAGGTCACAGATGGCAGTGAGATTTCGGCGGTGGCAGATTCACCTCACAGGTCGGCGAGGTGCTCAAGCTTTCCGGTGCTGTCGCCGAGGCTCTCCGGACGCACGCCCATGCGGTCCAGCAGCGTCAGGTAGAGGTTCGTCATCGGCGTCCCTCGCTGGTAGACGATGTGCCGCCCCGGCTTCAGGCTGCCGTCGCCGCGGCCCGCAAGCAGCACGGGCAGGTCTTCATGCATATGGCGGTTGCCATCGCTCAGCCCGCTGCCGTAGACGATCATCGAATGGTCGAGCAGCGTCCCGTCGCCATCCGGCGTGGACTTGAGCTTCTTCAGGAAGTAGGCGAACAGCTCCGCGTGGAGGCAATTGATCTTGGTGACCTTCTCGATCCAGTCCGGGTTGTTGCGGTGGTGCGTGAGCGGGTGGTGCGGGTCGGGGATGTCGATCTCCGGGTAGACCCGCGAGCTGCCTTCCCGGCCAACGACCAACGTGGCGACGCGGGTCAGGTCGGTTTGGAAGGCCACCACCTGGAGGTCGTACATGAGCTTGGCGTAATCGGGGAAGGTGATCGGGATGCCGGCGGGCTTCTCGAGCTTCGGCGTCACGCCGCGGTTGTCCTGCTCGGCGCTCTCGATCCGCTGCTCGATCTCGCGGACGGCGGAGAGGTATTCATCAATCTTGCGGCGGTCAGTCGGGCCGAGGGTGCCGGCGAGTTTCTGGGTGTCTTCGCGGACGAGGTCGAGGATGCTCTTGCGATACTGGGCGCGGCGGGCGCGGGTCGCCGGGTCCAGGCTGAGGTCGGCCGTCCCGAACAATCGCTCGAAGGTCATCCTTGGGTTGATCTCGGGCGGCATCGGCGTGGTCGGAGTGCGCCAGGAGATGCTGTTGGTGTAGGCGCAACTGTAGCCCGAATCGCAATTGCCTACGGTGCGCGAATCTTCGCAGCCGAGTTCGATGGACGGGAACCGGGTCTTTGACCCCAGCGCTTGCGCCGCAATCTGGTCGGCCGAGACGCCGGCCTGGATGTCGGCGCCCGCGGTCTTCTTGCAATGCACGCCGGTCAGGAAAGAGGCGCCCGCCCGCGCGTGGTCGCCCGGCCCATCGCCCAGCGCATTCCCGTTATGGTCAGCCAACCCTGTGAGCACGAAGAGGTCTTCGCGGAAGGCTTCAAGCGGTTTGAGGATGCGCGTGAACTCGAAGCCCTTGCCCTCACCTTTGGGCGTCCAGTCCTTCATGACGATGCCATTGGGCACATAGACGAAGGCGAGGCGGACAGCGGCCTTCGCATTCGCACGGCCGGTTGGGCCTAAAGCCGAAGCCAAGGCAGGCGTCATCGCATCCAGCATCGGCAGGGCGATGGCGGTGCCCATGCCTTTGAGAAACGTGCGGCGCGGTAGGCGCTTGTGTGTGATGATCATGATCTCCTCCGAATCAGTACCGCGAGCGGTAGCGAGCGTGGCTCCCGCAACAGACCTGCTCCGAGGGTCACGCTCGCTACCGCTCGCGGTACTGATTCACCTGCGATACTGGAACGGCAAGCTCTTGACGATCTCCAGCACGAGACCGGAGAAGCGGTAGTCAGCGGCGGCCACCCCGCGGGCAATCTGCTTCACGGTCGGCTTGTCATAACGCTCAAGGCCACGCCCCAGGGCGTAGGTGAGCAACTTCTCCGTCAGGCACTCGGCGAAAGCGTCGCGCTCGGCTTTCACAATCGCCTTCAACTCTTCCGGCCCCTTGAACGACCTCCCGTCGGGCAGCGTCCCGGAGGCGTCAATCGGGAATTTCCCTTCTTGCGTCCGCCAGGCGCCGATGGCATCGAAGTTTTCCAGCCCAAACCCCAACGGGTCCATCCGCGCGTGGCACGAAGCGCAAGTCGCATTCTTGCGGTGCTCCTCCAACTGCTGACGCAGCGAAGCCGCGGAGCCGACTTTGGCCTCGTCCAGGTTCGGCACGTCCGGCGGCGGCGGCGGCGGCGGGGCATTGAGAATATTCTCAAGAATCCATTTGCCGCGCAATACGGGCGAGGTGCGGGTGGCATAAGAAGAGACGGTCAGGACGCTGGCCTGCGTCAGGATGCCGCTGCGCTGCGTGTTGCCGGCGAGCAGGACTTTGCGGAATTCCGGCCCGGTGACGCCGGGGATTTTATAGAACTTCGCCAGACGCTCGTTGAGGAAGCTGTAGTTGCCATCGATGAAATCGAGGATGCTGCGGTCCTCGCGCACGACGTTCTCAAAGAACAGCTCCGTTTCGCGGCGCATCGACATGCGCAGGTATTCCTCGAACTCGGGGAAACGTTGCCGGTCGGGCTTGACCGATTCGAGCTTGCGCAACTCTAACCACTGCCCGCCGAAGTTTTCAACCAGCGCTCGCGACTTCGGGTCTTTGAGCATGCGGCGAACCTGCGCGGCGAGCACTGCGGGCTGGCGCAGCTTCTGCTGGTCAGCCAGGCCCATCAACTCCTCGTCGGGCATGCTGCTCCAAATAAAGTAGGAGAGGCGCGAGGCCAGTTCGTGCTGGCCGATGGGGCGCGCGGCATCTCCGTTTGCGGCCTTCGCTGAGCCGCGATCCTGCTCGATGCGGAACAGGAAGTGCGGCGAGACCAGCATGGCTTGGAGCGCCTGGCAGACGCCTTCTTCAAAAGAATCACCCTGCTTCTGCGCCATCGCCACCAGGCCGGCGAACTTGTCAACTTCCTGCGGCGTCACCGGGCGCCGGAATGCTCGGCGCGCGAGGCCGGCCACGATCTTGCGCTCACATCCGGGCTGGTGATGGCCGTTGAGGTGGCCGCACACGTAGACCTTCTTCAGACTCTCGGCCGATGGCCCCTGGGCCTGATTGTAGGGACCGCCGATTTCCAGCGAGCCCACTCGGGCCTCATTCACTGGAGCTTTTTCTCCTGCCGCGATGCGCGCCTCGAACCGCTTCTTGAACTCTGCGATCCGGTCGGGCGGGAAATTGGGCGGGGGCTTGAATTCCGGCGGCGGCGGGATAGGTCGCTGTGACGGATTGGGTCCTTTGTATCTGGCCGGCAGTCCTTCATACAGGCGGAGAAGCGAGGCCGCTACCCAATGATCCCCCGCCGTGACCTTGGCGCGGAATTCCTGAACTTTGCCGCCGAGGTCCTGCTTCTCTAACTCGTCAAAGGCGGCGGTCTTCGTCGGGTCAAATTCGACCGCCTGAACCTGCTGGCCATCAATCCACAGGCCGATCTGAAGCGCCGCTGAGGCGACCGGGCGACTGCCTCCGAGAAACACCCGCAGGACATACTCGCCGTCTACCGGGAAGCGGTGCGTCACGTGAAGGGCGTTGGGCAGACTCAGGCCGGTGAGGTCATAATCAAAGAGCGGCGTGGGGCTGGGAACGATTCTCTGCCCTTGCGACCGGTGCCGCGCCAGCGTGGGTTTCAACTGCTCAGGGCCGAACACGGCGGCGCGCGCGACCTTCTCGGCCGCCGCCAGATACTTCTCCATCAGCACCGGCGAGAGCGAGAGCACGTCGCCGATGTTGTCGAACCCATAGCCCGAATCATCCTGCGGGAAATCATCGGCCGGGCGAAAATCCACGCCCAACAGGTCCCGCACCGTGTTGTTGTACTCGGCCCGGTTCAATCGCCGCGCCGTCACACGCCCAGGGTCAGGCTTGACCATCCGGTCCGCCCGCTCGAATTCGCCTTCGATCCAGCGGACGACCGCCTTCAACTCCGCCTCGTTCGGCCGGGGCATGCCTTTCGGCGGCATCTCCCCCGCGCTCAGCTTCTGCAGGACGCGCTCCCACTTGTCCCGATCCTGCGTGATCGAATCCGCCGTCTTGTAAGCTTCGAGATTCAGCCCGCCCGACTTGAGCTTCGCGTTGTGACAGAGGTAGCAATTCTGGGAAAAGAAGGGCAGGACGGACTTCTCGAAAGCAGTCTCCTCGGCCTTTTGCGCCTGACTCGCGGGCAGAGTGACGGCCAGACGGAGGCCGAGCAGGAGCGCGCAAAACAGGATCGAGGATTTCAGTGCTCTTTTCATCAATTCTCTTCTTTAGTCACAGACCGGGGGAAGAAGTGATCTGTCACAGATAAAGACGTCATCGACCCGCAGCCAGTTACACACATAGTGAGAAATTTAGGTCCAGGTCGATGGAGATAGTGTACCCCGAGATGCGAAAACACGCTACATGGGTACAGTACGGGGAGCGTGAGCGACCCGGTGGCCTCGCAAGCGGCGCTGCGGCGGCAGGCATCAGGTCGCTTACGCTCCCCGTACTGTACCAGCGCCAACCATCAAATTTGGTTTTGGGAAATCATGCTCATTGTGAGGTCAGTCTTCCCCAGCGCGGGCAATAAACTTGTAGCCGTGCCCCCGCACGGTGAGAAAATGGCTCGGGTTGGCCGCGTCGTCTTCCAGCTTCTGTCGCAACAGGCCGATGTGGACATCGACCGTCCGCGTGAGCGCTTCTTCGTCGTAGCCCCACACTTCGCGCAACAACTGGCGGCGGGGAAGGACGACCCCGCGCTGCTCGATGAAGTAGCGCAGCAGCTCGAATTCGAGCGCCGTCAATTCAATCTTCTCGCCCTGGCGCCGCACCTCGATCCCGCGGAAGTCCACTTCGACCGAGCCGAATTGAAAAGTGTCGGCGAGCTTTGCGGCAGACGCAGCGCTCCGGCGCAACAAGGCTTCGAGCCGCGCCAGCAGTTCCATCGGCTCATACGGCTTGGTCAGGTAATCGTCGGCGCCCAGCTTCAGGCCGAGCACTTTGTCGATCACCTGGCCGCGCGCCGTCAGCATCAGGATCGGCGTCTGGAGGCCGCGCTGGCGCAGGTCGCGACAGACGTCGAAACCGTTTTTGCCCGGCAGCTTCACGTCCAGAATGATCAGTGAGCAGCGGCCTTCGCTCGCCAGACGCAGCCCCGCTTCGCCGTCCGTCGCGGCTTCTACCTCGTAGCCTTCATTCGTCAGCAGGTCGGTCAGAGCCAGCACCAAGCCCGGCTCATCTTCCACCAACAGGACTTTGTAATTCATCGGCCGTGTCCGTCGTTTCGCCGCGCGCTGCTGGTTCGAGCGCCGGCAGGTGCAAAGTGAACGCAGTTCCCTGGCCCGGCGAAGTCTCGACCGTGATGCGTCCGCCGTGCGCCTGCACGTGGCGCTCGACCAGGCTGAGGCCGAGGCCGGTGCCGGGGACTGAGGAGTCCCAGACTTTCTTGCCGCGGTAGAACGGGTCGAAGATGTGCGGCAAATCCGTCGGGTCAATGCCGGGGCCGCAGTCGGCGACGGTGAGCTGCACCTCTTTTCGTTTGCCGTTCGGCGCGGCGTGTGCGCTGACGGTGAGATGTTTGCCTTGCGCCGCGTACTTCAGGGCGTTTTGCAGCAGGTTCTTGATCGCGCTCTCCAAGGCTTGGGCATCGGCCAACACCAGCGGCAAATCCGCGGCGATCCGGCGCTCCACTTGCCATTCGCTCGCGGCAAAGTCGGCGGCGTATTCTGCCAAGGCGCGGTCGATGATCTCAGCGACCTCGGTCGGGCGCAGGTCGTAATGCTGGCGGCCCGATTGAATGCCCGCGAAGCTGAGCATCTGCTCGACCTGATTGATGAGCCGCCGCGTTTCGTGCTGAATGACCTCGCCGTACTGCTGCACTCGGCCTGCATCACCGATCATGCCTTGGGCGAGGTTGTAGCTGGTGGATCGAATCACGGCGAGCGGCGTGCGCAGCTCGTGTGAGACGCCGGCGACGAATTCCATCTGCTGGCGGGCGAGCCGGCGGGCGCGCTGTGTCGCGAGCAGGAGCATGGCGATGCTGCCAGCCAGGATCAAGAGCACGCCGAAGCTCAAGGCGAGGTTGCGCCACCGGGCTTGATCCACTGCCCTGTCAAGCGACCCGTCCTGGTATTTTGCTACGAGCTGCCAGTCGTCAGGCTCGGGGCTTCTCTCCAACGGCGGCCCCAGAGGCGCTGGGGGTGGACCGAATCCGGGTCTTCTCCTTCGGTCAGGCCCAACGCCTGGGGGCGGGCCGGGCAGGGGGCGAGGGGGAGACGGGGCGAGGGGGCGAGGGGGCGAGGGGGGGAATATATCTCTTCCCATCTCCTCGTCTCCCACTCCCCCACTCTCCCACTCTCCCCATCTCCCCGGCCCAGGGTTTAGGCCGGAGCCTTGGGCATGCCGGCTGAAGAGCACCATTCCGGCATCGACCGCTGAAAGCGCCGCCGCCGTCAGTGTCGTATGCGATCGGTAGATGACGCGCGGAGGGTTGCCGGTGATCACTGCCAATTGATAATTGGCCAGCCCGCTCGGCCCGAAATGGCGTGCGACGAGTTCGGGGAGCAGGCGCTTCTGCACGTACTCCAGGTCGAGTTCCAGAAAGCACCAGCCTTTCAACTCCGGCACACGCCCCGCCCTGTCCGCCCGCGACGGCTGAAGCGAGCGCAGCAGCGAGCGAGGATCAGGCCGTGGCGGCAGTTGGTCCGGCTCATCGCGGGTGTGTGCATCTTCGACTAAGGGAAAGACGATCACCGGCCGGCCATCAACCAACTCGTAGGCGTGGCCTCTCGGAAACAGCGGCGGCTCTCCGCCGGGGAGGCGCAAACGCTCGGCGAGGATCGTGCGATACTGCCCCAGTGCTTCCGGCCACTCTTGCCGAGAGAATTGCTCATCGCCGAGGCGGCGGCGTTTGAAGACGGGGCCGTTTGCCGCTTCGATGCCGAAAGAGACCGCGTCGAGCAGTGGCGGGTGATTGGCCTCGGTCTGCCAGGTTCTGAGTTCCCGTGACAAGTAAGGCTCGACCTCAGTCCCAGGGCGCAGCCCCGGAGTCGGGCGATAGACTCGGATCAACTCTCGCAATGTTCTGTCAAAGTCACCCCCGAAGCCGTGCAGCGTCGCCTCCAGCAGTTCGCGGCGCTGCCGCCGGTCGGCTTCGCTGATGCGGTTGATCCAGCGGTACTGCGTCACCGCCGCCAGCGCGAGCAGCAGGAGCAGCGCCCCGCAAGCCATCAGCAGCCACTTTGATCCGAACCGTGCGAACAGCATAGAGCGGATTATACTCCGGTCGCGTCGCAAAACTGCCGCGCGTCACATCGGCCGCGGCAAAATTTACCTGATCTTTACACAGCGCCGGTTTGTTTACGCAAGGTTTACAGCACGCCCGGAGCTTTTGTGCGTTAATGATGTCGAGCGAAGCCGGCCGAGTCGAGGCCGGCCGAGTTCAAGCGAATCGCAATCTGGTGAGTACAGTTTTCCACGCGACGCACGTTCGGTGAAACGCGTGATCAACCAAAGGAGAAGCAAATGAAAAACGCAAGCCTCAAGCTCATCGCCCCGCTGCTGAGTGTCTTACTCCTGGGCCTCGTCGCCGCCAACTTCCTGACGGCCGGCGCGCAACAGCCGCCACAGCGGCCGGAGCCTGACCCCTTGATGCCCTTGAAGCACGCGCTTGAAGACGCGGGCGCCCCCGCCCTCACTGCGCAACAGGAAGATCAGTTGAAGACCTTGGTCAAGAATCTTCGAGACGCCCGGCGGTCACAAGCCCCCGATGATGCGCTCCGGGCCGCCCACCGGGCTTACGACCAGGCGATCCTTGCCGGCAACGCGGCTGCGGCGCAGGCGCAAGCCACCACCATCGCCAATCAGATCGCCGCTCACACCAGTGCCCATCTGCAAGCCGAGGCGACTTTCAAGATCAACGTCCTGAACATCCTGAAGACCAATGACAATCAAGTGGGCCTCCTCCAACAACGGTTCGGCACCGCCGGACTCTCCCATCTGCTCGGCGCCCTCGCTGGTGGCGAAGGCGGTCCGGGGCCTGGCGGACCCGGCGGGCCTGAGGGCGGGCCTGGTAGCGGCCACGGGCCAGCGGGTGGGCCACCTCCGCGTGCCCCACGTCCCTAACTTCCCGGACGATGAATTGGGTCAGTACCGCGAGCGGTAGCGAGCGTGTGCTCCCATAAACAGCGGCTGCCGGGAGCGCCGCTCGCTACCGCTCGCGGTACTGACTCGGCGCAATTGTAAGAGTCGCTACCGCCGATGACTTGCGAAAAAACTATGAGACGCAAAACCCGGTTTTATCTCGCCACTCTCACCCTCAGTCTGACGTCGCTGGCCGTCGGTTACGCGACCGTCGGAAACCTCTCCGGGCGGGTAGGCCGGGACAAGTTCGGGGCCGCGTCAGCAGCCACGCCAAGCGCTTCGTCTGCCAAACCTCACGCCGAGTTCAAAACCGCACCCGCGACGGTGAACGCCGGGGAGCCGGCCACGCTCGGTTTCACGGTCAAGAATGCAAAGGGCGCGGCCGTCCGCTTCCTTCAGTTCGTGCATGAAAAACCGCTGCACCTGCTCGTCGTCTCGGATGACCTGGCCGAGTTCTATCACATCCACCCGGAGCTGCAGATGGATGACTCTTACAGCGTGACGCACACCTTCCCGCACGGCGGCGCATACAAACTCTTCGCCGATTACACGCCGCCCGGCTCAGGCCAGACCGTGGAGCGCTTCGACCTGAATGTGAGCGGGCACGAACGCCCGCGCACTCGCCTGACCGAAGACCAGATCCCGACCAAGGCCGTTGCGGGCCTGCGCGTCACGATCTCGTCGGACAGGCCACTGGTTGCCGGCGAAGACCTCAGGCTCAACTTCGCGGTGGCGGATGCGAAGACGGAAAGGCCGGTGACCGACCTGCAACTTTACCTGGGGGCGCTCGCGCATTTCGTGATCATCAGCGAAGACCTCAAAGACTTCATCCACGCGCACCCGCTGGCAGAGGGCGAGGTGTTCGACCCGGCGGCCGATAAATTCACGTCACACGTTCACGACCCGGCGGAGTTGGCGAAGGTGCTCGTCGGCCCGAGCCCGTCCGAGGTCAAGGCATACGCGAGTTTCCCGCGGGCCGGGCTCTACAAGCTGTGGGCGCAGTTTCAGCGCCGAGGCCAGGTGATCACCGTGCCGTTTGTGTTGCGGGTCGCTGGACGTAGCCAGACGACAACAAAAACCTCCGCAGCAGCTCCTGCCGACGCGATCAAGATCACGGTCGGCGCCTCGGGCTATGAACCCTCGCGGATCGCAGCGAAGCAGGGGCAGCCGGTGAAGCTGGCCTTCATTCGCACTGACGCCGGCAATTGCGGCGGGACAGTGGTCTTTCCCAACCTCAATCTCCGTCAGCAGCTGCCTGTCGGAGAGACCGTCGTCATTGAAGTCACGCCTCAAGCCGTAGGTGAACTTCCCTTCACCTGCGGGATGGGGATGCTCAAGGGAACGATCGTAGTCAACTGATGAAACCGCGGCGCGCTGTCCTATTCCTGTCAGGTTGCGGATACGTTCGCCTAAAGGCCCTGTCGAGGTCAAAGGACTGTTGGCGGAGACCGCCGCAACCTAACAGGTCGCGGGACATTTTCTGAAGAGGAGTGATGACTATGAAATCTCGTATCGCTTTGCTGGGAGCATTTCTAATTGCCTGCGGGAGCATCGCTGCCTTGACTAACACGAAGGCGCGTGCGTCAAAGGCGCACGCCTTGGACGAAAACGCAACCTCGGCGAGTGGCTCACTCTCGCCTATCTCAGTCTGGATTCTGAATCTCGACGGCCGCAAGGGGTCGAGCCCGAATGCGACGATCAACGCAGTGGTCAGCCAGGTGCTCTCTGATGTCGAGCAGGTCAGTTTCACTGACACCGATGTCTACCTCAAAACGGAATGCATCCCGACCTACCCCGTCGGGCCGTTCCCCGGTAACCCTTCGATCCCGACCGCCCGCCACTACACCTTTCGCATCACGCGCCAACCGCAACCGGCGACCGGCACGCGCACCAGCACGCCGCTAGGGCCGATCGGCGTGCACGTCAACGGCGTGGTGTTCTTCAACTCGCTCGATGCCAGGTCCTATCGCAACCAGAATATCTGGCATCAGAACGCGCCCATCTTTGAGGCGAGCGGGTTTGACGCCGCGCTCGGTCACCCTAACCCCGACATGCAGATGACGAACGGCATTCTGGGCGGCGGCTATCACCATCACCAGCTTTCGCTCAGCCTCGTCTCCCAAATCGGTGTGACCTCTGCCACCGAACACTCCAGGATCATCGGCTATGCCTTCGATGGTTATCCGATCTATGGCCCGTATAGCTACGCCAACCCTGACGGCACGGGCGGAATCAAACGGATGCGTTCCAGCTACCAGACGCGCCACCTCACTCAGCGCACCTCACTGCCCGATGGGACGCAGCTCACGGCCAGTCAGTCCGGCCCGGACCTGAGCGATCAGTTCCCGTTAGGCGCTTACGCCGAGGATTACGAGTATGTCGCCGGTTCAGGCGATCTGGATGAGTACAACGGACGTGTCACCGTCACGCCCGAATATCCGCAAGGCACCTACGCCTATTTCGCGACGATTGATGAGAACGGGAAGAACGTTTATCCCTACCTCATCGGGCCGCGCTACTACGGCGTCGTGGCGAATGACAACAACCGGCAGATGGTGGCCGTCCCGACCACCGGCGTCACGACAGTCTCGATGACGAACGTCGTGGTGAATGCGGCGAGCTATGCTAAAGACTCGCTGGCCGCGGGGGCGATGGCTTCGCTGTTCGGGACGGGGCTTGCTGCCACCACTGCCAGTGCGACGACGATTCCCCTGCCCACGACGCTGGCCGGAGCCACGCTTCAACTGACTGATAACTCCGGGACGACGCGCGACTGTCCGCTGTTTTTCGCCTCGCCGACTCAGATCAACTTTCAGATTCCGCTGCCAGCCTCAACCGGGCCGGCGCTCCTCAAAGTGAATAAGCAGGATGGGACCTCATCGATTGTGATCGCGTACCTCTATTCAGTCGCGCCGAGCCTGTTTTCGGCCGATGCTTCAGGCGGAGGGCTGGCAGCGGCGCTCGTACTGCGCGTCAAAGCGAACGGCGCACAAAGCTACGAGCCGGTCGCGCGGTTCGACAGCAGCCAGAATAAAACGGTGGCCGTGCCGATAGACTTCGGCGATCAGACAGATCAGCTCTTCCTGGTGTTATTCGGCACGGGCATCCGCGCGCGCAGTTCGCTGGAAACCGTCAAGGGTGTGGTGGGCGTCGGCCCGATGGAAGTGACATACGCCGGTGAGCAAGGCGGATTTGCCGGGCTCGATCAGGTGAACCTGCGTCTGGACCGAAGTCTGGCCGGGCTTGGAGAAACCAACGTCGCGCTCACAGTGGACGGCAAATCGGCCAATCCGGTCAAAGTCAGTTTCCGCTAGGCCGGCGTCGCGCACGATCACCTTGTTCAATGCCCCAGACGGCCAGCACTTGCTGACCTCACGCTAACAGTCCGTCATGAGGAAGATGATGGAGGTTTGGAGTACAAGCTTTAGCTTGCCTGATTTCGGGCCCAGCAAGCTAAAGCTTGTACTCCAAACCTCACAATCAGACTGATGGCCTACTAACTCACAAACTACACCATCAAGTCAGTGCCCCAGTTTTTGATCACGCCGGGACGCGCTTCGGCTGGAAGAGTCAGCACGCCAGCCTGCTCTCGTTCTCCGCTGACGCCTACCTCAACGAGATCGGGATCACCAACCGCCTACTGCCGCACGAGAACACTTCGCTAGGCAACTCCATCGCCGCCTATGACACTGTCGCCGACCCGGAAGACACCGATAACGACATCGACCGCTTCACGCGCTTCATGCGCGCGACGAAAGCCCCGGCGCGCGACGAGGCGGTGGCCACGACGCTCGACGCCCGCTCCGGGGCGCAAATCTTCGGTCAAATCGGCTGCGCCGTCTGCCATGTGCCGAACATCGTCACGGCGGCGCCCGGCGCGGCGATCAACGGCGGGACGTTCATCGTGCCGCAGGCGCTCGGCGGCAAGGTGATTCACCCGTTCAGCGACTTCCTGCTCCACGACGTCGGCACCGGTGACGGCATCGTCCAGAACGGCGATCAATCGACGGCGAACAAATTGCGCACGCCGCCGCTCTGGGGCGTCCGCACACGCACCCGGTTGATGCACGACGGGCAATCGTTGACTTACGAGGAGGCGATCCGGCGTCACGGCGGCGAGGCGGGCGCTGTCATTGCTCGATACCGTATGCTCAACAACTGGCAGCGGGCGCAGCTTATCTGGTTCCTGCGGTCGCTGTGAGAGCGGGGCGCACCAGCAACCCTGGGAGCGCACGCCATGAGACTCTCCGGTGGAGAGTCTCGCGTGCCTGCCTGCGCGAGCGGCCCGCTGCGATGGAAATAGCGCGCTCCGCGAGCGAGCACGCGAGGACGCGTGCGCTCCCAGGGTGTAGATCAGGGGGCGCGTGACTCAGCCAGGAACATATAAAGAGCTTCCATGAAGAAATACTCTCCCCACATGACCGATTCATCGACGCCCCAATTCATCGGCCGGTGATACACGCCATGCCGCAAGATTCCTTCGTAGGCGGGATCGTGCGCGCCCAGGAAGTCTTCACCCGTCAGGGTCGAGAGAATGGCCAGCGCTGCCCGGCGATAGGTCGTCGCCCCCCGGCGAGTGCCTTCGATGTTTTTCAATTTCCAGAAGGCGCCAGCGGCAATGGCCGCCGCCGAGCTGTCCCACGGTTCATTGGGAACCTCGGGGGCTCCATAATCCCAGAAGGGGACGCCGCCCTCAGGCGTGTGGTCCAAATAATACCCGGCGCATCGTTCGGCCGTCTCCAGGAAGAACGGGTCCTGAGTAAACAGGTAGGTGTCAGTAAACCCGTACATCGCCCAGGCGAGACCTCGCGCCCAGCAGGTGAACGGAGAATAGCCTTGCTGGGTTGAGAGGTTCCGAAACTCGCCCCTGACCGGATTGAAGATGGCTTCGTGGATGACCATGCCCTCGCGGTCCATCAGCCGAGGGCCGCCCTTGCGGACCAGATACTTTTCCGCGGTCCTGGCATGCGCCACCGCCTTCCGATACAGCTCTTCGTCGGCCCCTAGTTCATGCGCTCGAAACAGGAGGCGGATATTCATCATGATGTCGATGAACAAAGACTGCGGCCCGTTGAATGAATAAATATAGTGGTCCTCTCCCGTCTCCTTCCAGCGGAAAGATTGGATTGTCCCCGCCGTCACCAGCACGTCCTTGATCCATCGCTTCGTAGGGTCGCCCTCCGGCAGGAGCCGGTGCCAGCGGTCGGCGGTCGGCATGAAGATAAAACCGAGGTCGTGCACGTCCCGGTCGAACTTGCGGGGCTCAAGCGCCCGCGTGTACTCTTCGGCGGCCCGGCGCCACTTCTGCTCTCCCGTGTATTCGAACGCCAACCACATCATGCCGGCATAGAAGCCGGGGCACCAGTCGGTCCAGATATACGGGGGGCGAGTCCAGACCCCATGCTCGGTGTAAATGGGGGCCGGCTTCTTGCTCGGCCATAAGGTGAGCATCTTTTCCAACTGCGCGACGCCGAAACGAAACGCGTGCTCAACCCTGGCGCGCAAGTCCTGCTCGTCGATCTCTTGAATGACATTCATCATCGCCGCCTCAAAGCCTCCGGATGTTCATCCCCCCACTGACCTCGACCACCAGGCCAGTTGAATAGTTCAAGTTTCCGCCGGCCAGCGCCACGACCGCTTTCCCGACGTCCTCAGGCAGGCCCCACCGCTGTTGCGGGATCAAACCCTCGCCGATCAACTGATCGTACTTCTCCTGAACCGCGGCCGTCATGTCCGTTTTGATGATCCCCGGGCGAATCTCATAGACGTTGATCCCGTACCCGGATAACCGGTCGGCGAAAACCGCGGCGGCCATACTGAGCCCGGCCTTGGAAAGACAATACTCGGCCCGCGAGGGCGACGACATGTAGGCCGACACCGAAGTGATGAAAACAATACTCGGCCTGGTCTCCGGGTGATGCCCGATCTCGGCGATCATGTGCTGGGCGATTCTCTGGGTGAGGAAAAAAGGCCCCCTCAGGTTGATCGACAGCACCCGGTCAAAGCTCTCCGGCGTCGTCTCCAAGAGGTCCAGCCTCTTCTCGGGGGCCACGCCGGCATTGTTCACGAGGAGGTCGAGCCGGCCAAACTTTTCGAGAATCAGATCGAGCATGCGGCTGTGATCTTCGAGGCGAGAGACATCACCTTGGACCGGGAGGAACTCGGCCCCCAGCTCTTCCGCCCGCCGTTTGACCTCGAAGATTCCGCCCTCCGTGTCCTGAGGCGCCAAGACTCTCGAGTTGCCGGCAAGGTCATACCCATGTTTCGCCAACTCAATGGCGACCCCGCGCCCAATCCCGCGACTGGCGCCGGTGATGAATGCGACTGGTCTTTTTCTCATCATCTGGAGTTTCTCCGGTAGCGCCTAGAATTGATTACTTGTCAGACCGCGGATAACGCGGCTCGAGCGGATCAACGCGGATTACTCTTTGTGATTTATCCGCGCACATCCGCTCGATCCGCATCATCCGCGGTCTATCGCTGGAATCACCACTCCCCGGCATTCCCCAAAACCGATGCGGGCAAAGCCGTCGCGTTCGCAAGCGCCGCGGAAGATGACCTCGTCGCCGTCTTGCAGAAAGCGGCGAGCCTCGCCCGTCGGGAGTTGAATCGGCTCAGTGCCACGCGCAGTCAATTCGATCAAGCAGCCTTGTGACTGCCGCGTCGCTCCGGACACGGTCCCGCTGGCCACCAGATCACCCGGGCGGAGAGCGCATCCGTTGCTCGCGTGATGCACCAGCATCTGCGCGATGGTCCAGTACATCTCTTTGAAATTGCCCCGGCTGAGGCGTAAAGGTTCGAGTCCCTGGTCGCGCATCTGCCGCGAGCTGAGATAGACTTCGAGCGTCAGATCGATGCCGCCCTGCCGCCGGCACTCGGGCGAATCGAGATAAGGCAAAGGCTCAGGGTCGCCTTCAGGCCTAGTGAAGGCCGGCACGCGATACGGCGCGAGGGCTTCTAGCGTCACCACCCAAGGGGAGATGGTGGTGGCAAAGCTCTTCGCGAGGAAAGGCCCGAGCGGCTGATACTCCCACCGCTGAATGTCGCGGGCCGACCAGTCGTTGACCAGGCAGAGGCCGAAAATGTTTCCCTCGGCCTCCGCCATCCTGATCGTCTCGCCCAGCTTATTACCCGGCCCGACGAAGAAGCCCACTTCCAACTCGTAGTCCAGCAGCTTGCTCGGGCCGAAGCTCGGCCGTTCCTCACTCTCCTCTTTGATCTGACCCCGCGGGCGCTTAACCTCGGTGCCGCTCACGACCACCGTCGAGGCCCGGCCGTGGTAAGCAATCGGCACGTATTTGTAGTTGGGCAGCAGCGGGTTGTCGGGGCGAAACATGCGGCCGATGTTAGTGGCATGAAAGATCGAGGCGTAGAAGTCGGTGTAATCGCCGATCTGGGCAGGCACGAACAGTTCAGCTTCAGCCATCGGCACCAGGAGTCGTTTGACCAACACGTGGTTGCCTTGAATCTCCGTGTTATTCTCGCGCAGCAATTCGCTCAGCCGCTGGCGCAACGCGGACCAGCATTGACGCCCAAGCATCATCAGCACGTTGAGTGAAGCATGGCAGCAAGCTTTCGCCGCCGCTTTAGCCGGGCCGTCGAAGAGGTCAGCTGAGACGGCGGCGTAAAGATCCAGAATCTGATCTCCGATTGCCACGCCTACCATCTCGATTCTATGGCTGCCCGACCGTCTGAATACGCCGAACGGCAGATTCTGTATGGGGAAGTCAGCGCCCGGCTGATTGGCTGATTCAACCCAGCTTCTGAGGTTCGGGTCATGTGTGTCGTTGAGTTCGTAGCTCATAGCAGGTGGATCGTTTTCAGGTCCTCAATCGGCTCCTCGAATGAGCAGGAGCCGAAGGCCGTCGCAAATTCTTGCCGCGCACTCATCAGTTGGCCATTCGTCAGCCGGTGCGCGCGCCAGGTCACCCCGTCCTCGTCAAACCTGAATGCTTCGGCCCGCTCTTCTTCCAACAACTGCGCAGCCTGCGCAGTATTCATTCCGCCGCGGATGAAGGCCGCGGCGAGAAACACATTTAGAAAGCCGTGCATCACCCCTGAAGGACTATCCTCGTCGTAAGTGAACGGGCGGATGCAACGAACCGGGTGGTGCAACCCGGCCGTGGCTTTGAATGGCACATTCGCGGCGGCACAAAGGCTGATGAAGCGGGCGAGGTCGGGCGCCGAGGGGAATGCCTCTCGGCTGAGCCCGCCGGTCCGCACCTTGGCCCGCGCACCCGCCTCGGCGACGGCCCTCACCAACACATCCGGATCATTCGCAATCGGGATTTCAATGTAGGGCGTGAGCGTCTTCGGGAGCCGTCGCACTGCCCGCTCAATGTCGTCAGCGCGCTCGGCCTTGATCTCAATGGTGTCGATGACCGCAGCCCCTGACGCTGCCCCCGCAGTGTGGCGTGAGTTGAATTCGAGAATCGCACTAGCGTCTGCTTCCAGATCGGCGCCACCGAGTAGGCTCAAGCGCCAAGGCGTCGCTTCCCTGCCCTGAGGCAAGTAACTGATTGCCGCCCGCTCGAACTCATCCAGCCTGGAGGCGGGGACGATGAAGCGCCCGAGCGCCCAGGCCCGCTCACCTCCGCAGTAGGCCGCGTAGTTGCGGACGGCTGGCAGCATCCCCAGGGCGGCCGGTGGGAAGAGGCCGGCGTAATCGATCAGGCCGGTGAGCAAAACACGAAGTGAATGATGCATCCTTCACCCTTGGCTGAAATTCTTCTTCAGACCTTGCCAGCATCGATAGTAGTCGCGCTGCAAGGCCGGCGTCTCCATCGCAAAGCGTGTCGGGTGGATGACCCATCTCGTCTCGAACATGAAGGCCAGCGTGTCGGCCAGGTATTGCGGCTTGAGGTCGGCAGTGCTCGCCCGCTCGAACGTCGCCGCGTCAGGGCCGTGGCCCGACATGCAGTTGTGCAAGCTGGCGCCGCCCGGCACGAAGCCTTCGGCCTTGGCGTCGTACTCTCCGTGGACCAGCCCCATATACTCGTTCATCACGTTCCGGTGGAAATACGGCGGGCGGAAAGTATGCTCCGCCACCATCCAGCGCGGCGGGAAGATGACGAAGTCCACGTTGGCCGTGCCGACCACCTCTGAAGGCGAAGTCAGCACCGTAAAGATCGACGGGTCCGGGTGGTCGAAACTCACCGTGTTGACGGCATTGAAATTCGCCAGGTCGTACTTGTAAGGCGCGTAATTGCCATGCCAGGCCACCACGTCGAGCGGCGAGTGATCCATCTCCGCCGCCCAGGGGTGGCCCAGGAATTTGGCGACCAACTGGCAGCCCCCTTCGCGATCCTCATAGGCCGCGACCGGCGCCAGAAAATCGCGCGGGTTGGCCAGGCCGTTGGCGCCGATAGGCCCCAACTCCGGGAGGCGAAACAGCGCCCCGTAGTTTTCGCAGACGTAGCCGCGGGCCGCGTTGTCGGGCAGCTCAACGCAGAATTTGAGCCCACGCGGCAGCACGCATACCTCGCCCGGTGGAACTTCCAAAATCCCCAGCTCCGTGCGAATGCGCAGCCGCCCCAGTTCGGGGACGAGGAGCATCTCGCCGTCGGCGTTGTAGAAGAACCGATCGCGCATCGAGGCATTGGCCGCGTAGATGTGAATGCCTACGCCCGACTGGCCGGCAGGGTCCCCGTTGCCCGCCATCGTCACCAGGCCATCAATGAAATCCGTCGGCTCAGCGGGAATCGGCAATGGGTCCCAGCGTAATTGATTCGGCGTCGTCACCACTTCGTCGAACGGCCCGCTCCGCAGCCAGCCGCTCGGGATTTGTGTGAAAGGCCCATGCATCACCGACGGGTGAATGCGGTAGAGCCACGAGCGGCGGTTAACAGCGCGCGGCGCTGTAAAGGGCGTGCCGCTGAATTGCTCGACGTAGAGGCCGAAGGGGGCCTGCTGCGGAGAATTCTGCCCCTTCGGCAGGGCGCCCGCCACGGCCTCCGTCGCGCACTCGTTGCCGAAGCCGGATTGGTATTGAAGCTGACCTTGAGGCTGTGATGATGACATAGCGTTCACAAACTGTTGATCGAATCAGTACCGCGAGCGGTAGCGAGCGTGGCTCCCGAACTTGGTTCATGGCGGGGAGCACGCTCGCTACCGCTCGCGGTACTGATTCGGCACTCTGACTGAACCGCCCGCGCTACACCAGATTGCCCCGCCGCGCCTGCTCCCGCTCGATGGATTCGAACAAGGCTTTGAAGTTGCCCTTGCCGAAGCCCTGGCAGCCTTTGCGCTGGATGATCTCGTAGAACAACGTCGGCCGGTCTTCGACGGGTTGGGTGAAGATTTGGAGCAGGTAGCCCTCTTCGTCGCGGTCAACCAAAATCCCCAACTCACGCAGGCTCTCTATCGCCTCATCGATCCCGCCGACGCGTCTCCGCAGCGCCTCGTAATAGGTGTCCGGCACGGTGAGGAACTCGACGCCGTTGTCCCGGAGCCGGCCCACGGTCCGGATGATGTCCGCACTCAGCAGCGCGATGTGCTGCACGCCGGGGCCTTCGTAGCAATCCAGGTACTCCTCGATCTGGCTCTTGCGCCGCCCCGGCGCCGGCTCGTTGATCGGGAACTTGATGCTCCGCGAGTCGTTCGCCATGACGATGCTATTCAGGGCGCTGTACTCGGTCGAGATGTCCTTGTCGTCAAAAGTCATGAACTGGGTGAAGCCGAAGACGCGCCGGTACCAATCCGCCCACTTCCGCATCGCGCCCAGCTCGACGTTAGCCACGTAGTGATCCAGGCGCAAGAGCCCCGCTTCGCGACCGGTGGCCTCGGCTTCGACAAAGCCCGGCAGGAAGGGGCCGTGATAGTCTTTGAGAGAGATGAACGAATGGACCGTGTCGCCGTAAACCTTCACCGTCGCGCGGCGGACGCTGCCGTGTTCGTCGCTCAAGGTGTGCGGCTCCGTGGCCGGCTCCGCCCCGCGTGAGACCGCCAATTCAAAAGCGTGGTCGGCGTCGTCAACCTCCAGGGCGATGTCGCGCACTCCGTCGCCGTGCTTCTTGACGTGCTCACTGACCGGGCTGCCGGAATGCTGCGCCGCCGTGAGCACGAATCTCAACGTCCCCTGGGCCAATGCATACGAAGTGTGGTCACGCTGCCCGGTTTCCAGGCCGGAGTAGGCGAATTGGGAGAAGCCGAAGGCGTGGCGGTAGTAGTAAGCTGCCTGCTTGGCGTTGCCGATATAAAATTCGAGACAATGGACTTGTCTGATTTTCAATGGATTCTCGTTCATGCGAATACTCCTCAAGGGGCCGGCGATTCTCTTCGGACATTCATCTTGTTCCCTCGTACTGCCGTTACGAGCGTGTGCTGGCGGACGCGATGCTCAAGTAACTCGTGACAGGCCCCACGAGCGATGAAGGCGGCGATGAGCACGTTGGTGTCGAGCAGAATTTTCACGAGACGCGGTCGAAGATGCCTTGATCGGTGTAGCCTTCTTGCGTGTCAGCCATCATCCGGTCGCGCAGGCGTCTGAACTTCCGCACAAATAGATAGTCTGCGACCGCCTTGTTGATAAGCTCGCCTTGCGACACCCCCTCTTCGCGAGTCGCCTCTGCCAGCTCTGATTCGACTTCTTCTGGCAGACTGATCGTGATCGTTCCTTTCATACATTCCCCCGCTATCGGTTGCGCCCAACTCAAAAAATGGCACCGCCACAAGAGACAGCTCTCAAAGAGATCTTTCGTCGCTCGCCTGTCGAGCGGCTTGGCGAATTACCTCCACCGCTGCCGGATTCTCTGGCGCCGTGATTTAGCGGCAGCCAAATCATTGCCCACGAAGCACCTGCTTGATGCTCGCATCGCTAGCGTCAACCTCGATGATCAAATCTCCGCCACGCCGCCCGACGTAATCCTTGGGGCCGTAATTGATCCGCCAATGAGCGCCACCGTTACTCATCTGGGTGATCGTAATGAGGCTCTGCACCACATCTACTCCTGACTCACGGGCGCACTTATTAGCGGCGGCGAGGACACGAGCTAAAGAAACGGCCAACTCATCTTGGAGCACATCAGCAGTCAATACGGCACTCATAGCAAAACTCCTATTCTTCCGCAAAAAAGGTTTCCCCGTCGCTTATTTCACTGACTTGGCCGTCCGGCGCGATCAGATAGATTATACCCCGCGAGATGACAAACTCACCCACGTAGGCTGCACCTTTCAAATTGGGGTCGTCGCGCACAGCCCGTTTATCCGTCTCGCTCGGCTCTTGAAGGAAGTCGATCCCGGTGTTCGGATGGGTGTGAAACGAAGCGACGATTTCATGCTCACCAATTTTACCATCAGGATGCGGCGGAACCTGAATCGTGTTCTGTGCACCTTTAGGCCAGCGTATCACACTCAAGCTGCCTGTCGAGTCCTGTGCCACAAACCCGCCTTCCTCGTGCCCGCCGGAAATGCCTGGCTCCGAATCTTGCCAGGTTTGTCTGAGGGCGAAGCGAACAATAGGGGCGTTAAATATCGAGGCGTAGGATTTTGGCATCACTCCTCTGCCCGGCGTAGAGTTTGGCGAATTACCTCCACCGCTGCCGGATTCTCCAGCGCCGTCACATCGCCAGGGTCTTCGCCCAAATAAGCCGCGCGGATCACACGCCGCATCACCTTCGCATTGCGCGTCTTCGGCAAGGCCGGGACGAAGAATACTTGCTCTGGGCGCAGCGGCTTGCCGAGTTCTGCCGCGACTCGTTGCTTCAACTCTTGTTCGAGTTCCGCATTCTCCTGCGCCCCGGCCACGAGCACGCAGAAAGCCACCATCGCGCTGCCCTTCACTTCGTCGGGCACGCCCACCACCGCAGCCTCAGCCACATCAAGATGAGCAACCAGAATTGATTCGACCTCGGCCGGCCCGACTCGTTTGCCGGCCACCTTGAGCGTATCGTCACTGCGCCCCAGGATGTACCACTGCCCATCCTCGTCGACTTGCGCCCAATCGCCGTGCACCCAGACGTCCGGCCAGCGCGACCAGTAGGTCTGTAGGTATCGCTCAGGGTCTTTCCAAAATCCTCGCGCCATCCCGATCCACGGTTGGCGAATCACCAACTCACCGACCGCCCCGCGCACTGAATGGCCTTGCTCGTCCACGACATCGGCGGCAATCCCCGGGCAGGGCGCGGAGAATGCACAGGGCTTGATCTCAAGCAGCGGGTTGCCCATCAGGATGCCGCCGGAAATCTCGGTGCCGCCGGAGTAGTTGATGATCGGCACCCGGCCCCGACCCACCCGCTCAAACAGCCACCACCACGGGTCAGGATTCCACGGCTCGCCGGTGGAGCCGAAGATGCGCAGGCGTGAGAGATCGTGTGCCGCCGGCAGCTCATCCCCGTGCGTCGCGAGCGCACGCACGAGGGTCGGCGAGATGCCGAGAATCTCGACCCCGTGGGCCGCGCAGAAAGCCCACAGCCGGTCCGGCCCCGGATAATCGGGCGCCCCGTCGTAAAGCACTATGGTCGCCCCGAGCAGCGTCGCCCCGTAGATCAACCACGGCCCCATCATCCAGCCGATGTCCGTCACCCACGCGATGCGGTCGCCCGGCCCGACATCGGTGCCGAAGGCCATGTCTTGAGCCGATTTGATGGGGAACCCGCAGTGCGCATGGAGAATGCCTTTGGGGCGGCCCGTCGTGCCTGAAGTGTAGAGGACGATCAACGGGTCCTCGGCTCCGGTCGGTTCCACCTGATGTGTATTCTCTCCAGCCTGGTCTCCGGCCGCCAGCAACTCGTGCCAGGTCATGTCTCGGCCCGTGTGCATCCGGACTTCTGCTCCGAGCCGTGGCACCACGATCACGCGGGAGAGGTCAGGGCAACGCGCTACCGCTTCGTCCGCGGTGGCCTTCGCGGGAACGGGCGTGCCTCGGCGTGGGAACGCATCACAGGTGAAGAGCGCCTTCGCGCCCACGTCGCGCAACCGGGATCCGATGGCCGCCGGGCCGTAGCCCGAGAAGAGAGGGACAGCCACTGCACCGATCCGCCCGACGGCCAGCAAAGCCGTCACCGTCTCCGGCACCATCGGCAGGTGAAGGCCAACCGCGTCGCCACGACTGAGGCCGATGGCCCTGAGCCCGGCGGCGCAACGCTCGACTTCCCTACTCAATTCAGCATACGTCAGCGTCCGCGAGGCGCCTTCTTCGCCCTCCCAGATGACGGCGGGAGTGGCCGCAGTCGGCGTGTCGAGGTAGCGGTCTAAACAACTCTGTGTGATGTTCAGCCCCCCGCCCACGCACCAGCGCGGCCACTGGATCCCGCGTGAGAGGTCGAGCACCTGGCTGTAGGGAGGATTGAATCGGATGTCGAGAAACTCGAGCACGCGGCCGGTGAACCAGCCGACATCTTCAACCGAGCGCTGGGAGAGTGCCGCGAAAGAATCGATCCCGCAAAAAGATAAGAATCGGGTGAGCTGCGCGCGGGCAATGACGGCCTCGTCGGGCCGCCAGGCAATCACCTGATCAGAGCCGAAATGTCCGGTCACCTTCTCGCACCTCCGGTGGAAAGTTGAGCCGCCGAGCGCCGTTGAGTCTGGGAAGTATAGCTTACACTCTCCTCCCCCACTGAGAAAATAGCGATCTGCCGCCGGGGTCTGGGCTCAGGTGGCAACCGATGAAATCGGGATTGAGAGAGTGAAGGCAAAGCACAGATCGGGTTGAGGGGGCGATGTACAACGCAGAGTCCCCAGACTCGCCGCGCTATTTCCGCGGAGTTGATGACACCCTCAAAACAATTGACAGGTGGGGCACGCTTAGGATAGATTCTCTCCCGCTTTATTCAGCACTATTCCTTCTTGCGATTGGGATGACTTCAGTCTGTAGTCCCTGACACGCCAAAGCGGTACCGAACGAGCCAGGGTTAGCAATTTGGGGATATAGTTCAGAGTAATTTGTGCGGCAGAGCTGCCAAACGTCAGCTAACTTTTGCGGCTGCCCACGAAAACCTGGCGCTGCGCCTCAGCGAGATTCGAGCCCGGTTTATTGACCGGGCCTTCTCCTGGCAGGGGTTGATAAAGATGAGCGGACTCGCATTGCTCACCTCTGATCCCTACCATATTGAAGCCTTCTCAACCTGATCAGTTCAAGGCTGGGATAAGTAAGACTTCCATTTCATCACCCCGAGTGCGTGCTGAAGCGAAGCTTCAGTCATCACGACGGGGAGGACACTACGAGCAAAGACTCCGGCCTGGCGCTGCGATCCGCAGGCGCGGCCGGGGCCCGTCCTACTAGTCTCAGCGCTTGAGGAGGTAGCAATCTCCGATGAGCAATAAATCAAGTCCATCCAACCAATTCGACTTTAGACAAAAGTGAGGACAAGACCTGTTCGAGAACAGGCTGACTTGTCGCTCGATTTTCCACTTCAGTACCAGCGATCATTCGTTCTTTGACACATTGGCAGCCTTTTTCCGGCTCTTGG
>Ga0207646_10002014_pt1 | contig 24436 bp, 20 predicted proteins | sample KBSK5502metaG_FD_184343 | JGI IMG/M metagenome (GOLD analysis project Ga0207646, IMG submission 184343) | Corn, switchgrass and miscanthus rhizosphere microbial communities from Kellogg Biological Station, Michigan, USA - KBS K5-50-2 metaG... | ecosystem: Host-associated > Plants > Roots >...
AGTCGGTTCACGCAGAAGGACCTGCCTCGTCCATGGAAGATGCCGCTCTGGCCGGCACCGCCGATCATCGGGCTGGTCGGCTGCGTCGTCGCGCTGTCTCAGCAGAAGCCGGCGGACCTGTTGACGATTGGCGTGCTCTTCGCCGCCGGGGCCATCTACTATTTCGTCTGGGTCCGGCCGCGGGGCGATCGCTACTGGAATGTCCAGGTCAACCCGCAGATCGAACTTGAAAAGCTCGCCCATCACGACGGCTCTGTCTAGCCCGCCCCGCGCAAGAGGTAGAGCTCGCGACTTCGGGATCCCGGTGGGGTTTCTTCCCACCGGGCCCAACAACGCCATTACCGACGTGGCTGGCGTCCGCGTCGGCTACCAGACCGTCTGGAAGGGCGACTATTCCCCTACTCACTCCCAAATTTCCCCTCCCCCGTTTACGGGGGAGGGTCAGGGTGGGGGCCCCGTCATCCGCAGCGGCGTCACCGCCATCTGGCCCCATTCCGGCGACCTCTTCCGCGAGCGGCTCTACGCCGCGGTCTCAGTCTTCAATGGCTATGGCGAGATGACCAGCCGGAGCGTGATCGATGAATGGGGCCTGCTGGGCTCGCCGATCGTACTTACGGACACGGTGCACATCGGGCTCGCCTATGACTCGGTCGTTCGCTACATGACCGAGCGCGATCCGGAGATCGCCGACAAGGACGTCGTTATCCCGGTCGTGGCCGAGACGGACGATAGCTTTCTAAGCGATGGCCGCGCCTTCGGCATCGCGCGCGAGGACGTCTACGCCGCGCTCGATTCCGCGAAGGACGGGCCGGTCCAGGAAGGGTGCGTTGGCGCCGGTACCGGCACCCAGTTCTTCGACTTCAAAGGCGGCATCGGGACGGCGTCTCGCGTCGTGGAGCTGTCAGGCCAGCGGTTTACGATCGGCGTATTGCTCCAGACGAACTATGGAAGCCGCCACCAGCTGCTGATCGCCGGCGCGCCAGTGGGTCGGCAGATCACCGACCTCATGCCCAAACGGCACCAGGAGGGATCGTGCATTGCCGTGCTGGCGACCGACCTTCCACTCCATCCGGGCCAGCTGCGGCGGCTCGCGCGTCGCATCGACATCGCCCTGGGCCGGACCGGCTCTGTTGGCAACGACGGTAGCGGCGAGATCTTCATCGCCTTTTCGACCGCCAACCGTATCCCCCGATCAACACAACGCCCAGCCCATCCTATTAATGTGCTGGTGGAGGGCCAATTCTGGACCGAGGGATCGCCCTTCGACCTGATCTTCGACGGCGTCGTCGAGGCGGCAGAGGAGGCTGCGTTCAACGCGATGGTCGCCGCAGACACCGTCGAGGGGCGCGACGGCAACACGCTCTATGGCTTCCCGCTCGATCGCGGCCTTGCTCACCTGGCGAAGCGCTAGCGAATGGACGTCGAGCGGATCCTGGCTGCAACTGAAGACATCATCACGCCTGTGGCCGTGGTCGACGAGGAGGTCGTGGAGCGCAACCTGGCGCGGATGGCCAAGCTCGCCGCCGACCACAACGTCAAGCTGCGACCCCACGCGAAGACGCACAAGAGCGCCTACATGGCTCAGCGGCAGATGGCCCACGGCGCGGTCGGCCTCACCTGCGCCACGTTCACCGAGGCGGAGGTCTTTGCGGAGGCCGGCGTGGATGACTTGCTGATTGCCCACCCGCCAGTCGGTCGGCCGAAACTCGAGCGACTCGCGGCGTTGGCTAAGCGACTCCGCCGGATCGCCGTGTCTCTCGACGATGTCGGTGTTGCCAAATCACTTCCCGAGAGCGTTGAGGTGCTCTGGGAGGTCGACCCCGGCCAACATCGCATCGGGACAGCGCCAGGCGAGCCGACGGTAAAAGCCGTCCAAGAACTCGTCCGGGCAATAGGCGCAAGGCGCTTCCGCGGGCTCATCACGCACGGCGGCCACGTCTACGCCGCTACCAACCAGAACGAACGTCAGCTGGCAGCCAACCAGGAGACCGACAGCATCTCCACCACCGCCGACATGTTACGCAAGGCCGGCACAGAGGTTCGAGAACTGAGCGTCGGCTCGACCCCGACGGCGGGACTATCGCTCCGCGGCGGGATCACCGAGATGCGGCCAGGCACATACATCTATGGCGACGCCAACCAGGTCACCCTGGGCAGCCAGCGCCTCGAGGATTGCGCGCTAGCGGTGGTTGCTACGGTGGTCTCGACACCCGCGCCCGACCGCGCCGTTGCCGACGCCGGATCGAAGTCGCTATCAGCGGACTTGCGCGTCGGCGGACTCGATGGCTATGGCATCGTGCTTGGTTACGAGGATGTCACAGTGGCCCGCCTCAGCGAAGAGCACGCCGTGCTGGCGCATCCACACAGCTCTAGTCTCAGGGTCGGCGATCGCCTGGCCATCGTCCCGGCGCACGTTTGCACTACTGTCAACCTGCAGCCCGTGGTTCTGCTTGTTTCCGCCAGTGACCATCGGTGGCTGGCGGTCGACGCACGCGGCTGGCAATAACGAGCTAAGTCATCCTTACGGGGCACCCACGAGTTTGAGCCCAGCCTCAGTTGAAGGTCCCTAAGGCTGGAAGCGCCGATGCTGCGATCGGCTTCCCTTGGTTGCCCGAAAGTTAGCTGGTGGATCCGAGGCGGTCTTGCACCTCCGTAACAAATCGTGAAGGGCCAGCCGGCACCAGATAGCCTTTATCGTCGCGGAATGACTCGGAGTAAATCAAGAATGCGGCTTTTCGCGCTCTCGTAAACCCGACGTAGAACAGTCTCCGCTCGTCTGCCAGCACCCGCGGATTTGGTTCCAGCCACTGTCGGAGCTTCTGGCTCCAAGTATGCCGCGGCAAGATCCTTTCCTGTAGGGTCGGAAGAATCACAACGTCAAACTGTCGTCCCTTGCTTCCGTGAAGAGTCGTTACGACTACTCTGCCAGCGATTCGGCCATCTCTGGCAAAGAGCGAAACGGTTGTCTCAGCGCTAGCGGGCACGTCAATAAGCTTGGTGACGTCCTCGACATCATCCAACCTTGCTGCTCCTTCCAGTATTTGAACAAGCTCGAGCCTCTGGTTGACCTCTTCGAGCCAATCCCGCAGCGACCGATGCTGTTCCGTCGCTTCGGTAAACGTCTCGAACAATAACTTCCGATACGAGAGACTCGTTTCCTCAGAGCCGAGCCTGCCGGAATCTACCAAGATGCTCTCGTATGCGGTCGCGAGTTCTCCAAATAGAGTGCCTCTGTTTGGTGCAGGGTCTATAGCCCAGTCCGCGGACCGCTGTAGCCACCTAATTATTGGACTACGAGGAAAACGCAGGTCGCGCTCCGCGCTATATGGAAACTCCAGGCGTTCCAACCGCTCTATGAGACCATCCAAAAAACTGCCCCGCCGCGGATAGAGAATCGCCACCTCGTCCAAGGACTGCCCACTATCGCGCAAGCCGGGGAGAATTTCTTCGCAAATCAGTTTGATTTGCCCTTCTCGCCCCCCGGGCGTGTCATAGAAGAACACCTCGCCAGGATCCTGTCGCATCGGGTCGGCCTCGTAAGGCCGATGTACCCCAACGCCAAGCGCTGCCTGTGAGGCGGATATGAGTCGACTACCGCTCCGGTAGTTGATTCGTAGTCGAACGACATGAAACTCTGGCCGAGTCGAAAGCTGCTCCAAATATTTGGGATCGGCGCCGGCGAATGAGTAGATGGTCTGGTCTGGGTCCCCAACGGCGAACACCCTTACTCCCGCCCGCTCACAGAGTGACAGAACGATGCGGTGCAGCGGCCCTCCCAGATCTTGGTACTCGTCAACCAGGAGCCAAGGGAACTTCGCTGACAGGAGCTCCCTAACGATGGCAAAATCCTCGATCAGCCGTAGGCTTTCTAAAACGATACCTTCAAAGTCAATTAGGCCCGCTTCTCGAAGAAGGGTCTCGTATCGAGTTGCCACATCGACACGATCCTCTCCGAGCTGGCTCACATCTTCGCCACACGCAAGGCGGCGCCGTATTACCGTAAGAGGAGTCTTAATATATTCCACTCGCTCGGCAACGCCCGCTGCATCTAGGGCACGCTGCAGCAGGAGGTCGGAATTCTTTTCCGAGGAGACTTTCCTAGAGCTAAGCTCGGCCTGCCCGATGATTGGAGCGAACGTACGCAACACACAAATTAAGCAGAAGCTGTGAACTGTACCTAAAAAAACGCGCGCGCCAGATCCCAATCCTAGGCCAACTAGGCGGCTCCTCATCTCGCTCGCCGCGTCGCGGCTATACGTTATACATGCGACGCCCCTGGTTGGCGGAACTTCATTAAGGGCTAAATTCGCAACCTTCAAGGCGAGAGTGTCCGTCTTACCGCTGCCAGGCCCGGCTAGCACGACGGTGTTTCCGGGTTCGACTACCGCCTCTTTTTGCTCGCGATTCAATCGAGCAAAACTCGTAGCCAAACTAGCTATTGCTCACCATCTCCAGAATTCGATTGATCGCCGTCGCGATGTACTCTGGCGGCTCAACGTTTTGCAAATGGTCAGCTAGCCGCTGAGCGAACCGGCCTTTCCCAATCCTATCTATGTACGCCATCAACCGCGATCTTTCAATGGCGCCGCCATCCAGTGCTTCGCCAATCAAATCGGCGAATGTCGTCCTTGACCGTACTGATTGATTTATTTCGGCAAAGGCATCCCGCATACTTTGAGCTGCGGACGGAAGTAGGTCGACCTCTAAAGAGTGCCGACCAACGAATATGCCTTTCGACGCTAAGCGCGCTCGAGTTGAAATGACCTCCGACTCATCGACCTCGCCCGTGAGCCTCTCGTCGATGAGAGCAAGACCACGCCGAAGGCCGTCGTGGGAAAATCCCCGGGCGTCAGGATCTTCGTCTCCATCCGTGACAACGATGTGCGGGATAGCGAGGGACGCTCCGCCTAGCAGCCTGTCATAGGGGCGGAAGTCCGCGCCCTGAACCGAACACACGGTGATCCCATGGGCATCCAGGTCGATTCCCATTTCACTAGCGAATGCACCAATGACATAGACTTCCGCCACGCCCTCGACTAGGATGACGCCCTTCGCAAACAGCATGTCGGCCCGCGTCACGTCAAGGTATCTTTCGACGTCCCGGGCTTCTTGTTCGGTTAGGTCGGCTCCACGTGTAGTGAAGGGCTTTGTTCCCTCGCCGCCAGCGGTTCTTGATAGAAGTAGTGCCGCGAGCGGCGTCACACTAGCAATTTGTGGCGAATGCGTCGTCAATAAGAGCGGTACATCTAGTCGGAGCAGATAGCGGAAGAGAATACGTTGGATATGAGGATGTAGGTGAGCCTCAGGCTCTTCCACCGCGAGGATTGTCGTTATGACCTCGAGAGCCTCGCGCTGTTCCGCAATGTTCTCCAAGATCAGGGCCAAGAACAGAAGGTTTGCAATTCCAAGGCTGGCCTGGGATATTGGCCGAGTCTTTTCTCCCTCGACGAATAAGCGGATCGCTCTGAGAACCTGGTCTCGCCTCATTGCAGCAAGGCCCAATGATGTCTCGACCGGAAAGAAGCTGCCCGTCATCGTCTTTAGCCTCTCGGTCAATAGCTCGCTGAGTTTCTTCACGAGCGGCTGAGCCAACAGGCTTGAGGTAGCCTCACCCAGAGATTCGGTCACCGAACGTAGGTCGTCGTCTGTCAGCCTGAGGCGCTCCAATAGGGGACGTAAAGGTGACCGGCCCCAGTTCTGAATATCGCCTTCAGCGTCGCGCAAGGCGGCAAGTACGCGCAGCGAGACGTAACGTCGGACATCGTACCTTATGCGAACGTTCTCGTCGGCGCCGCCGAAGACTATGAACTCGTAATCGGCCTCGGTGCCGAGACCAGTAAGTTGAGGTCGCGGGCGGTAGAGGAAAGTGAGTCGGGCCGTTAACGGCGTCGTCGACACCGTAAAATCCGACAGGAGCGATTTAGCGGCTGTATCATCCTTATAGCCGGAAAGCTCGACGCTTACGCGAATCTCCTCGCCCTTGAATGGAGCCGAAAGCCCATCCCAAAAATCCTCGGCCCGAAGTACTCGCGCCGTATCCGGCAGCGATGGATCAAGGACTAACCTCAATGCGTGCAGCAGATTGCTTTTCCCAACATTATTCTCGCCAACTATGACGAGCGCCGGTGTAAGATTCCCGATTTCGAAGAGCTGAAAGTTGCGGAAATTGCGAATGCGAATTGCGGAGATGTGCACGAAGCCCCCTTGGATCGATCCCCGGCCACCGTACCAGCCTGATTCTCCCTTCTAACCAATCAGGACGTGGCCGGACGCCGATATCTTAGCCTCTTTAGTCGACCCAGAGCTCTCAGCTCATGCCTGAAGAATGGCGACCTGCCGATGTTCCGCAGGATCCCGTAGGCCATTAGAGTGTTCGATGCGCATGGGACCGAACCAGTCCCTGCATGATCGATGAGTGTCCACAGGGCGACCGGGCGGATCGACACATCGCCGACTGGGCCGGCGACCATCCCGGTGGAGGCCAAAGGGAAACGGATTGCCGACCGACTGCCTGCCCACGCCGGGTCGAACTGGCTTGGCAGCAGTTAATGAGGTTGCCGAAAACGCGTAGGCGGTTTCTACATTTCTGCCGTCGAGTGGCGATCGTGATCGTGGGTAGGTCGCCCTACCCCGATCAATGCACTCTAGGCAGCCACCTAGGGTAGCTGGCTAAACCGTTGTTGTAGGAGCTGAAGACCGCGTGACACGATCGCAAACGGACGCTAGGCCGTTTGGCCGAATCACGTGACATCGATTTGTAGCCAGTAAGTAAGTAGGTTAACCTTGGATTTGCGACAACAAAGGGGGTTCGAATGGGTGGTTTTGGTGGCGCGGAGGACGCGGTCTCGTGGCTTTCCACGGGATTCCAGCCGCTCTTTGACGACAATTTGGCCGACTTCGGCCCTACCAGCAGGTTGCAATGACGGATCTCCTTGGCGAGCTTAAGGTTCAGGTCGAGGAAATCCGCGATCGACACTCCACTCTGCAGCCGGATCAAGCCTTCGTGGCCTGGTTTCTCCAGGCAATCGTGCCGGAGAGCGCGAACGAAGATCAGTCGATAAGTGATGCGCTGACCGGGGGGTCCGGAGATAAGAATCTTGACGCCATCTATATTGCCCACGAGCCCAAGACAGTATTTCTGGTGCAAGGGAAGTACCAGCTGAGGGGGCGCCCAGCGCCCGAAAAGCGCTCAGACCTCGTGGCTTTCGCCCAGCTTGCTCAGCCATTTCTGGGAAGAAGCGAATCGGCGTTCGATCAGCTTGTTGAAGCCGCGGACCCTCGCATCCAACGACTCATGCGACGAGCGCGCGCACGCCTCGACAAAGACAATTTTGCGCTTCAGCTCTATTACGTAACAACCGGACGAGTTAGTGAAAACCTACGCGAAGACGCCGCCCGTGTGGCGCCCACGCGGCTTGCCAGTTTCCGAGTTCTCGACAGAGCAGACATTCTTCGGCTTCTTCGCGACTATGTGCAGGGAGCCGCCCCTCCCGTTCCCTCATTGGACTTGAAGTTCGAGGGACCGATGTCGTTGAATCGTGAAGACCCCGAGGCAGCTATCAGTTCATGGGTGTTTACCATGCGGTGCGCTGACTTAGGAAAGCTCTATAGCCGGTATAAGCTGCGACTATTTTCCCGCAACGTGCGGGGGTTTCTTGGGGAAGAAACGCCAGTCAACCGAGCTATGCGGGACACCCTCAAGAAGGAACCCGATCGATTCTGGTACTTCAACAACGGCGTGACCATAGTCTGCGATGAGGCTGAGCTCAAGAGCGTGCATGGCCAAACGTTTCTGAGGGTCGAAAACGCTCAGATCATCAATGGACAGCAGACAACGCGTGTGCTATCGGGTATACGCGAAGAGAAAGCGACTGTGGTCGTCAAACTGCTCGCGATCGAGAGGGCAACGGAGCGGTCCCATGCTCAGTACCGCAAGCTTATTGATGACATCGTCAAGGCAACCAATTTTCAGAATGCAATTAGCTCAGCCGACCTCCGATCTAATGATGAAAAGCAAGTCCGGCTTGAGCGCGAATTGCGGTTACTAGGGTACTTCTACGGGCGAAAACGGCAAGCAAAGCGTGAAATGGCTTTGGTTATGGGGTCGCGGCGTCCTCGGATCTTGACGAAGGAAGTTCTTGCTCGGGCGGTTGCCGCATGTACCTTGAAGCCCGAATTCTGGCGAGGCGGCCAACGCCGGTTGTTTGATGACGACTTCTACGACAAGGTATTTCCAGCCGGCCGGAGCGCCGACGAGTATTTAACGTACTTCTGGCTTCACAAGATCATTCGGCAATGCTCGAAAGGCGATATCCGGAAGGGTTACGCCGTCTATACGGTGCTCTATTTCCTATGGAACGACATCGGTGACAGACTGCAACGTGATCGGGCTCGCTTCAGGTACGTAGCCGAGCGCGACCGGACCTACGGCTCGCTACTCGCGGATCTCCAAGGTGTTGGCCGCGGGATGCTTGACGCCGCCATCCGTCTGTTTCAACGAGATCACACCGGTCTCGGAATCGCCGATGAATCTACCTTCTTCCGCAGGCCGGGCGTCGAGGACGCTTTTGCTACCTATTGGCGTTCTCGCGGCAACCCAGCCAGGCGTCGAGTCCAAACGCGCGCAGAGAGGTTCTTTGATGCTCTGGAAAATCCCACGGCGTGAGTCCCAACGGCAGACCCTAGGCGGTCAGTTCCGTTAGTTCGAGCTGCCGCGTAGCGAGCTTCTTCGCCGAGAGGGCCTTCCTAATTGCCAAGCCGACAGCCTTGGCGACCGGAGGTGGAAATGCGTTGCCCACCTGCCGGTAAGCAGCTGTCTTGCGACCGCAGAACGTCCAATCATCAGGGAACCCCTGTAGGGTCGCGACCATCCGAATGGTTAACTTTGGCTTCTTGTTTAGTGGAAAGTCGACTGGAGGAGGCTCATCCGCGATCCCGATACCGTCAACGCCAAGGGAAGCCCATTGTTTTCGGGCTCGCGTTGGTCCGAGATCTGGGCCCCCGTGTCTTTTTGAACCGCCGACCACGGTGGGGGCGACCCGGTTCGCTCGTTGACTCCAGGGTTCGGCGCCTTGCCACCGGTGAAGGTTCATCAGATTTCCAAGCGCCTGGCCAACCGTGGGGGCTGGCGTCGGTAGAGGAGTCGGCCAGCCAAAGTAGTCCCAGTACTCAGGCCGTAGAGCAACGCAAATTGCACGTGGCCGGAGCTGTGGTACGCCGAAATCAGACGCGTTCAACAGTTTCCACTCACCCTTCAGCCCGAGCCGACGAAGCGTTTCAATAATGAACGACCGATAGGAGTCGAACCTTGGCTCCAAAAGTCCACGCACGTTCTCAAGTAACACTGCTTTTGGTCGAATCTCTTCCACGATCTCGAGCGCTATGGGAAAGAGGTCCCGCTCATCTTCATGTCCTAGCTGGGCGCCCGCGACCGAAAAGGGGGGACAGGGCACGCCACCGGCGACCAGGTCCACTGAACCAAAACTCTCCGCGCTAAGGTCCTGAGCAAAATCCCTCAGGTCGACCTGCCTGACGTTCCAACCGGGGCGATTCGATCGGAGCGTCGCGCATGCCAGCGGGTCGATTTCCACGAGCGCAGCATGCTTGAAGCCGGCCTGCTCTAAGCCCAGCGCTTGTCCACCTGCGCCGGCGCAAATTTCGAGGGATCTAAGGCTTTTGCGTTCTCTTCGTTCCATCGAGCGCCTGAGCACCGACCAGGAAGGCATACCTGGGCGCCTGGCTTATTGGTTGCTCCACACCGTAAGGCACGCTGGGCCGATCCGCTTGCGAACGTACCATCCCTCCGATGCCTTCAGCAAGATAGCATGGGGGCCCTGTGGATAACCGAAGCATTTGGACAGAGTTTGGCAGGCACTCGTGACAGCTGTATGTCGCGAGCCGCACTGGGTCCACGCCGTGCACCTTGTAAAGCTGCACGATTTGTGGTCGGCGGGCTGCGCAGAGTTAAGCTTCAAGTCCTACAGAGTCACGGAGGCTCGACGCTTCAGTCGGTGCCGAAGAATGACGCAACGAGCCTGACGCCCGCTCCAGTAAGGAATGGGTGTGCCTGATAAGCGGGACGCACTACTCCGGATCAGTGAAGCCCTTGGCTCGCTTGCCAGCTCGGTCGAGGACGCGCTCGCTGGCCGAATTCGGATACCTGACCTCGTTAAGAGATACGCAGCGACCCGGCAGTTATTAAACCGGCAGTTCGCCGAGATCGTTCAACAAGCGATGCCGCGGTCCTCTCAAGTGATTGAACAAACCCGCACGAAAGTCAGTGACAGGATGTCGCAGCTCTTCGGTGGACGCAGCGTCGATCAGTACTTACGGGTTGCCGCCTACGCAGGTGTCCAACCAAAACTCCTGGAGCACCTCTTGGCTAACGTGGGAACCGACGTAGCCGTATCAGAACTCAGACTGTTAACCGGTGACCAAGTGCATACGGAGCGCAGACTCAGGGAGCTAAGAGATCTAGGGTTTGAAGTTACGTGGACCAGGGTTGGGGATGAAGAGTCATACCGACTCCATCGCCTCGAACCCGATCTTGATGCAGCCGCACGATTCCAACTAGAACACCGCATCAAGGAGGACTCGAGCTTAAACGCAACCGAGAAGATGCTGAGCCTTCTAAAGGCGGAGCTCGGCCGACCGGTTAATACCCGCCGCTTGCAACAGTTGTCAGGAGGCCAATCGCAGTATGACCGTCGAGTTCGTGAGTTACGAGAGCGTTATCACATCTCGACGGGGCTAAACAAGCCCGCGCTGGCCTCAGATGAATACCAGCTAGAGTCGCTAGTTGAAAAAGATCCCCATGATCAGTTCAGGGCGGCCACCATCAGACAGATTTTTGAACGAGATGGATATAGATGCATAGACTGCGGTTGGTCTAAGAGCGATCGGAGTAGCTTTACACAGCGCTACCTTGAGGCGCACCATATAAGAGCGCGGGCGGCGGGTGGCGAGAGCTCCGCAGGCAACGGAGTAACTCTATGTAATTCGTGCCATAGGGGTCGGCACGCCGTGACATGAGGTCACATCTAAAACACCACGGACAAATTCAGTGGCTCCGACGACAACTCCTTCGCTGGGGGAGAGCCAACTTTCGGGAATTCCCATGGCGGCACGACCGCGACCCCTACCGCCTTCTCATAACGGAGGTGCTGCTCAAACAAACTGGCGCCCGTCAGATCTTGGCGGTTCGGGAGCATATTTTGCAAAAGTATGGTTGTCCCGAGCATCTTGCCGCCGCAGATCTTCGCCAACTTAAGGCTACGGTGCATCCGCTCGGTCTTGGGTCTCAGCGAAGTCGCCATCTTGTTGAACTCGGCAAGGCGCTAGCGCTCAAAGGAAAGGTTCCTCGAACCCGCCGGCATCTGCAGCAGTTGCCGGGTGTTGGCCCCTACAGTGCAAATGCAGTTGCCTGCTTTGCGTACGGGCATAGATGCGCTGCGGTCGATGTTAACGTCGCCAGGGTAGTCGCCAGGTTCTTCGGAATACAAGTCATCCGTGGAGAGCTGAGAAAGAACGAGCTGGTTTTGCGTCGTGCGGCGAACCTAGTTGACGGCTCCAACCCGAGGCACCTGAATTGGGCTCTGCTTGACCTTGGGGCTTTGGTCTGTCGCCCTGCGCCGCGCTGCTCCATTTGCCCGCTAAAGTCGCAATGCGAGTACGCAACGACGAGAAACTTGGCAGCCGGGCGTCAAGCCGTCCGAACGGGCTAAACTTGCCGCTTGCATTCTTCCGAGCCCATCAGTGACCCCGGCCGACCATTCTCATCCGGCGAAGGAATCGGCCGCGTCCGGGAGGTCATTCTCGCTCTAGATCCGGATGGATCTCGGTTCGCTCGCGTAATTCGGGAGACGATTGACCAGCTGCTCGACGGTCAGCGTACCGGACGATTTCGGTGGGACGACCTCCATAAGACTGAGAAGACGCATGCAGGAACCCTCCTCGAGATCAACTTGGCCCGAGAATTTCAGTTCGCAGACGGCGCAGAAATGGACTTCTCGATCGGCGGGTTAGATGTTGATTGCAAATTCTCCCAGGTCCTCGGCGGCTGGGAAATCCCGCCGGAAGCCTGGAATGGGCATCACATTTGTTTGGTCATCTGGGCGAGCGATCAGCAAAGTGCATGGGGTGCTGGGCTCGTCAGGGCATCCGAACAATTCCTTCGTAAGCCCAACCGAGACCTAAAGCGGCAGCTGACCGCGAAAGGGCGGGCGGGAATCGTTTGGATTTGGGAGCCTCGCATGCCACTGCCGGAGAATGTGCTTCTGCACCTCGACGCAGAAACGCTCGGCGCGGTTTTGGCTTCCAAATCTGGCTCTGAGAGAATCAGGCAGTTGTTCCGACTTGTCCAAGGACGTCTTATCGGCCGGGGCGTTGTTGCGACAGTTGCCAAGCAGGACGACTACATGAAACGCCTTCGCGGAAATGGCGGAGCGCGATCAACCCTGCAGAGTGAAGGAATCGTTATCCTCGGGCAGTATGAGCGGCATCGCGAGTTTGCTGGGCAGCTCGGATTGCCTCTCCCGGGCCCCGGAGAGTCTGTAAGTGCTCGACTTGTCCAAGTTACGCCAGGTGACCCCAGGATGAAAGCATTACTGGGGGATCTTTACTGGGCTGTCGCTCGTGATGGGGAAGCGGTCAAACCAGGACCCTTCATCCCTCATGCATGATTGATTGGGTAGTCGACTGTATTCAGAGCTTCATGGTGGGTGAATAATGACTGGAGACGAGATCCTTAAGGTTACAAAGGAACACGTCCTGCGGACGATGGCTGGTATGCCAGAGTGTCGCAAGACGCTCGGCGACGGGGCTGGATCCAGGATAATTGAAGAGAAGGCAGACCTCGATTTACTTCTTCGGGCACACAATGGTTGGTTCACATGGTCTCTGCTTATGTCCCTGCTGCAAGATGAACGTATTGAACTCGTCCCAGGCAACCGACGCAAGAAGTTCCGTCTCAAGTAGGAGCATCCAACGCTCGACGCCGAGCTCAACTATCAGGCCAACGGCACTTAGCCGGGCGGATGCGACGTATGGCGGCAAGCAGAGCGGGGTTAGTCCTTGCTTTCGAATAAGAGATCAGATGCTAATCCGGTGTCGGCATCCTCGCGGACTAAGCGCTGTATTCGGTTACTGTTAAAACTCGCTTGTATGATCTCGTCCTCAGAGAGAGCGACGTCGCGCATGATGCGAAGAATTGAACGCTGTCCCTTATCAGCGCCCTTTCGCTTTTCGTCGCGAAGATAATCTTCCAGTGCAATCCGCTTGCGACGCCGCCTCCAGAGCTGCCACAGGTAACTAAATACGCCCACGGATGCGACTAGAAGGGTCGCGATTGACGCCCAATTCGCCCAAAACTGCAAGTCGGCAGGCGACATGACTATCCCTCCTGTTGTCTGGTGGCGCCGCTTGATAGCTCAACCAGTCGGCAAAGCGCACTCGCTAATCGCATTTGATCCGGTGTTCGGCAGCGCGCCTTCATGAGCTCGGGGCTGCAGACCAGTAGGACTAAACCCTGGGCACGGGATGCAGCCACGTTTAGCCGGTTCAAGCTAAAGAGGAAGTCCATCCCGCGGGGGGCGTCGTCGACCGATGACGTGGCCATTGAATAAATAACAACAGGAGCCTCCTGGCCCTGAAATTTGTCGACCGTGCCGACCCGAGCGTTGTCCGGAAGCGTCTCGATCAGACGGCGGACCTGAGCGTTGTAAGGCGCGACCACAAGGATGTCATCAACAGCGATTGGGCGCGTTTTGCCCACGCGATCGGTCCAGGGCAGACCTAGCAGAGTCCGGAACGTGTCGTTTACCCGGTCGGCTTCCTCAGCCGAAAGTGTTCGGTTACCGGCGTGCTCAACAGGGATATATCGGAGACCGACTCCGCCGCTACCATTGCTGGTCGCGAGGTCCTGGCGCTTCGTTGACTGGTCCGGTTCGAGCTTGCCGTCGTAGAAGGCCTCCGATATGAATGCGCAGACGGACGGATGCAGTCGGTAGGAGGTCTCGAGGAAGAGGCCGTAGACCGTCGGCATTGTGGGCTCGTCCTGGATGACGTGATCCAACACCGAGAGGTTGACGCCCGGGGGGTGAATGCCGTGGCTGGGCTGACTGAGCTGATTCGGGTCCCCCAGAAAGATGAAGTTACGCGTCACGCCGGCCATCGCTAGAACATTTGCCAGCGCCATCTGGCCGGCTTCGTCAACTATTAGGTAATCCAGCTTTGCAGGAAAGGTCGGTCGTGCGAATAGCCACGAGGTTCCCGCGACAACGTCGACGTCGCCATCGCTCAGTGTCATCTCGACGGTCGAGGAACTGCCCGTGCACTGTACTTCGGGTGAGACGCATCGGTCGCGTTCGTCGGCCTTCTGCATCGCCCGAACGGACTGGCCGCGTAGCATCGCCTCCCCCATCAGCTTGTCGAGCAGGTTGCCGATGACTTTGTGGCTGTTGGCGGTTATCCCAATCCGATTGCCGCCCTTGATTAGCTCCAGCATGATCTCCGCGCCGATGGTCGTCTTGCCGGATCCGGGTGGCCCCTGGATAGCGAGGTACGTTCCATCGAGGCGCGGGGCCAGCAACACGGCGACATCTCTCGCGCGTTCGCCCGCCTGAACGAGCGGCGCTCCTTCGATCACACCCTCGATGCGCGGCGGCTCCAGGCACAGGAGATCCCGGGCAGCCCGAAACTGTCCGGCACCACTAAAGCCGTGATCCACGACGTACTGGCCAAGCCGGAGGAGCGCGTCGCGCTGATCGTTGGTCGGGATCGGGCTCGCCGGGATCAACGACGTCGGGTGCGGGACCTCGGAGTGGATACTACGGCTGAGTTCGATCCAACCGGCGATGCTGTCAATGTCAATGACCGTCCCCGCCTGTTCCATGCGCCGCGGGTCGTGGGGCTTGTCGCCGATCGCGACTTTGTACTCCTGGGTCGCGTCGAAGTAGTAGCGGAAGATGTTCGACTGCTTCTCCTGGCGAACCTCGCCGCGGAACTCGAGGCCACCGATCGACTCGGGATCCGCCATCAGCTGCTCGTCCGTGAGCGTGCCCTTGCGGTAGTACTCCCACCATTCGGACTTTGCCTCCCGCCGGTGCCAGTTAAGGCTGTGCCCGAGCAGGTAGCGTGCCTGCTGCTCCGTTGACCGCTTTTCTTCGTCCTCGGGCACGCCAGCCAGCAGCTTGTCGAGGACGCCGGCAGTGCGCTGATCGATATCACGGAGGTTCTCGCTTGGCTCTGCCTTGTCGGGCCCAGGCCGGGCGATCTCGCCATACTTCGCGATCGCATCCAATCGCCGGGATTCCAGCCAGTCGCGCAGCTGCGCTGTCGAGAGGCAGTCATCGGCGTTGTAGGCGAGGATCTCGTCGAGCTTCCGCTGATCGCGTGAGTCGAGCCAATCCTCGTAGGCAACGATGCTGGCCGCGGCGTCCACGATCTCGGTGATGCGTTTGCCGCGGTAGAGCGACTCCAGCTCCTTGAGGGAGTAGGATTCGGTCCCGACCTGGACGGACTGCCGGACCACACGGTAGAGGTCGACGAGGACGCGCCCGCGCAGCAATCGGTCGACCTCCGGCTCGCGCGTTGCGTAGGTGCTCGCTAGCCACTTGAGGGCGTTTGGCTCGTAAGCGGCGTAGTGATAAATGTGGAGGTCGGGATGGCGATTAACCCGCTCGATCAGGAAGTCCATGACCTGCTCGAAGGCACGCTTTTCCGCCTCAGAGTCGTGCGCCCAAAAGGCATGATGTTTCGGCCTCCCTTCCACCACCTCGGTGATGCCGAAGAGGTACTCGAGGCCGTTATCGCCCACAAACGGATCGCCCTCCATGTCGAAGAAGAGGTCGGCCGGGGTCGGCTCCGGCAGCGCCTGAAACCCGAGGTGCTCGCCGAGCGGAGCCAGCACCTCGAAGGTCAGCTCGCCAGCCTCTTTCCGCTGGATTTGCAGCTTGGCCTGCTGGCGCAGGCGGGCGAACGCCTCCTTGTTGATCCCCTGAATTGGGTCGGCTGGGCTAATGGCCAGCGCCGCCATCGTCGAGATGCCGGCCATCTGGAGGCGGCGGGTCTGGTCGCGGCGCATGCCGGCCACGAGGCAAAGGTGATCATCCTGGCGCCGGCGTAGCTCGCAGACGTCGATCCATCGGCAGATGCGGCAGTGGTCGACGGGATCGGGGTAGGTTTGGATGGCGGCGGCCAACACCATCTCTTCGAAGCGGCGCTTCACGCTTCGGTAGTACGCGCCGTAATCCTTGAATCGGAGCTCCTCCTCGGTGTTGTTCCCGAGGATCAGGGTGAGGTGCTCGGGGTCGATGTCCTGAATGGCCGCCAGTTGCTCGGAATAGACGCAGCACTGAAGGACCGCTGCCGCCTTCGCCTTCCGAGCCAACTTGGCATCGGCGACCTCGTAGCTGTAGTCGCCGAACTTGCTCGGGCGGTCAACCCGGATAAGGAAGTCGGGATGGCAGCGCCAGCGGCCGTCGAAGAAAGTGCCCTGATAGATGATGTCGGCGCCGTCGTTCATAGCGGCGACAGTATCGCTATGCGCCTTCTCCAGGTTGGCGATCGTGCCGTCGGGAAACGGGAACTCGACGATCCTCAGGCCCCGTGCCTTGAACCCGCTCAGATACCGGCCCTCGTGCTCGAGCCCACGCCGGCTGAGCATGTCCAGAATCGGGTCGTCACGCTCGGGCCGGGCGGTCTCGCCGCGGGCGGCGCTGAGCTCCTGCTGGGTGAGGTGCTCGCACTCGAGAAAGCCTGTCAAATCGGACGGGCTGACGATCAGCCGACCCTCAAGAAACTGCATCTTGCCCTTCTAGTCCAGCGTCACTTTACGGTGGACCAGCGACAGCTGTCTGTCGTTAGGACAAGCTGATCTTGGCTTGGCGACAATGTCATTCCGCGCCCACAGGACACGGATCGGCGCAGCTGGAAGGTAGCAGTTTGGCGCACCCAATAAGTTCTGGCCGCCGAGGTCGATCCGTGCTAACTGCCTAGTTCTCTTTCCAATGATGATCGATCCAGGACATCGTCTCCTTGGGATCAAGGGCACGCGTTGCGTTGCCCTGCCGTACAAAGAAGGCCTGCCCTTGTTCACGCGGAAGATAGACAGGATGGTCCGCGGGTTCGACCGAGACCTGGCAGATATCGTTTTTCTCGATGGCATGAAATGTGATTGTGATGAACGCCATAGTCGCGTCTCCCACGGCGTTGCGCAGGATGCCATTTAGGTGCCGCTCGAATCCATCGCGATCTCGGATACTGTTCGAAGACTCATAATCCATCTTTAGTCCAGAGACGGCCCGGTCGTCCTGCACACCAATCAACAGATTACCGCCGTCCGAGTTCAGGAATGCCGCGACCGTCTTAAGCACGGCGTCCTCAACATCTTTGCTCGTCCGGTCTAACTTGGTATCCCACCGGAGGGTAGATTTGAACTCCAGTTGTTGACCCTCCGCCTGCTCCAAAAGCGCACTAACCCCGACGGTCTGGCTCGCGTCATCGGCGGCTGACCCGAGTTTGGAAATGTGAGCGTTCATTGCTTTGGCTAAGAGCTTTCGACGACGCTCAACAAAGGCATCGTAATTCTCCTTTTTCCAAAGCTCATCGTCCATCGGCACCTCTTGCTGGCGAAGTGCACCAGGGAATTTCTTTTCCACTGTTGGGAGATATTTACTAGGCTCTTGACTTGCAATTCTCAGGTTAGCCTTCTGGGTTAAGAATGCTCTATTGGCGAGTTGATTCACTACGGCCCTCTCGGTGATACCGAGTTTCTTCAGAACCGCTCGCGGGAAGATGTGATGGCTATGAATGCTGTTCGACTTACCAACCGCTTTTTGGTACAGAGTCTGTCCGGTGAACCAGTCCTTGGCACCTCGCGACCTGGCGAGTACGTAAGCGAATTTGTAAATACCGCTCGGCGGCCCCTTTCCCTCGAGATCCTTTGCTTCAAGCAGGATCCGACCACGATCGGCAGCGATCGCCTCGACGAGGCGAGCGGTTGGGTCAGGGTCCGACAAACTTAGGACGTCCCGCCGAAGTTTCGTATCTGTTTGACCAGTGTAACGACCCCAAATCTGGGCCAAGTAAATCCAGCGCAGGAATCCGTCACGCTCTCGTGCGTCACGAAACGTAGCGCCGTTGCGGGCGAGATGAATGACAACCGGAACCACGACGAGTGGAGAAGGCAAGTCCTCCATCGAGTCGACGAATCCGTCGTGCCGAAGGATATTGACGAGATATTCCAACGAAGCGCGCACTGATGGCCATGCTGCCTGGAATTTTTGTGCGGAGAGCTGCGTATAGAAGGATGAGTCAAAATTGACCGACCCACCTGCGACCGCAGATGTCGCCCTTACGATGAGGGCTGGGTCCATGCCGAAGCCATAGCTCTTCATCTTCGCGATAAAGCCGCGAAACTCCGACCGTGCCTGCGGCCAAAAGGTACAAACATGAGCCATTGCCAGATCAGCGCGACTCAACTCGGTGCCAGCAGAGTTCACTCGGTTAAAGATCTCGACAACCTCACCCAGAGTTAATTTCTCGTCCTTCAGTTCGTCAATCTGGTAGAAGTACGAGTGAAGCTTGTCGAGGTTATTGAGCTTGCTCAGGCTTTGCTCAGCTAGGCCCCGTTGGGCTGGTTCCATTCGAGGCAGGTCATCTAAGAACTTGTTCATCCCCTTGTAGAGGAACTCATGGACGCCTAGCCACGCAGGGTCGCCTGACATCAGTGACTTGTTGTAGTAGCTGAACTCTTCGGATGCCAGGTTGAAATAGATGTCAAAGTACAGCTTCTCACCCTCGTAAAACGGGGGTGGCACGCCCTTGATCAGCGCAAACAACGTAGTCAGTCGCTGCTGTCCATCTAGCAGTAGGATGCTCTTTCCCGGGCCCTCGCCCGCGCCTCCCCTCGTTTTAACCGGTCCATACGCATGCCACAACAACAAGTGGCCTGTCGGATGGGCACGGTACAGCGATTTAACGAATACTCGCACTTGGTCGCGGGTCCATACATACCCGCGCTGAAATTCAGGCAGAAGGAGCTCGCCGTTTGAGATATCGGCGATTAGCTCATCGACCTTAGGCACGGAAACCGTTACGGACCGCTGGGAAGTTCGCCGAGTGCCCCCTTTCGGAGTGGTTCGCGCCGATGATAGCACTGAGGGTGAAAATAGCCGCCAAGACGTTAGAGCCCGGGATCCGGAACGGCTAGGCGACCCGACGGAGCTGTCGTTTACCGGCCAAGGGTAGGTGGGCGGCGACGTCCACCTGGTCGATGCAGTTCTGATGGCCTTTGACACCCTTGGGCACGGCGTGCCAGACCCCGCGTAAGACCTTCACCTTCGTCAGATCGGGCACGCGGAGACAGCGCCAGTTCTCCTGCGAACCCGCAGGGCTGAGGGGCTCCTCGCTCGTTCCGTCGAACTGATACCCAAGGACATGGGGGTCGCCAGCCTTGGTCCCAAGGAGGAAAGGACTGAAGATACGCAAATGGCCCTTGTACCATGCGCTCAAGCTGTTCCTATTGATAACCGCGCCCCGGATCAGGTCATATTTGCGACCGTATCGAGCCACCGGCAGGCTTTTCAAGCCTCGATGTGCCACACGCCCTAACCAGACGCCGTCGACCGGCACTTGCGGGAGGACGGCGCTGGCCGTTAGGGCCATCTCATCGACGATCTCCAGAAGACGTTTGCCAAGATCGCTCAGGGCGACGCGGTAGGGTGCCCAACGATCATGAGAGGCCGGCCCAAGGCTCGCCACCATTTCGAAGTTTGGTCGCCCTCGCCAGGTACCGTTCCGGGCCCAGCTATGAAAGATCCGAGAGGGTACTACGAAAACCGGATCTCGGAATTTCAGCTGGCGCGGGTCATAGACGGCGAGGAAGTACCAAAGCCGAGGGTCATTTTGGATTCTGTCCTTGGGGAGTGTGAAGCGGATCTCCAAATACTCCTGCTTGTTGGTGTGGGTAATCTTCACGGTCCTAAACGCCACCTTGACCTGAATGCCGATCCCTGGAGTTCGTTTCAAGTGCCTACGGACCTCGGCATCACGCCCCTCGTTATCCGCAGCCGGTGTGTACACCTCGACCTGGCCGTTGCCCGTTACAAGAGCAGCCTCCAGAAAGGCGAACTGACCAACGGCGCCCTTCTGTGCAGACGACAGCGGCATAGGGGTGTAACTTGGCCATCTCTAGTTCATTTCGCAGCTGGTAGATCTTGGCCGTAGCCCCTTATGCCTCGAGCTCAGCTCTGACGCGTTTGTCCTGAATGGCCGCATAACGACGAACGTCTGATGCCTTGAATCGGCCCGAGGGCGACGCGACGGCAAGCTCGCAGAAGACGGTCGGGTAGCGCCACAGCGCCGTATACCTTTGGAGCCGGCCACCATCGAGCTCGCCCCTGAAGTAATGGCTCTCCTCGCCGAGCGGGGGACCGTCGAATTCTTCATTCCCGGTTTCTCTCAAAGCCTGCATCGCGCCGAGCAGGTAATCGGGTGGGGCGTCATCACTGTCGGAAACGGCCGCGTGGCTAATGATCACCGGCCCGGGCGACTCAGGCCGGAAAACGGCCCTGTAGCTACTGGTCGACGACTCGCTCGGGTTCGGAAGTGGCCCGCATGAGGATTGCACCGGAAGAGGTCGTCGGGGACATCCCATGGACCAAGCACCATGTCTGCAGCCGGCATGGTGGGGCCCTGTGAACCGGCCCGTTTATCGAGGGCAATTCGGATGCGCTTCGGCAGCGCACCACTCAGACCGTCCGCATCGGTTGCGTAAAGCTCCCACTCACCGACGGTCGGAACGTCCGACCGGGATCGCTTGATTGGCGCCATCCACGACTCGAAACGGCCCTTTTCCGCTATCTGCAGCAGGAGCCGTTCGGTGCGTTTTGGGTCTTCAACGGGCTGATCCTCATATTTCGGATTAGTGCTGGCCCAAGCGGACGAACGAAAGGCAATCCGATGAAGGCTGCGGTTCGCGACCAGGTCCGGCAAAGCGCCGCCCAACCAGTGGACATGACCGCGATCCTTCTTCAGGTAAATCGGCGGCACGGGAACGACATGAAAGGCGCCGTAGTCGTCGAGGCCCAGTAGAACTTGGATTTCATCCTCGTACGGCTCCTCCCACCGGCGCGCAGCCTGGAGGCTCCGGTCTAAGGCCCAACGCCGAAAGTCTTCGAAGGTCATGGACGCCGGCATTCTACTTCGGTGCCCGTCGGTGTGCGGAAAACACCAGTAAAGCGTTAAAACAGTTCCGTCAGCCCGTTATCGCCCCGGCAGCGGCTTCGGCGATCTGCTGGTCCTGGTCGCTGGTCCCGCCCGAGACCGCGATGGCGCCGATCAGGTGCCCGTCAAGGCGAATCGGGACCCCGCCCGCTATCGCGACGATGCCGTCGATGCCGGTCATCCCGTGGAACAGCTCCGGCTCCTCGCGCATTTCCGACTTGAGGATCGACCCGAATTCCTGCGTGGACATCCCGGTCATCGCGACGGTGTAGACCTTCCGGCGGGCCGTCTCCCCAGAGAGCATCGAGGCTCCGTCCATTCGGGCAAAGGCCTTGAGATCGCCGGCGCGGCCGGCCACCGCCACTGATACGCGCAGATCCATGCTCTGGGCCGACGCGAGGGCTGCCGCCAGTAGACGCTGGGCACTTTCGAGACTGATGGTCTGTTCGTCGAGGGTGTCAGCCATGCGCGACCATCGTAGGTAAGTCCCGTGGCGAGCCGGTCCGGCGGACGAACCGGCCGAACCCTGGCGCCGCGACCGGTCGGCCATCGACGCCAACGGTCGTCCCCCGGACGATCGTCCTGACGACTCGCCCATGAAGACGCCTTCCCTGGTATGGCGTCCATCCCGCACTGCCAACCATCTGCTTCGCGTCGACGACTGTGGCCCGGCCGGCGTCGACAAGGGTCACGTCGCCGTCGGCCCCGGGTCGGAGAAAACCCTTGCGCGGCGCCAGGCCGAAGAGCCTGGCTGGATGCTCGCAGACCAACGCAACGAGCCGCTGGAGTTTCAGCACTCCCTGATTCACGAGGTCCAGCAGCAGTGGCAGCAGCGTCTCGATCCCCGGCAGGCCGTGCACCGAGGAGAAGGCGCTCCGATCGCCTCCCGGCGCCGAGCAGTGGTCCGACCCGACGACGCTGATCTCGTTCGCGAGTTGGCTCCGCAGCCGATCTCGATGAGCATGATCGCGGACCGGCGGTGCCGAGGTTGCCCAGGCGTTGTCCGCTAACAGCTCGGCCCGGGTCAGGGTCAGGTAGTGGGGACAGGTTTCCGCATAGACGGCGGCGCCGAGCGCGCGGGCTGACGCGATCTCCGCCACAGCTTCGGGAAGACTGACGTGGGCAAAGTACGTCCCAGCGCCCGTCTCGAGGGCGACCTGGAGGACAGCGGCCACAGCAGTCTTCTCGGCGGCTGGGCTCCGCCACTCGAAGAAGGCCTCAAGGTCGTCGCGGCCTTCGCTCTCGAAGCGGAGACGCGCTTGATCGAGGATCCTCTGATCCTCGGCGTGCACCAGGGCAATCGCATCAATAGCCCGTATCCGATGCAGCAAGTCGCGTTGGTCGCGCGGACTCAGGAACGGCTCCAGCGCCGAGCCGCTGTTGCAGGTAAAGAACTTGAACCCGGCAGCGCCGGCCGCCCACAGCTCGTCCATCGCATCCAGCTGGCCGGGATTCACGCCGGCATAGAGCGCGAAGTCGACATGCGCCGTTCGCTCGCCCAGCTGGACCTTTTCTTGAAAGATCCTGGCATCGAGAACCTCAGGCCGAGTCAATGGATGGTCGATGATGGTCGTGATCCCGCCGGCGGCCGCCGACGCCGTCACGTCCCGAAAATCGGGTGGGCTCAAAAAGCCCGGTTCCCACTGATGAGTGTGCGCGTCGATCACCCCAGGCAAGACGTGCAGGCCGTGCGCGTCTATCGACTCCTCCCCGTCCGGCTTCAGGTCGGTTCCAATCTCTGCCACAACGCCCGACCGGATCCGGACGTCCGCTGCCTTCATGCCGGTGCTGCTAACAACCTGCCCGCCCCGAATCAGGACCGAGCCACTCACCGCGCGCCCCCACCCTGCCCTCCCCCGCGAGCGGGGGAGGGGACCAGTACGCGGACGCGGACGTCGGTTGGATTTCCGCCGGCGGTCTGCGTGATGTCCTGGGGGCAGGCCGAGATCGCGATGATAGCGGGCATCTCGGCGCGCAGCAGGATGTAGTCGCCGGCTTTGGTCGCCGGCGCCCGGATCTCGAACGTTCCGTCCGGGTTCAGGTGGAAATTGGTCCAAATGTTGAACGGCTGCGGGGTCGTCACCCAGCCACAGCCGGCCCGCTTCATCGCCAACTCGAGGTTCTCCTGGCAGGACGCGTGCCAGCCTCTGTGGCCGAGCTCTTCGTAGCGCCAGGGGTCACAGGCCGCCGAGAGGAAGTCGTGAACCGGAACCGGATCCTCCACCACTCGGATGATCGGCCGCCGGTGATTGCTGAAGAAGGCCTCGCCCGGACCGGGAAACATGTGCATCAAGCCGATGCGGGTGTGCGGCGCGGAAAGGTACTCGTTCATGTCGTTCTGGTGGAACGCCCAGAAGTCGGCGGTCTGCTGGCCCTCGACGTCGACCACCTCGATGTAATCGCCGGCGTCGACGGTAAACGCATAGCCGGTCCGCGCCGGGATCAGGTGCTCGAGCCTTGCCTTGAGCTTGTCGCGCAGGCTCGTCGCTTTTTGATTCATCCTGACACCAGCTGATAGCCCTTCAATCCCTTCTGCTCGGATAGGGTCAGGATCACGCCGCGCAGCACCCCCTCGCTGTACTCGCTGCCGGGATTGAGGCAGAGGGTTCGACCGAGCCGAGCCTCGCCGCGCGACTCGTGGATGTGGCCGTGCAACGCCAACATCGGCTGATAGCGTTCGACGCCGATCCGCACAGCGCTCGAGCCCACGCCGGCGATCGCCGGCATGCCGCCTTTGATCACCGGCCGGAGCTCCGCGTCGACCAGCACCGCCTGGTCGATCGGCGTGTCCTTCGGCGGTACGTGGAAATTGAAGATGGCGCGCCCGGGATCCGGGATCTTGTCCGCCTCCCGTTCGATCAGTTGCAGGAGCTGGTCTTCGGGCAGCTCGCGCGGCGTGTCCCAGGGAGTCGGGTTCGAGTAACCAACGCTGATCATGGCAAAGCCACCCGGCAGCTCGACCAGGCTGCCCTCCGGGTTGATCACCCGCGGCGAGGTCCGTAACAGGTCGTCGACGAACGGGTGGTCGTCGTTTCCCGGTGCCATGAAACAGAGCACGTCGCTGCCATCGAGCCGCTCTTCGGCGAGCCGGAGCCAGCCCTCGACGGTTTCCGTGATCCGCCGGCGGAAGATCGCATCCACTTCGCCGGGCGATTCCTCGAGCGCGCGAACGCCGTCGACCGTGGTCTCGTATGCGTAATAGCCGGCATCG
>Ga0207646_10002015_pt1 | contig 24435 bp, 25 predicted proteins | sample KBSK5502metaG_FD_184343 | JGI IMG/M metagenome (GOLD analysis project Ga0207646, IMG submission 184343) | Corn, switchgrass and miscanthus rhizosphere microbial communities from Kellogg Biological Station, Michigan, USA - KBS K5-50-2 metaG... | ecosystem: Host-associated > Plants > Roots >...
GTCGCCGGCGCCGCTGGCGCGCGCAACGGCGTCGGAGAGCTGGACCCATCCAAGGCCGAGCTTGTCGGCAGCCCCGGGGAGCGGCCTGCCGGCAAAGAACGTGGCAGCGATCGGCACGTCCGCCGCAGGCAGGCCCCGAAGATAGGCGGCCAGCAGGTCGCGCTTGGCGAGTTTCGACGTCGTGGCCGCGATGGCGTCAGCCGTCGCCGCGAAGGCGGCGAATGGCGAGGAAGCGGTGGGCGGCATCGGCCCGAGTCTAGCCCGGCGCTCTGGAGGACCGATGGGCTGGCTCCGTGCCGAGGTCGGTCGGCTCGCCTAAGGGCGTGGCCGTCAAGGACCCGACAATCCCGTTGGTGGGCTCGAATTCGCTCCCGAGCCACCAGTTCCGTTTCGATGGGTCGCTCGGGCAGGCTTGACGCGTTGTCATCGGTCCATGCAGGCTTCCAATCGTGTTCTCCTGGCAGAAGAAGACGACCGATCCGGAGATCGTCAAGCGCATCCCGCCAGGACAGGTCCTGACCGAGAAGTTCCCGGTCCTTCACTTCGGGCGCACGCCCGAATATCCGGATCTCTCGCGCTGGGACTTCCGACTGTGGGGGGAGGTGGCGTCGCCGTTCACGCTGAAGTGGGCGGAAGTGCGAGCGCTGCCGCGGGCGACCGTCACGCTCGACATCCACTGCGTGACTCGCTGGTCCAAGCTCGACACAACCTGGGAGGGCGTGCCGTTCACCCAGCTCGCGGAGGTTGCGGTCCTCAAGCCGTCGGCTCGGTACGTGGTGTTCCACGCGGAGTACGGATTCACCTCGAACGTTCCGCTCGAGGTCGCCATGCACCCGGACTGTCTGCTGGCCTGGAGCTACGCCGGCCAACCGCTGGAGGCCGAGCATGGCTATCCGCTGCGGGCGATCGTGCCGGGACGCTACTTCTGGAAGAGCGCGAAGTGGCTGCGAGGCGTGGAGTTCACCGCTGAAGACCAGCTGGGATTCTGGGAGCGGAACGGCTACAACAACAACGCCGATCCCTGGCGGGAGGAGCGATACGCCGGGTTCTGACCACCGCGGCGGCTAGAATCGCGCGGCCGATGCATCCCTACCTCCGTGTTCTGGTCGCCGCGATGGTGGCGATGATCATCGCTGGCGCCCTCGTCGCCCTGGCGCTTGTCGGACGCAACACGACACTCTCGGTGGTGGCGCTGCTGGCCGCCGGCCTGGTGGCGATGCTGGTGGGCGGGTTTCTCTTCGCCCAATCCTGGATCTGGTCACAGCGCAGCTGGCGCGATGGGTCCCGCGGGCGCTCGGTGGCGATGGCGTTTGCCGGCGGCCTGGCCATCGTGGTCGCGGCGGTCGCGGCGGCCGTGACAGTGGTACTGCTATTGACCTTCTTCCTTAGCTGATCCTCGATCGGGCGCACTGGAAGGTAGGATTGGGCCACGGTCGAATGCCGCTCGAGCCCCCATCGTCTAGAGGCCTAGGACGCCACCCTTTCAAGGTGGAGATCACCGGTTCGAATCCGGTTGGGGGCACCACCGCCGGCTCTCTCCGGCCATCGGCCGGGTCAGATGTGGTTGATCTCGATCCGATCTCCACAGTCCGGGCACTGGAGCAGCAGCAGCTTCGGGTCCTCGCGCATCGGCCTCCAGGAGTAGACGTAGCTTTCGTACAGCTGCTCTCCGCAATGCGGGCATTCGGCCCCGATCTCGAGCCATTGATCGCGCGGAATGTTCTGGCGCCCCATCAGTCGAGGGCCTGGGCCGCCTGCTCGGCGTTCGATGAGGCTGTCGGCTCGCTCTCACTGCCAGGCAGGGGCGGCGGACCCCATCCTGGCTTGCGGTTCGGCGCCTCTCCACCAGGTGCGCCGGCGGCGATCGCCGCACGGGCCTCCTCGGTGCGCGCATCGCGCGCGAGCAGGGGGTAGGCGCGCGCAGCGTAGCCCGGCCACAGGCCCACCGACCCGTCTCGGATCATCACGTTGGTCTTCACGAAGGACCCGGTGACGTCTGCGGCGGTGCGGTCGAGGACTTCGTAATCGTGGCCGGTCACCTTGCGAAGCGCTGGCCTCAAGGTCTCTACGAGATACGCCGGATCGGGGTTCTCGGCGAGTGCGATCTCGAGGGCCTCGAGCACCTGCTCGTCTGGCAGGTTGCGGGGAAGCGGGCGGCTGATGTGTGCCATCCGCGGATCGCGGCTCGGCCCGCGGAGCGTGCGGACGAACGATCTGAGCATCGGCAGCCGATTGTAGCGTCGGTCCGTCCAGACCGGACCCACGGCCCACCGCGGGGCGCGGGGTGAAGAGGCCGGAGCCTGGGTCCGCGGCCGGGTCGGCGCCGGACTGTTGGTATACTCCGTAGTCCCGTGATGAGGTCCACCTGAGCCTCGCGTGGGCCTCGGATGATGCATCCGGCGGCCGGAGTGCCGACCCCACAACCCAAGGAGAGCGCCACTCATCGTGCGTGTCCGTAAAGCCGTCCTGCCCGCCGCAGGGTTCGGCACTCGCTTTCTGCCGGCTTCGAAGGCGATCCCCAAGGAGATGATGCCGCTGGTCGACCGGCCCATCATCCAGTACGCGGTCGAGGAGGCGGTGTCGGCGGGGATCGAGCAGATCATCATCGTCATCTCCAGCGGACGCAGCGCGATCGAGGACCACTTCGACTCAGACCCTGTCCTCGAGCGCTGGCTCGAAGACCGCGGCGACATCGACATGCTGCGGGCGGTGCGACGCATCAGTGAGATCGGCACCATCGCATTCGTCCATCAGAAGGAGCAGCTTGGCCTTGGCCATGCGGTGCTGATGGCCAAGGAGCTCGTCGGTGACGAGCCGTTCGCCGTGCTGCTGAGCGACGACGTGATCGTCAACCCGGGCGGGAAGCCGGTGACCGGCCAGCTCATCGAGACGTACCAGGCGCATCGCGGGTCGGTGATCGCGCTGCAGCGCGTGGATCGTTCCGAGGTCAGCCGTTACGGCGTGGTCGACCCTCGGCACGAGGAGGGACCGCTGGTCGAGATCGGAGACCTCGTCGAGAAGCCAGCGATCGAAGACGCTCCCTCTGACCTGGCGGTGCTGGGCCGCTACGTGCTCAGCCCAAAGATCTTCGACGTCCTCGAGAGCACCCCGCGAGGCGCCGGCGGCGAGATCCAGCTGACCGATGCGATCCGTGACCTGAGCCACGAGCAGCCGGTCTTCGGCTACCAGTTCTCCGGGGTCCGGCACGACGCCGGGACGCGCATCGGCTGGTTGCAGGCGAACATCGCCATGGCCCTGGAGTCGGAAGACGCCGATGAGGTGCGTGCCTTCGTGCGCGGACTCGATCTGCGAGACTGAAACGGCTGGCAATGCCGAGCCGTCCCGCCAGGAACCGGATGCGGAGGGCGTGAGCGCGTGGAGATGATCGGCCGGGAGATCGGCGGACGATACCGGCTGACCGCGCCGCTCGGCGAGGGCGGCATGTCGACGTTGTGGCGGGCCGTCGACCAGCAGCTCGACCGCGAGGTGGCGGTCAAGATCCTGCGACCGCAGTACTCCGCCGACCCGGGCTTCGCGGCCCGCTTCCGCCAGGAGGCACGCGCTGTCGCCTCCCTGACGCATCCCAACATCGTCTCCGTCTACGACTACGGGACCGATGCCCAGGGCGCCACCCAGTACATCGTCATGCAGCTGGTGGAGGGCCGCGACCTCGCCGCGATCCTCAAGGAGCGCGGACGAATCAGCACCGATGACGCCGCCCAGCTGGCGATCGCGGTCGCCTCCGCCCTGGAAGCTGCTCATCGGCGCGGCATCGTCCATCGCGACGTCAAGCCGGGCAACATCCTGATCACCGACGACGGCGACGTGAAGGTCACCGACTTCGGCATTGCCCGCGCCGTCTCCGAGGCTTCGATGACGGTGACCGGCACGACACTGGGCAGCGTGCACTACTTCAGCCCCGAGCAGGCGCGCGGCGACGAGGTGACGGGGCGCAGTGACGTCTACGCGCTGGGCATCGTGCTGTACGAGATGCTCACCGGTCACCGCCCGTTCGAGGGCGATTCGGCCGCCGGCGTCGCGCTCAAGCGACTGACGGAGAACCCTCCGCGACCGATGGTGGCCGGTCAGCCGCTGCCGGCGGGCCTGGAGGCGATCCTGCGGCGAGCGCTGGAGCGTGAGCCAGACAAGCGGTTCCCCGACGCTGGCTCCTTTGCGGAGGCCCTGCGTGCCTGGCGCAAGGACCCCAGCGCAGCTCCCGCCGGCCTGGTTGGCGCCGTGCCCGCGGCCGCCGCGACGCCGGCTGCGGGCGAGCCCACCGTCTACGTCCCGCCGCCCGTCGCGCGACCCTCGGACCGCGCACCCTACGCTGGGCCGCCGCGCCAACAAGCCAAACGGGTAGAGCGACGCCAGGGCCAGCCGTGGTGGATCTGGCTACTCGCGCTGCTGGCTGTCCTGCTGCTCGGGATCATCGGGTTCCTGGGTGCCCAGATCCTGAGCGCCATCAACCCGGGAACATCCCCTTCCCCATCCGCTCTGTCCTTCGCCCTGCCCAACTGGGTGGGACAACCGATCGCGCAGGTGCGCCACGACGCCGACCAACGCGGCCTGCACCTGAACGAGGATAAGGCGAATTCGGACACCGTCGCCGTGGACCGGGTTATCAGCACGGCCCCCACGGCGGGCTCTCCCGTCTCGCGGGGAGACACCATCAACGTTGTCATCAGCAGCGGAACGGCGAAGGTCTTGGTGCCGCGGCTGATCGGGCAGACGCGGGACGAGGCAGCCAACACGCTGAGCCAGGCCGGACTCACGCTCGGCGCCGTGAGCTCCTCCTTCTCCGACGCAGATATCGGCACCGTCATCCGCTCGGTGCCGGGCGAAGGGCAGTCCGTGGCCAAGGGCTCGCAGGTCGACATCGTGCTGTCGAAAGGCCCGCAGCCAACCCCGACACCCTCGCCGACCCCCGTGCCGACACCCACCCCAACGCCTCCTCCGACCCCCACCCCGACCGCAGCGCCAACCGCCGTTCCCGGGTGGCCGTCGCGCCGGCGCACCGCCGTCGGTCCTCCACCCCGGTCGAGTGCTAGCATGCCGGTCGTTGCTCTAGGAATCAGAGCGTTTGGAGGCAAACGACGCAGAACATGACAGCCCCGATCACGGTCGACGAATCGACCTTCGAATCGGAGGTGCTGAACGCCGAGAAGCCGGTACTGGTCGACTTCTGGGCTCCATGGTGCGGGCCGTGCCGGCTCGTCTCCCCGGTGGTGGAGGCGATCGGCCAGGCCCATCCCGAGAAGCTGGCGACCGCCAAGGTCAACACCGATGAGAACCAACAGCTGGCCATGCGCTACAGCATCTTCAGTATCCCCACCTTGATCGTCTTCAAGGACGGTCGCGAAGCGAGCCGCCTGGTCGGCTACATGCCCCAGGAGGCAATGGAGGAACGGCTCGCTCCGTTCCTGTAAGCCAGGCCGCAGAAAATCTCGCCCGATGCACCGATGGGCCGGTCCGCTGGACCGGCCCGTACGTTTGGCTGGCGCGTGCACGCACCGCACCTCGGCGCGATCAGGCAGTCCGCGCCGCTACACTCCAGCGGTCCAGGGAGGAACTGCTGCCCGTGATCATCAAGACCGAGCGACGGACGGGGCCGGCGCGACGACAGGCCGGCAGCCCGTTTTCGCCCGAGCGTCGCGCCGGGGACCGCCGCACGATGTGCTGGGAGGTCGAGAATTGCGACCTCTCGATCCGCTATCGATGTCCTGCCTTCATCCTGCGCCGTCCGTGCTGGGAGCTCTGGGCGGTGGAGGGCATCGGTCCCGCTCGCGCTTGTTGCCACAACGGGAAGGACTGCGAGCCGGGCCGTTGCGCAATCGCCGAGAAGCGCTTCGCGGGCGCGGCCGAGCCGCTCACCGTGCACGTCGGGCGTCGCGGCATGCCACTGGGTTACTCCCGGCCGCGCCGCCACTCGTGTCCGCACTTCTACCTGACCCATGGCAGCAGGGGGCGGGTGCCCGTGCAGGCGCCCCAGCTGTTGCGGACGCTGATGAAGCAGGAGGGGGTCGTGAGCCGCTGCGAACTGCGCGGCGGAGTGCACCTCGACTCCGGCTACGTGACCGATCTGTGCCTCACGGGCACCTTCCCGGATTGCGTCTTCTACGAGGACGAGGGCGACTGACCTGACCCTCGACTACGCGTCAGCGGTCGCCGAGCTCCAGGCGCGCGGACGGTTCGGTATCAGCCTGGGTCTCGAGCGCGTCGAGCGCTTGCTGGACGAGCTGGGCCGGCCTGAACGCAACCTGCGGGGAGCGCTGGTGGGCGGGACCAACGGCAAGGGCAGCGTAGTGGCGATGGTGCGCAGCGTGCTGCAGGCGGCCGGCCAGCGGGTCGGCACGATGCCCAAGCCGCACCTGGTCAGCTATCGGGAGCGCATCGCGATCAACGGCGAGCCGGTCAGCCGGCAACGGTTCGCGGCAGCGATCGCGGACGTCCTCCCCGCGATCGATCGCGTGGTCGCCGCGGTCGGTCCGCCCACCGAGTTCGAGGCGCTGACCGCCGCCGCCATGCTAGCGCTCTCGCGGTCATCGGTCGACCTCGCGGTCGTGGAGGTCGGGATGGGTGGCCGGCTCGACGCCACCAACGTGCTCGACCTCGGCGTAGCGGCGATCACCAATGTTCAGCACGACCACGAGCAGTACCTGGGCCGGACGCTGGCCCTGATTGGTACGGAGAAGGCGGGCATCGTCAAGCGCGGCGACCTGGCTGTGACTGGCGCCAGTGGAAGAGGGCTCGCACCCATCGTCGACCGGTGTGCTGGGCTCGCCGTGCCGCTGCGCCGGGTGGGCCCGCGCCAGGCATATCGCGTCATCCTTCGCGACAGCGGCTGGGAAGGGATCGTGATCGATTTGGTCACGCCATCCCGACGCCTGGAGGGCGCTAGGGTGAGCCTGCTCGGCGGTCACCAGGCAGCCAATGCGGGGGTCGCAATGGCGGTGCTGGACGCCATCAGCGAGGACGGAGCGCGACGCGAAATGCCTGTTCGCATCGACGAGGAAGCCCTGCGCGAGGGCCTCGGCCAGGTCCGATGGCCCGGCCGCCTCGAACTGCTCGACGGCCGCCGCCTAGGGCTGGGCCGGGTGCTGCTCGATGGCGCGCACAATCCTGCCGGGGCCGCGGCGCTGACGGGAGCGCTTCAGGCGCTGAATGTGCGAGCCATGCCCATGGTCTTCGGTGCGATGCGCAGCAAACGCGTGCACGCCGTGCTGCGTGCGCTGGCCCGAACCAAGCCGCGGCCGGTCTTCACCGCTGTGCATGAGCCCGGTGCGCGCCGTCCGTCGGAGCTCCTCTCGATCTGGCATTCGCTGGGCGGCGTCGGCGGGAGGATCGCGAGCGACCCCGCAGAAGCCATGCGCGTCGCTGCAGGCCTCGTTCGCCACGACGAGCCGATCCTGGTCGCCGGATCGCTGTACTTGGTCGGGGCCGTCCGCGGCATGCTGACCGGCGAGGAGGCCTGATCGTGGGAGAGGCCGGTCCGCGGCTGGTTTTCGGCGAGAAGACTTGGCTGATGGGCATCATCAACGTCACCCCGGACTCGTTCTCCGGCGATGGGCTGGCGCGCCCCGGGCGGACGGAGGACCAGGTCGTGTCGGCGGCGCTCGAGCAGGCCCGCGGCTTCGTCGCCGCCGGCGCCGAGATCCTCGACGTGGGCGCCGAATCGACGCGACCCGCCTCCGTGTACGGCGCGCGGCCGCCGGTCGACCCCGAATCGGAGGCGGCGCTGGCCGTTCCGGTGGTCGCCGCGCTCGTGCGCGAGCTCGGCGGTAGAGCACTGGTCAGCATCGACACGAGCCACGGTTCTGTGGCCCAGGCCGCACTCGAGGCCGGTGCCGGAATGGTCAACGACGTGTGGGGCGCGCAGCGAGATCCTGGGACCGCGACGGCGGCAGCGGCCGTCCGTGCGTACCTCGTGGTTATGCACAACCAGGAGGGTGCCGCCTACCCTGATGGCCTGGTCGCCACCGTCATTGGAACGCTCCGCGAGGCGGTCGAGAACGCCATGCAACTCGGGGTGGCGCGCGATCGGCTCCTGGTCGACCCGGGCATCGGCTTCGGCAAGGCGACCGCGCAGAGCCTGGAGCTGCTCCATCAGCTCAAGGAGATCAAGGAAGCGCTGGACCTGCCGCTGGTGGTCGGGACGAGCCGCAAACGGTTCATCGGTGAGGTGCTGGGAGGCGCCGCGGTCAACGAGCGCGTCGAGGGGACCGCCGCCACGGTGGCGCTCGCGATCGCAGGCGGAGCGGATGTGGTCCGTGTGCACGACGTCGAACCCATCGCCCGCACGGTCCGCGTCGCTGACGCGATCGTGCGGTTCCATCGGCGCTAGCGTGTGCGCGATGAAGACACCGGGGAGCCGAGACCGCATCGCCGTTCGCGGCATGCTGTTCCTCGCGCGCCATGGGGTCACGCTCGAGGAGCGCCTGGAGCCGCAGCCGTTCGAAGTGGACGTCGAGCTCCACAAGGACCTGAGCGGCGCGTCCTCCAGCGACGAGCTCGCGGACACCATCGACTACGCAGCGCTCTTCAGCCTCGTGGGCACCATCGTCGAGGGTCAGAGCTTTCGGCTGATCGAGTCGCTGGCGGGCACGATCGCGGACTCCGTCCTGGCCGAAACCGATGCGACCGCGGTCGAGGTCCACGTGAGGAAGCCGCGTGCCCCCCTTCCCGGACCGTTCGAAACGGTGGAGGTCGTGATCCACCGCGAGCGGGCCTGATCGGATCGCTCGGGTCGTTCGTGGCGACGCGGCCGGTTCCCGGGCCCCCCGAATCAGCCGGCCTGGGCTGGGAGCGTACCGAGCTTGACCCTGACGACGATCGCGGTCACCCCCCGCTCAACCTTGAGGGAGATCGTGTCGCCGGGCAGGTGCGGCAGGATCTGGGTCGAGAGGTCGTGGTCCTGGTCGATGCGCTGCCCGTCGACGCTGACGATCACATCCCCTGAACGAAGGCCGGCATCCGCCGCCGGACTCCCCGGAAAGACGGCCGGGCTCGCCGGATCGGACGAGCTGATCAGCGCGCCGTAGTCGAGCGGCAGGTGCTCGGACTCGGCGAGCTGCTTGGTGACGGGCTGGTAGAAGACCCCGATCCAGGGACGGGCGAGCGGCTTGCCCGCGAGCGCCTGCGCCAGGATCGGCTTGGCGACGTCGATGGGGATCGCGAACCCGATTCCCTGCGCGTTCTGGCTGACGGCGGTGTTGATCCCGATCACGTGGCCGGCGCTGTCGACGAGAGGACCGCCCGAGTTGCCCGGGTTGATGGCGGCATCGGTCTGGATCAGGTTGTTCAGCTGTTCAGCGCTCTGGTTGCCGCCATCGCCGGCGGTGATCTGTCGCCCGAGCCCTGACACGACGCCGGTGGTCACGCTGTTCTCGAACGTCCCCAGCGGATTGCCGATGGCGATCGCCATCTGTCCCTGCTGCAGGCCGGCCGAGACGCCGAGCTGGGCGACCGGGAGGCCAGTGGCCTCGATCTTGACGATGGCAAGGTCGGTCAGCGTGTCGATCCCGTAGACCCTTCCGGGAAAGACGCGCGTGTCATTCAGCCGGACCGTGAGCGCATCGGCCCCAGACACCACGTGGCGGTTGGTCAGGATCCAGCCCCGGGCGTCAAAGACAAAGCCCGAGCCGATGCCGCCGCCGCCGGCCGGGCTGCCCGAGGTCGATGAGATGGTCACGACCGCCGGAGCGACCTTCTTGACCGATTCGGTGATGGCCGACGTCTCATCGATCCGTACGGACTGGCCAGTGACATTGGTGAGTGACCCCGATGCCGATGGGGCCGCCGTGGAATGCAGCATGTTCGAGACGGCCACGGAGGAGAGCGCTCCCGAAACGATCCCCACCACCAGCGCCACCGCGACCACCGGCGCCATCCCAGGAGTCCGTTCCTGCGGCTGCGGGCGCGCCACCGGGGGACGCGTCGACCAGGCGGGAGCGGCGGACTGCCACTCCGGCGGACGATCGCCGGCAGGCGGACCATACCGCCGATACTCGACCGGGTCGGAGCCTCGTTCTGCCATCGCTAGCCGCCCAGCGTGCCAGCTGAGCGTTGTGCTCGAGGTCCGCGTGTCGTGAAGATTCGTTGACCTTGGCTCACGGTTCGGTGGCATCAGCGGCCGGCGATTCGAGGGGATGGACGACTGCAGCCTGCGAGGCGCGGGCACGCGGCTGGTCTTGCGGTGCGACGAGCATGCTCAGCGAAGGCTGGCTGAGCCGTGGCAGATGGGCACGGAAGCTCGTGCCCCGGCCCACCGCGCTCACGACGTCGATGCTTCCACCGTGCATCTCGACGATCGAGCGAGCAATTGCCAGGCCCAGCCCACTGCCGGAGGCTCGCGCCTCGCCCACGTTGGTTCCGCGGTAAAAGCGCTCGAAGATGCGGGGAAGCTCGGCCTCGGGAATGCCAGGACCGGTATCACGAACCTCGATGATGGCCTCGCTGGGAGAGTCGGTCAGCTGGACGTCGACTACCCCGCCGCGGGGCGTGAACTTCAGGGCATTGCCCACCAGATTGTTGACCAGCTGCACGATCCGCTCACGATCGAAGCGCAGGTCCACGGTCTCAGCCGGAACCGTGGTCGTGAGCGTCACCCCGCGCTCCTCGGCCATCTCTGCGTGCGCCTCGACCACCGATCGGACCGGTTCGCGCAGGTCGGCGTCGCGGATGTCGAGCGGGAAGATGCCGGCCTCGATCCGGGACAGGTCAAGGAGGTTCGTGGAGAGCCACTCGAGACGCCGTAGCTGCTCTCTCGAGCGGTCGATGAACTCCGCCCTCGTCGTGTCATCGACCGTGCCGTCCCCCTGGAGGTCGTTGAATGTGCGCAGCGCGGCAATCGGCGTCCGAAGCTCGTGCGAGACATCGGCGATGAACTCGCGCAACCGATCGCGATCGGCCTGCAGCAGGCGCAGTGATTCGGCGAGTCGGTCCGCCATCACGTTGAACTGAGCGGCCAGCTGATCGATTTCGACCACCCCCGAGGGCGCCGCTCGATGGTCGAGCTCGCCGAGCGCCAGGCGTGCAGAGACGCGACGGAGGCGATTGATCGGTCCGGTCAGGCGACGCGCTGCGAGGAGGCCCAGCAATACGGAGGCGATCACGGCGATCACGCCGGCCGCGATGAGCGTCCCTCGCACCTGGTCGAGCGTCGCAGCGCGCGAGGTGTAGGGATCGGAGACGACAACCCGAATGGGGATCGTCAGCCCTTCTAGCGCGACGGGGAAGTCCTTCGAGCGCGGCGCGACGGCTGGGTCGAGCCTGAGACCCTGCGAAGTGAGCTGGCTCGGATTGGCTGGGGTTGCGAACGCAGCCAGAGACCCGTCGTCGCTGTAGTAGACCGCAACCGTCCCCTCGACCAGGCTCGTCGCGGCGACCTGAGCGGCCTTCTGGATGTACGGCTGCCGGGCGGAGACGGATGCGTACTTCACCGGCTCGAGACGTTCGAGCGTGTCCTGGATCAGGATTGCCGTGGAATTGGCCGCCGAGGAGAGACGGCTTTCCTCCTGCTGCGCGAAGTAGTCGGGGAGGAACTGGCTCAAGGCGATCCCCGACACCATCAGCGCCACGAAGGCGACGCTCGACAGTGCGAGGACCAGGCGAACGTCGAGGCGTCGGAGGAAGCCGCTCGTTGCGCTACTCCTCGGCGAAGGCATACCCGACCCCACGCAGCGTCACGATGTAGCGCGGCTGGGCGGGATCCGGCTCGATCTTTTCGCGGATGTGGCTGATGTGGACGTTGATGGTTCGCTCGTCCTGCTCCAGGGCGTCGTAGTCGCGCACGAGCTCGAGCAGCTGCCCGCGGGTGTAGACCCGGCCGGGACTGCCGGCGAGGTGGCGAAGCAGGTCGAACTCGGTAGTGGTGAGGCCGATGCGGTCGCCGTTGCGCGTTACGCGGCGACGATCGAGGTCGATCACCAGGTCTCCGCGCCGTAGCAGGCGGCGGTGGCGCGAGTCTGCCAGCTCGCCGTATGCGCGGCGCAGGAGTGCCTTCACGCGCGTCACCAGCTCGCGCACGCTGAAGGGCTTGACCAGGTAGTCATCGGCGCCGATCTCGAGGCCAACGACCTTGTCGATCTCGTCCGCGCGTGCGGTCAGGAACAGGATCGGCACCTTCGACTCGCGGCGCAGCTGCCGGCAGACTTCGAAGCCGTCGATACCTGGCAGCCGCACGTCCAGGAGGACGAGGTCGGGCGCCGCGTCCGGAAAGGAGCGGACCGCCTCTTCTCCGGTGGGCTCGACGGTAACGGCGTAGCCCTCGCGCTGGAGAGCGACCTGCACGCCGCGGGCGACGGCTGGCTCGTCCTCGACGATCATGATGGTGGCCGCCATGGGGCACCGATTATAGGTAAGCGGCCGGGAGACACGATCTCGGACCTCTGGTACCATCCGGGTTCGCACGGTGCCTGACCAACCGCTTGGCCGTGCCCGCCGTCATCGAGGGAACCGACGTCCAATGGATCTGGAGATCGTCGCCGAGGCGCGCTCGGCAACCGGCAAGCGCAACCGTCAGCTCCGTCGAACCGGTCAGCTGCCGGGGGTCGTCTACGGCAAGGACACCGATTCGCTTGCGATCCAGGTCGAGGCAAAGGCCTTCGATACGCTCTATCGAGCCGCCGGGCGGACCAGCCTGGTGAAGCTCCACGTGGATGGGGCCGCGAAGAGCGCCATCATTCGCGAGGTCCAGAGGCACCCGCTCAGCCGCAAGCCGCTGCACGTCGACTTCCTGGTGGTGGACCTGGCCCAGGAGATGGAGGTGGACGTGCCACTCGTCTTCACCGGCGAGCCTCCGGCCGTGGAGCTGACCGGCGGAACGCTCATGACGCCCATCGGCCACCTCCGCGTGCGGGCGCTTCCCGCTGAGATCCCGCATGAGATCACCGTCGATGTGACCCCGCTTGTGGACCTCGAGGCATCGCTCCACGTGCGCGACCTGGTGATCCCCGAGAACGTCCATGTCCAGACCGATGGCGACGAGCTGATCGCCCGGGTGCTGCCTCCGCGCATCGAGGAGGAGCCCGAGGTCGAGGAAGAGGCTGTCGAGGGGGAGGCGGCCGAAGGAGAAGAGGGCGCGGCTGCCGAGGGCGAGGCTCGGCCGAGCGAGGGCGAGACGAGCGACAACGAGGGCGAGACCGCCGGCTGACCTCGACGCTTCTCGAGCGTCGCTCGCGCGGTCTCTCCTCAACCCTCTGCGTGGTAGCGCCGTTCGCCCGTCGCGGGGTTTAGGTAGACGCGCATCAGGCGGCCCGTGGTCGGATCGACGAACCGCTCCTCCGTGGGACGGAACGGGAGCTGCGGCGCCTGTGGCTCACCGCCACCGGCACCGGCGTCCGAGCGTGTCCGTTCAGCGGTCTCTGATCGGTAGCGCATCCGCTCAAAGCTGATGCCCACCAGACCTGCGCCCCCGAGCGCGACCGCCCACAATCCTCCAGTGGGCTGACCCGCAGCCAGGGCGACGAGCCCACCCAGCAGGATCAGCACAGCGACGGCCGCCGCCAGCACGCGAACGAAGGTGAGCACCGGGCTCTACTCCGTGGCTTGCGGAGCTCCGGTATCGGCCGCTAGCACGACCGCCGTTCCGTAGGCGACGATCTCGGACATGGTGTTGCCGATCTCGCTGCTGTCGAATCGGAAGCTGATGACGGCATCGGCACCCATCAACGTGGCGTTCTCAACCATGCGATCGAGCGCCTGGCGCCTGGTGTCCTCGAGCAGCTCGGTGTACTCGTGGATCTCGCCACCGACGAGGGAGCGCAGGCTGGCGGTGATGTTGCCGCCCAACCCGCGACTGCGGACTACGAGGCCGAACACCTGGCCCTTGGTCTCGGCGATGCGATGGCCCGCAACGAACGGGGCGGTCGAGACGATCACGGCAACTCCTTCTCGGTGGACGAGCGCAGTCTAGCCCGCGACGAATCCCTCGCTACGCGCACCTCCGTCCGGGACGTCGCCATGGTTTTGTGCTTCTCTCCGACAAATGCGCGTGCTACGCTCGCGCCGCGGGGCGGCGGGACCCTGAAGGCCCCGCTGGGAAGGAGGATTCGGTCGTGGTGGACGGCTTCTTTTCTGAGGTGATGGGCCGCATCCCCTTCGGTGGACCCGGGTCGACGAATCCGCTCTCGTTCACGGTCTACGAGCCAGACCGGGTGGTCCTCGGCAAGCGCATGGAGGATCAACTGCGTATCGCGGTCTGCCTATGGCATTCGTTCAACTGGCCAGGCTCAGACGTGTTCGGAGTGGGCACCTTCGACCGGCCGTGGCTGGATTCCCGCCTGGAGCCGATGATCGGCGCGCGCGCGAAGCTCGAGGCGGCCTTCGAGTTCATCGACAAACTCGGCGTACCGTTCTTCTGCTTCCACGACCGCGATATCGCTCCGGAAGGTCGCACCTTCGCGGAGTCCCGCGCGAATCTGGAGGCGATGGTCGGTGAGGCCGAGAAGCACATGGCGCGCACCGGCGTCCGGCTGCTGTGGGGCACGGCCAACCTGTTCAGCCACCCGCGCTATGCCGCCGGCGCAGCCACGAACCCCGATCCGGAGGTGTTCGCCTACGCAGCCGCCCAGGTCAAGCTGATGCTCGAGATGACCAAGCGCCTCGAGGGGGCCAATTACGTCCTGTGGGGCGGGCGGGAAGGCTACGACACGCTGCTCAACACCGATCTGGGCCGCGAGGACGCGCAGCTCGCCCGTTTCCTGACGATGGTGGCCGAGCATAAGCACCGCATAGGCTTCAAGGGCACGCTCCTCATCGAGCCCAAGCCGCAAGAGCCGACCAAGCACCAGTACGACTACGACGCGGCCACCGTCCATGGCTTCCTCGTCCGCCACGATCTGGACCGCGAGTACCGACTCAACCTCGAGGTCAACCACGCCACCCTGGCGGGACACAGCTTCCACCACGAGGTCGCCTACGCGACCTCGCACGCCATCTTCGGCAGCGTCGACGCCAATCGGGGCGACTACCAGAACGGCTGGGATACCGACCAGTTCCCGAACTCGGTCGACGAGCTTTCGCTGGCGGTCTACGAGATCGTCCGCAGCGGAGGGTTCAGAACCGGTGGCTTCAACTTCGATACCAAGCTGCGGCGCCAAAGCATTGACCGCACCGACCTGTTCCACGCCCACATCGGTGGGATAGACACCCTCGCGCGGGCGCTGCTGGCGGGCGCGGCGATGATCGAGGATGGGCGCCTCGAGCAGCTGCGGACGGAGCGGTACGAGAGCTGGGACGGTCAACTCGGCCGGTCGATCCTGTCCGGTGACGCACTCTTCGAGATACTTGCTGGGCGCGTCGAGGCCGGCGAGATCGATCCGCGCCCGCGGTCGGGCCACCAGGAGCTTCTGGAGAGCGTGGTGAACCAGGGGATCTGGTCCGCGGACCAGGCGGCAGTCGCCCAGCCTGGCGCGAAGCGCTGACCAGACGGCCCGACGTCTCGCTCGGCAAGTCAAGGGCGGGCCGGCCCCGATGCCCCAGGTACTCGGCCTAGACATCTCGACCACGGCGACCAAGGCCATCGTGGTCGACGAGTCGGGAGCGGTCCGCGGGATCGGCAACGCCGAATATCCCTTCGAGGTCCCGCGACCGCTGTGGAGCGAGCAGGCGCCGCAGCTGTGGTGGGACGCCGCCCTGGCCGCCATCCGCCAGGTGCTCGCCTCGCCAGGGGTGGCCGCCGATGCGGTGGTCGCGGTCGGGCTGACCGGCCAGATGCACGGCGCGGTCCTCCTCGACAGGGCCGATGAGGTCCTGCGTCCGGCCATCCTTTGGAACGACCAGCGCACCGCTGCCGAGTGCGACCTGATCCGCGAGCGCATCGGGCGGGAGCGCCTCATCGCCATCACCGGCAACGACGCGCTCCCTGGATTCACGGCGCCAAAGCTGCTCTGGGTCCACGAGCACGAACCCGACGTCTGGCAGCGCGTCGCCCATTTGCTGCTGCCCAAGGACTACGTCCGTCTGCGCCTGACCGGTAACCACGCCGTGGACAAGGCGGATGGGGCCGGCACGCTCCTCTTCGACCTGGCGCGCCGCGACTGGTCGCCGGAGGTGGTTGCGGCCCTGGAGATCGACCCCGCGTGGCTACCCCGCTCGTGGGAGGGGCCGGAGGTGACCGGGGCGCTGACCGCCGCGGTGGCAGAGGCCACGGGTCTGCGCCCCGGCACGCCCGTCGTGGCGGGAGGCGGCGACCAGGCGAGCAATGCGGTCGGGGTCGGCGTCGTCTCGCCGGGCAGCATGGCTCTCTCCCTAGGGACCTCAGGGGTTGTCTTCGCCGCGTCTGACGCTCCGCTGTACGAGCCGGAGGGTCGGGTCCACGCCTTCTGCCACGCCGTCCCGGAACGCTGGCACATGATGTCGGTGATGCTCTCCGCGGCGGGCAGCCTGCGCTGGTTCCGCGACGCCGTCGCGCCAGGAGCCGCCTACCCGGACCTCGTCGAAACCGCAGCCGGAATCCCACCGGGGAGCGACGGCCTTGTCTTCCTGCCGTACCTGAGCGGCGAGCGCACGCCCCACGCGGATCCGCTCGCCCGGGGGGCGTTCATAGGCCTGACCCTGTCCCATGACCGGCGGCACCTGACGCGTGCTGTGCTCGAGGGCGTGGCGTTCGGGTTGCGCGACGGCCTCGACCTGATGCTGGCCGCCGGGACGCCTCGGCCGAGGCAGATCCGGGTTTCGGGGGGCGGCACCGCCAGCGTGCTCTGGCGCCAGATCCTGGCCGACGTGCTCGAGACGGAGATCGCAACAGTCAGCACATCCGAAGGGGCGGCCTACGGCGCGGCGATTCTGGCTGCCGTGGGCGGCGGCTGGTTCACGGGCGTCGAGGAGGCGTGCGCAGCCTGGGTGAACGCCACGCCAAGCGCCGAGCCGGGAGCATCGGTCGCGACCTACCGGGAGGTGCACGCCGCCTATGGGGCCCTGTACCCGGCGCTTGCGCCGGTCTTCCACGCAGCCGGGGCGCTACCATCACCTGGCCGGGAAGCCTAACTGGCTGGGGCGCTCTCCCCGGGAAGCTGAAGCTCGGCCAGCTCCTCGTGGGTGACCTGCCCGGGCTTCTTGCCCAGGATGATCATGCCCAGCACCTCGTCTGCGGTGACGTCGGTCTTCACGACGGTATCCACAATCCGGCCGTGGTACATGACGCTGATCCGATCGGACAGGTCGAACACGTCATGGATGTCGTGGCTGATCAGGAAAATGCCAATCCCCTCGTTCTTCAGCTGTCGGACCAGGTCACGCACCTGTGCCGTCTCGGCCGGTCCCAGTGCCGCGGTGGGCTCGTCCATGATCAGGATCTTGGCGTTGAAGTAGACCGCCCGGGCGATGGCCACCGCCTGACGCTGGCCACCGGAAAGCGACTGGACCGGCTGGTTGAAACGCTTGAAGTTGGGGTTGAGGCGGCCCATCACCTTTCGGGTGGCGTCCTCCATAGCCCCGTCGTCCATCGTTCTCCAAACGGTCGTCAGCTCGCGGCCCAGGAAGACGTTGGCGGGCGCGTCGACGTTGTCGGCGAGAGCCAGCGTCTGGTAGATCGTCTCGATGTTGTGCATCTTCGCGTCGCGCGGGTTGGCGATGGTCACCGGCTTGCCGTTGACCCGGATCTCGCCGGAGTTCGGGGGATGGGCGCCGGAGAGCGCCCTCATGAGCGTCGACTTGCCGGCGCCGTTGCCGCCCACGAGGCCGATGACCTCCCCGGCGCGGAGGTCCACCGAGACGTCGTCCACCGCGTGCACGCCGCCGAAGGAAACCCTGATGTGGCGCATCTCCACGATCGGGGCCCGCTGCGCGACGGCCACGTCCCGTCCTGCCTAGGTGCCGCCGCCTCGACGGCGGCTGTAGGAATCGAAGCCGACGGCCAGGATGAGCACGATGCCGGCCACGATGTTCTGGATGGGCGAGTTGTAGCCCGAGTAGGCCAATCCGTAGGCGAGCGCCTGCATGACGAAGGCACCGAGAACCGCTCCCGGGATGGTGCCGATGCCGCCCGCGAACGAGGTCCCGCCCACGACCGCGGCGGCGATCACGTATAGCTCGTAGCTCTGGCCGACATCCAAGGTCGCGCCGTTGAGCCTTGCCGCGGCGATGGCGGCCGAGATGGCGCACAGGATGCCCATCAGGATGTAGATCTTGACCAGGGTCCAGCGCGTGTTGATGCCCGCCAGAACGGCGGCCTCGGGGTTGCCGCCGTAGGCGTAGACATAGCGCCCGAAGCGGAGGCGGGTGGCCAGGAAGGTCATCACCAACGTCACGGCCAGGAGGACCACCACCGGCCACGGCAGGCCCACGGAGAGCCTCAGGCCACCAGCCGGCTCGATGATTCCGTGCTCCTGCGCATAGCGCGTCGCCGCGCCGGCCGGCCAGTAGTTGCTGTTGGCAAAGGCGGCGAGCCCGACCACCGCGAGGCAGCCCACCACGCCGAGCGTCACCTCCGCCCACGTCGGCCGGACCGGGAATCCAAATCTTCGGCGCTGGCGCCGGTTGTAGACGAGGAGGCCAATGATGGACGCGCAGCCGATGAGCGCGACGGCCAACGTCAACGTCCCCCCGATGGAGCCTTCGGCGCTGCCGCCGAGCAGCTGGAAGGTGGGGTCCAGGCCGGACACGGCCGCCCCCTGAGAGAGCACCCACACAACGCCACGGATCGATAGCAGCCCACCGAGCGTGACGACGAATGAGGGCACCCCGACGTAGGCGATGATGAAGCCCTGCAAGCCCCCGACGATCGCGCCCAGGGCGATGCCGACGAGCAGGGCTATGAGCCAGCGGAACGGGAAGTCCACGCTGAGCCCAAGGATGTTGGGCAGCCAATCTGTCATGAGCAGGGCGTAGGTCATGGCGACCAAGCCGACCAAGGACCCGACGGAAAGGTCGATATTCCGCGCCACGATGACGAGGACCATGCCCGTGGCCAGGACTGCCACTCCGGCGCCCTGGACGGCAAGCGTCGACATGTTCTCGGCCCGCAGGAACGTCCCGCCGTTCGCGACGTTGAAGCCGATCAGGATCGCCGCCAGGGCGATGAGCATCCCGAACAGGCGGAAATCGATCTCCGCCGCGGACAGCGCGCCGCGGAGCGACATGCGGGGCGCCGCGGGCGCCTGACCCGGGGCGGTGCCGGCGATGTCAGCCATGAAACGCGTGGATGGGTGATGAGGGGCGACCTGCGCCCCGGAGTCCGTGGGCGCAGGTCGCGGGTGTCACTGGCTAGGGATGATCACTTGCAGGGCGCTGCGCCTGGATCGCTGGGCTGAACGCCCTTGCAGATATCGGCCTTGGTTGCGTACCAACCAGCTGCGAACACCTGGCCGAGCTTGTCGGCGGTGATTGGCGTGGGCTTGAGGATGATCGACTTGACGGTGTTTCCGCCCGGCGTCTTGAAGTCGGTTGGGCTGTTGCCCGCGGCCGGCGCGACCGAGGAGTCGACGTTGATCGAGACCTCGGAGATCTTCTTGCCGGCGCAAAGCTGGAGTGCCGCCTGGCCGGCTGCCTTGCCGAGCTCGTTGCTGTTCTTCCAGACGTCGACGTACTGCTTGCCGAGGGCCACGTTGTTCAGGTTGGCGGGATCGCCGTCCTGTCCGCTGAGTGGCGGGAACCCATAGTTCTTGCCCTGGAGCGCGGCCGCTACACCAAGTGCCGTGCTGTCGTTCTCGGCCAGGATGGCGTCGATCTTCTTGTTGGATGCGTTCGCCTGGTCGATGATCGCCTCCATGTTGGACTGGGCCTTTTCCGTCTTCCAGGCATCGGTAAAGGTGCCACCGGCCGGGCCGATGATCTTGATGTCACCCGAGGCGACCTTGGCCGCGAGGCCGGCCTGATCCCAGCCCATGGGCAGGAACGTGGAGGCGTTGGGATCGCCTGGGTCACCCTTGATCAGGACATAGTTGCCTGTAGGCACCTTGGCCAGGACCGCTTCGGCCTCAGCCTTGCCGACCCCGACGTTGTCGAAGGTGATGTACAGGATGCTGCCCGATGGGTCTTCGATGAGCCGGTCGTAGGCGATGACCGGGATGTTCGCGTCCTTCGCCTTCTGGAGAGCAGGCAGGATCGCCTTCTGGTCCTGGGCGAGCAGTACGAGGACCTTCGCGCCCTTCGAGATCAGGGTGTCAACGTCGGAAAGCTGCCGCTGGTTGTCCAGGTTGGCGTCGGCATCGATAAACGTGCCACCTCCGGCCTCGATGGTCTGCTTCATCTTTGGCTTGTCGGTGGCGCCCCACCGCGGCTGCTGGAAGTTGTTCCACGAAACGCCGACGATGCAGCCGCTGGCACTCCCACCCGCCGACGGGCTGCCGCCCGCACTTGTGCACGCGGTGATAACGACGGCGGCAGCGAGGACTGCCGCCACCCTCCGAATCTGCACGGATATCTCCTCCTTGATGGGGCCTTGTTCATTGCGGTGCCGCGATGTGATCGCGCTAGGCTACGACCTCCACACTGCTCTCAGCAATACTCAAGCGCTCGAATGCTCAGGCGCTCGCCAGCGCCAGCAGGTCGCGGGGCGGCAGCCAGCGAGAGGGATCCGTGAGGAGCGGCTCGAAGGCCAGCTCCGCTGCCCCTAGCAGTGGGGCGTCAATGCCCAACGAGGCCGGCACGATGCGAACGAGCTCGCGGGAAGCCGGCAGCGACCGCCGGTCGAGCTCTGCGTCGATCTGTTCCCGCATGAAGGGATGGAACCGCCCGAACAAGCCGCCAAGGACGATGAGGCGTGGGTTGAGCACGTTGACCAGACTGGCCAGCCCGATGCCCAGCCAGCGCCCGACCTCCTCCACGGCCTCCAGCGCCCGCGTTGAGCCCGCCGCTGCCTCGCGCAGCACGGCGTCGACCGCCGTCCGGCCGCCGTCCACGGGGTGGCCGGCCCGCAACAGCAGGGCGCCCTCACCGACCTCGGTCTCCCAGCAGCCAATCGAGCCACAGCGACAAGATCTGCCCTCGGGGTTGACCGCGATGTGCCCAATTTCGCCGCCGTATCCGGCAACGCCGGTCATCGGATTGCCGTTGACGATGATCCCCCCGCCGACGCCAACCTCTCCCGAGACGAAGAGGACGTCATCGGCTCCTCGCGCGGCCCCTCTTCGCGCCTCGGCCAGAGCGCCCAGGTCCGCCTCGTTGGCGACGGAGATCGGGACAGCGGATCCGAGGGCAGCCCGAACGCGGTCGCCAAGCGGGACGTTGTACCAGCCCAGGTTCGGAGCCGTCGACACGAATCCGTCGGATCGCCGGGTGACACCGACAACCGCCACGCCAACGCCAATCAGGTCACCAGGCGCGCGGCGGTCCTGAGGCAATCCGGCGGCAAGGCGCACCAGGTCAGCCACGATCTCCTCAGGCGCGAAGTGCCCACGCGGCTGATCGACGCGCCGGAGGTCGTGGACCTGCCCGCCCAGGCCCACCCGCGCGGCGGCGAGCGAGTCGACTGCGATCTCGAGGGCCATCACGAAGGCACGCTGCGGCTTGAGGCGGACCAGCGGCGAGGGCCGACCCGGGGCGCCCAGTGGATCAGCGCGTTCCTCGCCGACGATGTCGGCCGCCACGAACTCGCCAATCAGCGCTCGGATTGCGCTGCGGGTGAGCCCGGTCCTTGCCACGAGCTCGGAACGCGACAATGGCCCGCGCGCGTGGAGCTCTCGGAGGATCGCGCTCAGATTCGCTCGTCGAACGGTCTCGCTGCGCTGCCCGGCGGACCCGCGACTCATCGGAACGAGGATTTGTGTTCCTCTCTTATAAACCTTGTGATAGGCTCGTACGGCGCCCTATCGCGTGTCAAGGTCGAGATTGCGCGTCACTCTTCGGGAAGCCGAAACTCTCGCGAGGCCGCAAGATGAGCCAAGGGCGTCAGTCGCGCTGCGACGCCGGGTACCCTCTCACGCACCACTCGTTCGTGTCGAGAGGAGCGCGTCCGTGAGCACGCTGAATGGCCGGGTTGCCCTGGTGACAGGGGCGAGTCGCGGAATCGGTGCAGCCGTCGCCAGAGCCCTTGCGGCGCAGGGCGTCCGTCTCGGATTGGCCTCGCGCAGCGGAGATGATCTGGATCTCGAGGACGCAATTGGTCGCACCGCGGACGTCCGCGACTTTTCGGCGCTGGAACGGCTGGCAGCCGAGACGGTGGAGCGCTTCGGCGGGCTAGACATTCTCGTGGTCAACGCCGGAGTCGGCGCCTACGGCCCCTTCCTGGACCTGCCGGCTGAGCAGCTCGACGAGATGATCGACGTCAACGTGAAAGGCGCGCTCAACACGATGCGCGCTGCCCTGCCGTACTTATTGCGAAGCGATGGGGCAGACATCGTCACCATCGCCAGCGAGGCCGGCCGGCGCGGGTTGCCATTCGAGGCAGCCTACTGCGCATCGAAGTTCGCCCAGGTGGGCCTCACCGCGGCGCTCGACCACGAGCTCCGTGAGCAGGGCGTCCGGTGCACGAACGTCTGTCCCGGGGGAGTCGCCACCGACTTCGCGATGGGCCGCGGCCGAACGCCGGACATGCCTGCTCTGAGCGGGATGATGAAACCGGAGGATGTCGCTGAGGCGGTCATCTTCGTGCTGACCCGGCCGCGGACGCACCGCATGCTGGAGGTGGCCTTCCGGCCGGTCACGGAGGCCTCCTGGGGCTAGGGCGTGGCCGACCTGCGCTGGGGCATCATCGGTCCGGGCCGCATCGCCCCTCGGCTGGTCCGAGCGCTGTCGAACAGCCGGCGTGGCGAGCTGGTTGCGGTCGCTAGCCGCGACGCGGAGCGTGCCGCGGCCTTTGCCTCCCAGCACGGAATCGGCCGATCCTTCGGCTCCTATGAGGCATTGCTCGGCGACCCGGAGGTCGATGTCGTCTACGTCTCGCTGCCCAACCACCTGCACGCGCACTGGACAGTCCGGGCGCTGGAGGCCGGCAAGCACGTGCTGTGCGAGAAACCCCTCGCGACGTCTGTCCGCGAGGTGGACGAGGTCATCGCCGCCAGCCGGCGCACTGGTCGCACCGCGGTGGAAGGGTTCATGTACCTGCACCATCCCCAGACGATCCAAGCACTCGAGTTGGCCAGAAGCGGGGCACTCGGCCAGATCGAACTGATCAATGGCACATTTTCGTTCCTGCTCACTCAGCACAACGATCCACGTACCGACCCGCAGATGGGCGGAGGGTCGCTGTGGGACGTCGGCTGCTACCCGATCAGCCTTGCGCGCCATGTGGCGGGCGTTGAGCCCGACCGCTTCAATGCCTTCGCGCGCTACGACGAGCGAGGTGTGGATCGGACGTTTGTCGGGCAACTGCATTTCCCAGGCGGGCTACTGGGACAGTTCGACTGCGGCTTCTCCGCACCGGACCGCGAGCGCGTGGAAATCGTGGGCAGAGACGCCACGCTCGTGCTGGAGGCGCCATTCCTGCCCGCTCCCGATGGCCCCGAGCCATCGGTAACGCTATGGCGTGGGCGCGACCCGACGCCAATCGAGGTCGCGTCGGTTGACCAATATCACGCCGAGGTTGAGGACCTGATGTCGGTGATCCTCGACGGAGCGGAACCTCGCCTGAATCTCGAATCGAGCCGCGGGAACGTCGCGAGCCTGGTTGCCCTCGACCGCGCGGCCCGCGAGAACGCCTCGCTGCCCGCCGGCGCCCAGGCGAGCTGACAGGCGATCGCAACGCGAGGAGGGGCCTCCGCATGACCCGGGCCTTGTGAGCCGCCCCGTACGGGGCCTGCTCGTGCTCGCTGCGGTCGTCGTCGCGCTGCTAGCCGGGCTGCTCGGGACCACGGGAGTCATGAAATTGATCGGCCCCACGGCTCCGCCTCCCGCCATGAGCAATCCGCACTTCGTGGACGAGACTCGCATCTCCGGCCTGAACCACACCTATGGCGGTGGCTCCGATTTCGCCGTGGGCGGTGGCGTCGCGGTCTTCGACTGCAACGGTGACGGCAAGCCCGACCTTTTCCTGGCTGGCGGTGCCAACCGGGCCGCCCTGTTTCGAAACGACAGCGCCATCGGCGGTGCCTTGCACTTCACGCGGCTGGCCGATCCCGCCACAGACCTCATCGGGGTCAATGGCGCGTATCCACTCGACATCGACGGCGACGGCATCGTGGACCTGGTCGTCTTGCGGAACGGCGAGAACATCCTGCTGAGGGGTCTCGGCGGCTGCCGCTTCGAGCGGGCCAATGAGCGCTGGGGCTTCGACGGCGGGAAGGCGCCGACAACGGCATTCAGCGCGACATGGGAGAGCGAAGCCACCCTGCCAACGCTCGCCTTCGGCAACTACGTCCGCCCCGAGCTCAACGATCCGCATCATCTCTGCTACGACAACGAGCTGCTCCGCCCGTTACCCAGCAGCGACCAATATGGCGCGCCGCTGCCACTGAAGCCCAGCTGGTGCGCGCTCTCCATGCTCTTCAGCGACTGGGACCGATCCGGCCGGCGCGACCTGCGGGTCAGTAACGACCGCCACTACTACCTCCCCGACGA
>Ga0207646_10002017_pt1 | contig 24426 bp, 23 predicted proteins | sample KBSK5502metaG_FD_184343 | JGI IMG/M metagenome (GOLD analysis project Ga0207646, IMG submission 184343) | Corn, switchgrass and miscanthus rhizosphere microbial communities from Kellogg Biological Station, Michigan, USA - KBS K5-50-2 metaG... | ecosystem: Host-associated > Plants > Roots >...
TTTTCTCGACTGTAGAAAGCCGTGAAAGGATCTCGTCAAGTGTGGCCTTCCCAACAACCATTAGATCAACATCACTCTGTGCCGTTTCTTCCTCGCGTGCGACGGAGCCGTAAACAAATGCCACAAGGACTCGCTTCGCCAAAGGATGCAATGCCGATCGCAAGACGCTAAAGATGCCAATTGTCTTATTCACCAGGGCCTGCATCTCTCGAAATATGGGCGCGTTTCGGTTCGCCTGATAAAAAACCTGACTGCCGACTGAACTGCGAATGATAAGACCCACTTTCGAGAGGTTTTCAAGCTCTCGTTGAACCGCGCCAACGCTGGCATCTACTTCGCGTGCGATTTGCCGTGTGTAGAATGATTGATCGGCCCTGCCATAGAGCAGGGCGAGGATAGCGCCCCGCGTGCGTCCGAACAGAAGGTCCCCGAGACCGTTGCGTGTACTCATTCCGAGAACAATTGTACTCAGGATGAGAACGCATTTCAAGGGTTAGCTTCGATTCGCTTATCCTCTTTAAGTGTTCTCGTTTAATGGTTCGGCCGACGCTTAGGCGAACATCGGCGCTGGTCACAGAATGGTCACAATAAATCGTCCATCTTGACGGATTAAGTTGTTGAATGAAAAAGGGTTTAGGCTCAAAGAATACAGCCCTGAAAAGGCTGGCGGCGGGGGTTCAAGTCCCTCCCTGGCCACCATCTTTATTATTCGCTTGCTGTTACAGTCCCCAATGCAAGCTTTACATTTGGTCGTTGCAGCTCACAAGCGACTTAATCAGCGTCGATGTTTTTCAATCGAATCAATGAGATGAAGGGCGGTAGAGCGCAGCCCAGCAGGGCTTGGCGTCATCGGAAGAACGTTCGCAATCGGTTCATGTTGCTGACGCATCTTGAGTGGCTACTGCAGTCTTTCGAAGAACAATTTGTGTCTTCCCCAGACCTTGAAGGGTGCCTTCGAGTTTCTCCGGCCACCGCCGTTGCAAGGCGATTCACTTTTCAGTGTACTGACTTCGATCGTGAGCAATTGTTCCTGGATCCTCTAGTTGCGAATCGTCGCACCGGCATAACTTTTATTTGCTGGCACATCCCATGTGCCGCGCCCGCGTGGGCGAGAATCTCAAGTGAAAAGGAGACAGGTGTGAAGACCAGTTTTTCCTTCGGATGCTGGCAATTGTATCCTGGCCATAGTGTCGGCGACTGAGGCCGACCGGGAATGCGACATGCTGGTGCTGACTAGTACGGCAATCGTCTTCCCGCACCCAACGCATTCAGAAGCGACGCACGAGGCAGTCCTTGATGCTTATGGACAAGCCCTCCACGTTTAACGGCGGCTACGTAACCTGGATCTTAACGAGAAATGACGAGCGACGAAGTTCAAACCCTTGTACGAAATAAGACACGAAACAAAGCTCACGTCCATGTCCTCGAGGAACGGCAAGGCGACCTCGTCGCCTTCCTGTGCTATTCGACCGACGACCAAAACCAAATGACCATATGGCATACCGGGTTTCCTCCGTCTATGCAACACAAAGGCGTCGGAGGAAGGCTCGTCGAGAAGGCGCTCGACATCGCGCAAGAAAACGGCATGAAGTTGCGCATCGTGTGTCCGTTTGCTAAAGACTACCTCGCCAGACATCCCGAATTGAAAGAACGTTACAGCGCTCTCAGCGAACCGGCGCTCGAAAGTGAATCACTCTTTGGCAGCGCGAAGGCTGATGGCAGCTGACAATTGCGGATCTGCCGTTGTTGTTAATTCACAACAACAAGGTTTCCGAGGAAATGCTTTCGGTAGCAGCGTACTGCTACATGCACCAAAAAAGCGCTTTCATCCTTTGAATGCGCTGGCCGTCAAGTCTTGTTTTGTTTTAGGAATGTTCAGCCGGGTTGCTTCTTCTCACCAACCGGCAACTGCGCCTTGCACTCGCTTCAACGCGTCGCTTGCTTTCGCCCTGCGCTTAATCGCGTGACTCTGAGGAATAGCGTGGCGGAAAATGATGGGAAAATGTCAGATCTGCCATTGCGCCAAGCAAGATACTGAGATTCCACCACGCAAATGCAACGCGTTGATGCGCGCTGCATAGACAAAGCGTTGGTCTTCATAAATAAGAATCTTCTCCTCTGATGAGCACTGCGAATCGTCAATCGCGAACTCCGTGAGTCCTGGGAGTATTCTCCGCAGACTAGATGATGATCAATGGGGTCTGATGAATAGCCAACGCGCACTCTTTGTGGAAATGGACCAGAGGCTCAGGGAAGTTGAACCTCGGGGTTTTAGGTATCAAGACCAGCTTCTTAGTGAACAAGAGGAGGTGGTGTTGGCCGCGAACTTGGAACAACTCGACCTGGAGCCCTTTGAATTTCATGGATACCTGGGCAATCGGAGGGTGGTCAATTTTGGATTCAAATATGACTTCACTCATCGGTCTGTTCAGAAAACGGATGACATACCTCCTTTTCTCAACGATCTCCTAAGCCGAGCTGCAAGCTTCGCGGGGTGTGAAAAGGAAGTCTTTCGACAAGTGGGTGTCAGTGAATACTCCGGTGGCGCCGGAATCGGATGGCATAAGGACAAGCCGGAATTTGGAATCATCGTTGGAGTCTCGCTACTGGCACCTGCCACCATGCGGTTTCGGAAAGCGCAAGGCAGATCCTGGAAAAGAGTTTCGCGTGCCTTGAAACCCCGGTCTATCTATGTCCTCTCCGGGGAGGCTCGAACAGATTGGGAACACAGTATTCCACCGCTTGACGCGCTGCGCTACTCAATCACTTTCCGAACGCTGTCTGAAAGGCGGTGAAACTCTGGGGAGGCTCAATGACATTCTCGAATCACGACGTGGCCGGCCAGATATGCGACGAGCAGATCGCGTTCCGTGTCTGTGTGCCATCGGCCGGCTGCAGGAACTGTTGACGCGTCCCTGGACACTGCACATCCTTTGGTCTTTGAGTGAAAACGGACCGATTCGGTTCGGAGCGTTGCGCAAAAGCGTGAACGGAATGTCGGCGCGCGTGCTGACCGAACGTTTGCGTACGCTGGAAGCCGAGGGATTCATGTTTCGTCACTGCAAGCCAACGATTCCTCTGGCCGTGACCTACCGTATTACAGATCGCATGAAGGACATTGAGAAAGTGTGGGTGCAACTGGAAAACCTGTCGAGGAAATGCCGGCCAGAGGAATCAACCGCCCGCGGATCGACGGCACATTCGGCAAAGGCAGATTAAATCTGCGAGGGAGCAAATTGGACTGATTGCAGTGCGTAAAACACGTGCACTGTCCCAGCATCGGAGAAATTGTGCAACCAAGTCGCCGAAGCGCTGTCAGCCGCTATAGCGCCGGCTCGAAGTCTGGATGTGACGCGAACAGGGAAAAGGCCCGCGTCGATTTGTTGTTAGTCGAAGACCATTCACCGCAACACCAAGATCGGCACTCATCGATTCACCGCCCCGGTTACAGCATTTACCGAACGCAACGCGGATAGACTGGAATCCGGCTGAGTGGAAATCTCATTTTTGCGATCGGCAAGATATCGATGAATATAGGATATGACGACGGAGCCCTCGCCCACGGCTGATGCAACGCGCTTTAGAGAGTCTGCACGCACATCTCCAACTGCATAGACGCCTGGCACGCTGGTCGCGTACGGCGTTTTCTCGAAGCCGTCTGTGTTACCCGTCAAGATGAAACCCTTCTTGTCGAGCCGGACTGTACCGAAGAGCCAGCCTGTGTTCGGCTCAGCGCCAATCATTACGAAAACGACTGAGATATCCTTTGACGTACGTTCCCCTGTGCTCGAGTTAACCCAAGTCACCCTCTGAAGGGATGGGTCTCCTCCCAACGCAACAATCTCAGACTCTGTGTAGACGGTGATATGGCTCGAGTTTTCAATACGGGAAATTAGATACTGCGACATCGTTTCGGCGAAGGACGCGCGACGCACGATGTGATGCACGTGCTTTGCGACACCCGAGAGAAACAGTGATGCCTGCCCGGCGGAGTTGCCTCCACCTACCACGATAATCTCCCGGTCTCGACACAACACTCCCTCCATCGCGGTGGCAGCGTAGTAAAGCCCACGGTTTTCATATTTCAAGTAATTTTCGAGAGCGAGTTTGCGATACTGAGCGCCAGTCGCTACTACGACGGCGCGCGCGCATACCTGGTTGCCGCCTTCGAGCGTTAGTTTATGAATTCCATCTATGTGATCGATCGCGACAACTTCTCGAGAGATTGCAAAATGTACGCCGAACTTCAATGCTTGCAGCTGCGCGCGATTTCCCAACTGTTGCCCACTGACGCCAGCCGGAAATCCCAAGTAATTTTCTATTTTCGAACTTGCACCCGCCTGTCCTCCAGGTGCTATTCCTTCTATGACCGTCGTAGAGAGGCCTTCAGAGGCTGCATAAACCGCAGCCGCGAGTCCTGCCGGACCTGCTCCGACGACGGCAACGTCGTAGATCACTCCGGGGTCGGGTCGTTCCGAAATGCCCAGTTCGTCTGCCAAGTCGGGGATGGACGGGCGCGCCAAGACCCGCCCATCAGAGAGTACGACTGCCGGCAACCGTCCGGCATTTTTATCAGCGTCTTCTGGAGATATGTTTACGATTCTGTGCGGATAGTTGTTGCGGACGAAGAAACGCTGAAGATGCATCATCCGGTCGTCACCGGGTTTGCCTTCCAGAATCACTCCGCTTGATGCTGCCTTGACGATGCCAATCCGACGCCAGATAAATGCTGCGACGATCACATTTGCGATGTCTCCTTCGGCGCGCATCAACCGCTGAAGCTGTGTGCGTGATATGCGCAACAAAGTGCTCGGAACCACAGTTCGTGCTTCGACCACTGCCCCCTGAGAGGTCAGGAGGTTGAATTCTCCTGTGAAATTATGTCTGCGATGGCGAGCATAGACCTTTAGGCTGCTGTCGGCCGAAGGGAGAAAAATGTCGACTTCGCCTTCAATAACAACGAACATATCAATCCCGCGGTCACCATGGGTATACAGCATTACGCCCGCTGGAAGCGACTCCAGACTCCCATACGCTCGGAGTCTTTCGACCATGTCTTCAGTTAGTTCCGCAAAGGCGAGTTCCCAACGGAAATCTGGTCCAAGCTCTTTGAGAAGAGTATCGGCGAATGTAGCGTTCTCCGGCTTGTGTTCGTTTTGATTGTTCATGGGTGCATTCCCGGGTATGAACTGCGAAATCCTATTTCGCTGCATTTAGCTATAACACGAAACGAAGGCTGCGATTCACATATGACGCAGAACTCACAGCGTATGGCAGAATTTGCGCCAAATTTGGCGCTTTCTGGGCACTGCCGCGGTCCATATTTTTACCTGACCACTTCATCAACAGAATTCATGGAGGTTCAAGAAGGACAATGGCAAAGACAATTTTGATTACCGGCGCATCGAGCGGTTTCGGCCGTCTGACCGCAGAAAAACTTGCGAACTCTGGGCACAGAGTATTCGCAGGTTTTCGATCAACTGACGGTGCCAAGAAGCCAGTGGCTGACGAACTCAGAGGCAAGAAGATCGAGATTCTCAGACTTGATGTGACTGATCAAGCGAGCATCGATAGCGCCGTCAAACAGCTCCTTAAGACGACGAATAACCAACTCGATGTGGTGGTGAACAATGCAGGGATGGCATCGGCGGGGATCTCGGAGTCATTTACTGCTGAACAAGTTCGCGAAATGTTCGACGTGAACGTATTCGGTGTTCAGCGAGTCATCCGTGCGACTTTGCCTGCACTACGGGCGCAACGGTCCGGTCTCGTAATAAATATCGGATCGATCCTTGGTCGGGTCACGATACCGTTCTTCGGGCTCTATGGAGCCTCGAAGTACGCGGTGGAGGCGATGACTGATAGCTATCGCTACGAACTGTCCCAACTGGGAATCGACGTGGTACTGGTTCAGCCAAGCGCTTACCCGACGAACATGTATGCAGCGGCGCAACAGCCGGCTGATGGAGAAATTGCAAAGACGTATGGAGCGGTCGCGGAAGTTCCCGGAAAGATTCTTAAGACTTTCGTCACTCTCTTTCAGGGCGAAAATGCTCCGAATCCGCGAGACGTTGCAGAGGCGATCGACAAAATTGTTTCCACCCCGGTGGGTAAACGTCCGGATCGCGTCGTAGTCGGTTTGCCGTTTGGGTCTGATGCTGTCAATAACGCAGTCAATCCAATCCAGCGTGGCACGATCGACAGCCTGGGTCTCGGAGATCTCGCAAGGCTGAAGGTTGCCTAGCCTACAAGGAGCAAACACACGGTGACTCCACTCAAGGTAGTGAAGGCTTTTTACGCGATCTTAGGTTCTGAGAACAGCCTCGCAGTACTCGATCTCATCGCGGATTCAATCCAATGGACAGAGGTGTTTCCGGGTTACGCGGGCACTTGGGTTGGAGCAGACGCTATTCGGAAGCATGTTTTCGAACCGCTCAACCGAGACTGGACTGATTTCCTCGCAGCAGCAGAATCCTTTGTAGTGGAAGATCGCATCGTCGTCACCTTCGGTACATACTCCGGGGTCTATAACAAAACGGGAAAGTCCATAACCGCGTCCTTCGTACATAGGTGGGAAGTTGTCGACGGAGAACTGACGAGTCTCAGGCAATACACTGACACGGCACTGATACAGGCGGCTCTGATGTGATCCCGCATCAACTTCTATGCGCGAATATGGCCTCTTACTGAGGCTTGAACGAAGCTGAGTTGCACGTATCTCGTCGGATGCGTTTCCGGCAAACGAGAAGGTTCTCCGGCTAAAACGACACGGACTGCTGTCAGTCATTCGTGATCGAACGCGAAGGTTCCGACCGAAACACATTTGGTCGGCTGCGCCTCTGTGTTCGGCAACATCAGATTCTGCAAGATGCAAAGGAGTATTTGATGATGAATACGTCGAAGAACAATAGGTTGTTCAGTCCAATTCAGCTCGGTGCAACTGGCCTGAAACATCGGGTCGTGATGGCGCCCCTAACTCGCTCACGATCCCTCCAGCCCGGCAGTATCCCCGGCGACCTGATGCTCGAGTACTACACGCAACGGACATCGGACGGCGGGCTCATCATTAGCGAGGCTGCACAACTTAGTCTCGCCACCAGCGGATGGCAGGGTGCGCCTGGCATGTATTCCGACGCGCAGATTGATGGATGGAAAACAATCGTCGATGCCGTTCATGCAAAGGGTGGACACATCTTCGCTCAATTGTGGCATCCCGGGCGCTTTTCTCATGCCTCACTCACTGGCGGAGCGATACCGGTTTCAGCTTCTGTCGACCCTGAATACTGGCAAAATCCATCTCGTTTAATCTCTACGCCCAATGGTTGGATGCAGCCCTCCCCACATCGTGCTCTTGAGAAATCTGAAATTCTTGGCGTTTTGGAAGAGTATGGCAAGGCCGTCAAACGTGTGAGATCAGCCGGTTTTGATGGTGTCGAGGTTCACGCAGGGAATGGATATCTTATTGACCAGTTCCTTCAGGACGGTAGCAACAAACGCACCGACGAATATGGGGGGTCGATCGAAAACCGAGCCCGTCTCCTCTTTGAAATTGTCGAGGCGATGGTTTCTGCTTGGGCAAATGACCGCGTGGGCGTGCGCATCACTCCGAGCGGCACGTTCAACGCAATGGCTGATTCCGACCCAGAAGCGTTACATGCTCATGTTGCCGAGGGTTTGAATCAATTTGGACTCGCATACCTACACATCATTGAACCCCGCATGAGCGGATATCTTCTGATTAAGGAAGACCAGCCTCCGCTGGCCACTCGACGTGCGCGACAGGTCTTCAAGGGAAATATCATTGCAAACGGTGGATTTGAGCCAGATTCTGCCGCGGCAGCTATCGAGCAGGGCGACGCCGACGCAATATCGTTCGGTCGTTACTTTGTTTCGAATCCTGATCTTCCGAGAAGGATACGAGAAGGACTTCCGCTAGCGGCCTACGATCGCGACACGTTTTATACCTTCGAGGCGAAGGGTTACATCGATTATCCGTTCTACAACAGCGCGGTCGACGCGGGAGATCTGGTGACCGCACGCGTGTAAGTGATCGAGCGGCCGGTAGCTTTGTTGACAGTTGGAGCAAAAGGAACTTTTGAAAGAGGCAATCACATTGTCAGGGAGCGCAATCCCGACCGGCCTCATTCACACCAGGCGTCAGGACGGGTTGCGCAGCCGTTACAGCGATTGTTGGGAGCGAAAGGAGGAGCTACATTGGAAGCAATCACAGGGGTATTCAATACGCAGGCAGAAGCTGAAAAGACTCTGAGGGATCTCCGGGATTCGGGGTTACATCTCGACCGCACGACCTTGCTCACGCCCGGCAGCAACACGAAAATCCTCGCAGAGATGCAGGGCGTTCCACAGGATTCATCGGAACAGCCCGGAATGGGCGGCGCAATGGGCGCATTGCTTGGCGGCGGCGTGGGTTTCGCTAGTGGCTCAGTTCTGTTGGCCCTAGTGCCCGGGCTTGGGCCGATCACCGCAGTTGGATTACTGGGGGCCTCTATCCTCGCCGCGGCGGGCGCGACATTAGGTTTAACCGCCGGCAACAAAGTGGAGCGCGCCATGTCTGATGGTATCCCCGAAGACGAAATCTTCGTCTACGAAGACGCCTTGCGGAAAGGCCGTAGCGTCGTCATAGCGCTCACCGATGATTCGAAATCGACAGCAAAGATTCGCGAAATCCTTTCACGGAATCGAGCTGAGTCCATCGATGCCGCCCGCGAACAATGGTGGATCGGACTACGGAGCGCGGAGGAAAGCCGATACCCAATCCCCCATAAGTTCTCTGCAGATGAGCAATTTGTTCGTCTTGGCTTTGAGGCTGCGATGCATGCCAGAACTCGCTGTATGGAATTCGATCAAATATCGGGAGAGATGAACGCAGCACTCGATGACGTCAAGGCGCAATACCCCGGTGCCAATGTGGAAGAGCCCTTTCTGGCTGGGTACCAGCGCGGTCGTGAGCATTACCAGCAGCTTTGCGACGAAACCGAACAATTGGTTAAAGAATAAGGTCGTCGACCCCGATGGTCTAGGCGCGGATCCACTTGGCCGGCGTGGTGCCGAACTGAGACTGAAATTGGCGAGCGAAAGTGCGTGGGCTCATTGCTACGATCTCTGTTGGCAACAGAGATTCGATCGCAATTCCTAGTGCACTCGCGCGCGTAAACCAAGGCCACCGAATCAGAATCAAATACGAGCGGAGTCTTGTTGCGTCAGGCCATTATCCGATTGACCAACACCAAAGCGCTCTCGATACTGTTTCGGAGTGACTGACAGTTGTTGGATGAACGCTCTGCGCAAAGCCTGCTCGTCCCGAAATCCGGTGAGAGGGGCGATCCGCTTGAGAGGCATGTTAACGGTCTCCAGGTGTTGCCGGGCCGCCTCAACCCGCAGTGACTGGATCCACTTGGCCGGCGTGGTGCCGAACTGAGACTGAAATTGGCGAGCGAAAGTGCGTGGGCTCATTGCTACGACTTTTGCCAGTGTGCTCACATCCAGCTTGCGAGCAAGATGCGATCTTGCCCAAGCGGGAAGATCCCGCATGCGTTTATCTTCTATCTCCTCTTGTTGAGCCAGCAGCTCGCTGTATTGTGCTTGGTTGCCAGGACGTCTCAGGAAAAGCACTAGATCCCGTGCGACTGTGGCGGCCACGGAGTGCCCAAGATCTTCCTCCACCAGCGCCAGTGCCAGATCAAGGCCAGCGCTTACTCCTGCCGTGGTGTAGAACTTTCCATCTTTGATGAAGATGGGGTCTCGTTCTACCTTGAGATTCTTGAAGCGGCTAGCGAATAGATCACAGTACCGCCAGTGCGTCGCCACCCGTCTCCCGTCGAGTAAGCCCGAAGCGGCAAGGAGAAATGCTCCCGTGCAAACCGATGCAATTCGGCGAATGCCAGGAGCGCGATCTCTAAGCCATTTCAGTAGCTCAGAGGACTGATGTTCAATTGAGCCGAGGCCTCCGACTACGATTAACGTGTCGATCGGACCGGTGTAGTCGGAAAATCTGCTGGTATCGGCAATGGAGAGCCCTCCCATGCTTTTAACCATCTCTCCCGATTCGGCCGACAGAATTCGAAACGAATAGTAGGGCTTGTTCTTGACCTTCGGATACGCAAAAACAGCAGCAGGACCTGTCAGGTCAAGCAGTTCAAAGGGAGACGCAACCAGAAACGCGATGATCGGAGAGCGGGGAATCATATCGTATGGATAGTATGGCAGATTTTGCCTCAAATATGACAGTTCTGCCAAACCGATGAGTCCGAAACTTCCAATGAGGCAATTGTCGAGTGGTCGGGCAGGCGGCAAGTTTTGTGGTTGCTCGTTCCATTGGAACAACAAAGGTGCAGCTCGTGGGTAGGGCGAAAACGCACGAAGCGCACCGGGCACAAGCATGGGTTCCCACTGAGGCAACCCGAGGACAGGAAGGGTCTGTTTATGGCAACGATCAAGTCACCCACGAAACGGAATGTTCAGACGCCATCGGGACGTATCAGCTACACCGAGCAAGGCTCGGGGCCAGTTGCATTGTTTGTGCACGGAGTATTGCTGAACGACCATCTCTGGCGCCACCAACAGGCAGGATTGTCTGGCGTTCGACGCACGATCGCGGTCGATCTGCTCGCGCATGGAGATACCGAAATCGCGGCTGACCAGGATGTCTCGGTCACGGCAAATGCAAAGATGCTCAACGAATTTCTCGACGCATTGAACATCGATAAAGTAGATGTCGTGGGAAATGACAGCGGCGGCGGCATCGTCCAAATATTCTCCGCTCTCTACCCGGGACGTGTTCGAAGCCTCACCCTGACTAACTGCGATACGCATGATAACTGGCCGCCCGAGGCATTTATGCCCTTTGTTGAGATGGTGAAAGCTGGAGGTTTGCGGGGCACGCTGGAGGCCATGCTAGCGGACAAGTCGATCTACCGTTCTCCCAAAGCGTTAGGGCCGGCGTACGAGCATCCTGAAAGAGTAACGGATGAAACGATCGACAAATATCTTCGTCCATTCCTGGCTAGCGAACAACGCACCCGCGACCTCGAGCGCTTCGTCAAAGCCTTCGATAACAAACATACAGTCGCGATCGAACCGAAGCTAAAGGCTTTGAAAGCTCCCACACTCATCGTCTGGGGTACAGACGACGTCTACTTCGATGTGAAGTGGTCCCACTGGTTGGCTTCCACGATTCCTGGAACAAAACTTCGTAAGGAGTTCGAAGGAGCGAGAATCTTCTTTCCTGAAGAACGCCCAGAAGATTTCAACCGTGAGCTCCGCGAATTCTGGAAATAGACGGAAGGCTGGACGAAATCATCTGCATCGCTGCCGGGTCACGGTGGAGATGAACGTAAGGTTTTCACTGGTTCATAAACCAGGGCTTGTCATGATTGGCGAGGAGGAGAGATGGCAACTCAGGCTGAGAAGGCAAAATCGTTTCGCAAACTGCACGTTCCCGGCGAACCGCTCGTACTGTTTAACATCTGGGATCCAGGGAGCGCCAAAGTTGTGGCGGAGACAGCTGCTATGGCGCTCGCTACCAGCAGTTGGGCAGTTTCCGTGGCGAGTGGTTATTCGGACGGCGAGCACACGCCGCTCCCCCTTGCGATCGACAACCTTCGACGGATCACCGAAGCAACGAATTTACCGGTTACAGTGGATTTGGAGAGCGGTTATGGAGATACGTCCAAGAAAGTGGGAGAAACTATCGGTCTAGCTATCAAAGCTGGGGCGATCGGCTGCAACCTGGAAGATAGCTTTCCCGAAAACGGATCTCTCCGGGAAATTAAACAGCAGGTTGATCGGATACGGCATGCTCGCCAAAAAACCAAAGAGACAGATGTTGATTTCTTCATAAACGCAAGAACTGATGTCTTCATTCATGTGCCGCAAGACCAGCATGACGCACCTCTCGTTGCACAGGCACTCGAGCGGGCACAGGCATACGCAGAAGCCGGTGCAGATGGTTTGTTCGTTCCTGGCTTGGCAAATCTAGCTCTGATCGGTGACTTAGCGAAAGCGTCGCCTTTGCCAGTCAATATCATGGTCAACGAGGGGACGAACATCCGTGCGCTCGCAACGCGAGGCGTTGCCAGGGTAAGCTTCGGTGCTGCCCCTTACATCCTGATGATGACCGCCCTTAGAGAGGCAACGCAGAGAGCGATCCTTAAATAAACGAATCGAATGGCGGAGCTGGTACGAGCAGAGCAGCAAGTCATCATGCCCCGCCAACGGCCTGTATCGGCGTATTTGCCCCTACACCCCCACCCTAGACTGGGACACGCTTTTAACGACCTTTCGCACTCATAGTGTTCCCGATGTCAAAGCTGTAAAGCAGGGTCGGGTATAAACGAGTGATTCGGACAAGTACGGAGATGCGCTGCCTTCGAGTCAGTCACCACGCCGTTGTAGAAATGATAGTTCTTCTCCGGAATAGGTTTTTTCCATTTTCATCTTGTGTTTAATGGAGAAAATGGGCACGGAACCCAAATCGAAAAGAAAGGCGTTCCTGAAGGCCATTGGCTTCGACCAACTTTCAGTTCAGCGATCCAAACGAAGCCTTTTGCGAGATGCGCTGAGACCGAATGAGGAACGAGACCTTGCTTTTCGGCTCATAATCCTTTCCATTCCACCTGGCAAAGTAAGCACCTATGGACGAGTCGCCGCGGCAGCAGGTTATCCGAGATACCATCGCGCCGTCGCTCGTCTGTTGCGCACAGATCCTGTAGATCAATTGCCCTGGCATCGTGTGGTAGGCGCTGGCGGACAGATAAAGGTGCGCGGCGCGGCCGCGCAGGAGCAAAGAGCGCGCTTGAAATTGGAGGGAGTTAAGTTCAACGGAAAATGCGTAGACATGGAGCTGTGTGAACATCCCATCAAGCCTTGGGAAGTCTACATGTGATTTGTGAATCGCAGGGAGCTTGGGGCAATGAGCATGAAATTAGAGCAACAGCAGGAAAATGAATCCACTCCCGATGTCATAACCTTATTGACACCGCTTCAGCTAGGCGCGCTGTCTCTGCCCAATCGCATCGTAATGTCTCCTATGACGCGCGCGCGAAGCACAGATGGTGTTCCTACTGATATTGAAGTGAAATATTATTCGCAACGTGCGTCAGCCGGCCTCATCATCACCGCTGGCATCTACATCAGCCGTATGGCAGTTGGGGGAATCAATGTCCCTGGCATCTACACGGACCAGCAAATTGACAGCTGGCAGCGAATCAATGAAGCCGTGCATTCGGCTGGGGGGAGAATCTTCGCTCAACTCTCCCACAGCGGCTCTGTCTCCCACCTTTCGCTTTTGAATGGCGACACCCCGGTCGATCCATCGGCCGTAAATCCTCGCCAGAAGGTGATGAGTGCCAGTGGCTACGTGGACACGGTGGAACCGCGTGCCTTGATGACATCTGAGATCCGAGCGATCGTCGAGGAGTACAGAACCGCAGCAGTTAACGCCAAGAAGGCCGGAATCGAGGTGCATGGGGCCAACGTTTACTTGTTGCCGGAGTTTCTGAATACGTCTACGAATCTTCGCCAGGACGAATACGGTGGCACTGCCGAGAACCGAGCGAGAATCGTCGTTGAGGTTCTAAATGCGATTGGGACGGTCTGGGACCATGAACGCATCGGCCTAAAGCTGAGCCCAGCGATTTCAGGCATAGGAACTTACACGGCGGTCGAACATATTCTCAAATGGCTCAATGACTTTTCTCCCGCCTATCTGCACTTGCGTCGCGGATTTGACACGAACCGAAATCCGATTGAGATGCTGAGAGAGCACACGTTCGAGCATTACCGCGATGTGTTCAGAGGCACTCTGATTGGCAACGGCGGATTTGATCTTGCAACCGCAAACGCCCATGTGGAACGCGAAAGTGTTGATCTGGTGTCCTTTGCAAGGCACTACATCTCAAATCCCGATCTCGTGGATCGTTTCCGCGGGAACCAAGCCTTATCGCCAAGTGATCCCTCCACTTATTACAAGGGTGAGTCGAAGGGCTATGTGGATTATCCCAGCCTCAGTACTGGAGCGTAGCTACCGAGTGATCTACCGACGTCGTCTTCCTTTTCTGGAGCGCAGCTGTCGAGAATGGTGTGCTGTTGGTTTTCGCCCACACAACGAACGCGGAAACTGTGTCATTGTAGGCAAAGGTTCACAAAAATATCTCAAGAACCGCCGACACCCTGCGAGCATTTCTGCACGCTCGGAGAGAGAACAAATCAGCGGCTGCTGCTCGCGGTAAAACCGAAAAGGAGGCAGAAGAACTGTATTGATTGCGTCGGCCAGGAGCCGGCGACTTCATGAAGAAGTATTTCAAAGTCGAATGGCCCGAGCGCGATTCACCATTCCATGATAAACACCGAAATGGCCGACGGATCTGCCGCTCACATGCTTGTGGCTTTCAAGGAAGCCTACCGAGCGAAAATTGGATGAGACCCCTCTAATGCCTCAGAGTTTGCCGAACATTCGCAAAAGCCAATGCAGGATCAGTTTATTTTCAAGCCATGACCTCGGGCAAAACGACTTCTGTCGGTCGCTTGTCATCGCGAAGTCCTAAGAAGACAGGTTGCCGCAACTTCTTGTCGGCAGTCAGTTCCTGGTACGAAATTTGCGCGACGAGCTTTGGCTTCAGGAACGTAACATCTTTCTCGCGGGGAGAGTCCACTAGTGCGAGCTTATCCACGATCAAAGGCCCGAATTGTTTAGAGAGAGCCGCCAACTTGTTTTTGTCGAACCCGGTGCCGACCTTGCCAACGTACCGAAGCTTGTCATCTTCGTAAACTCCCAGGAGCAGCGCTCCGAAATGTTGGCGGGAACCTTGCGGTGCCGTGAAGCCCACGATGACAAACTCGTCCTCTTGATGGACCTTCACCTTAAGCCAGTATTTGGAACGCCGCTCGACGTAGGGTGAAGCGCTGTCTTTCGCAACCAGACCTTCATAACCCCTCTGTTTCGCCAGGTTGTAGGCATCGAAACCATTGGCGGATAAACGGCGGGACAGTAGCAGAGCCTTGTCGGTCGGCACGACTCTTTCAAGCATCTTACGTCGGTCCGATAAGGGTTTCTGCCGCAGATCTGAACCGTTTGCGTACAGGCAATCGAAGATCGCGTAAAAAGGATGTCCCTTGCCTTGTTGGAGAAGCTGAAATTTGGAGACGCGGCTGCGATCAAAGACGACAATCTCACCGTCTAAGAGAAGAGTAGTCGGCTTCAAGTTGGCGATGGTCGCGACGATTTCTGGGAAGTTCTCGGTTCGATCAATGTCGTTTCGTGAATGCAAGGAGACACGTTTGCCTTCCTTATATGCAAGGACGCGGATGCCATCATACTTTTCCTCGAAAACCCAACCAGGTTCGTTAAACGCCTTGCCCACCAGGGTAGCGAGCATCGGTTGAACGCGGAATGGGATTCGGTAGTGCAAATCGTTTCCTAAGCTGCACTCCAATGAACGATATCTGTTGCCGGAGGTAGGACACAAGACTAAGGCCGGAGGACTATCGCAGCGATCGCACTGCAAAGGTTGAGCGATAGGGCTTTATTCCGAGAATCGCCGCCGCTCCATCAGGGCTGTAGATCTTGCCTTGGGACTGTGTGCCGACGAGAAAATGCGAACTTTTGCAACCTTCAAATCTCCAGAATCCGTTGAACTAAGCCCCACTGCACCGACGCTTAGGCGAACATCGGCGCTGGTCACAGAATGGTCACAAAACTGGGGCCACTCTGCAAAGTTAAGTTGTTGAAGGACAAGGGGGTTAGGCCCGTTGATCGCAGCCCTGAAAAGGCTGGCGTCGGCGGTTCAACTCCGTCCCTGGCCACCACATTTCAAAGCACTTGCTCTGACCTTGTTGCTTGGTCTCAGTCCGCTCTTAGTCCGCTTTCACAAAACGCCTTGAAGGCAGCTTTCGTAGCTGGCTGATGGTGAATAAGTTAGGGCAGCGCGATTTTTCTTCAGTCCGCTCTCAGTCCGTTTTCATCGCTGAACGATTGTCGAGACGTATCCGTTGGCACAGGCACCGAAGGACTATGGCCGCGTTGCGGAGGGCAAGGCGCGGTTCCGCGGTCCTCACAATGTAATCGTCAATCCGAGCAGTCGGAGCCAGTGTCGGCGGTTGACAGGCAATTCTTCCCTAATCCTGTGAGGCGAGGTTTGCCGACGATTCGGAAGCTTACTTGTGATCAGATTGTGGGTATCGTGCCACCGTCAATGATGTAGTCCGCACCGTGGATGGAAGCTGCGCGATCCGACGCTAGAAACGCTACCAATTCTGCAACTTCTTCCGGCATACCTGGACGACCAATTGGAATGCCTCCAATCATGTTCATGATCTGCTGACGCGCCGCGCCCTCCGTGATGCCGCTGCTCTGAGCGAGTTGCACAATCATTCCGTGCGCACCCGCAGTCTCGATGAATCCCGGCGAGATCATGTTTACCCGAACGCCCTTCGGGCCAACCTCATTGGCGAGCCCTTTGTTGTACGTGCTAAGCGCGCCTTTTGCCGCAGCGTAGGCTAGAGTCGCATCGTAGAGAGGTAGGCGATGTTGAATCGAAGAAATATGAATAACAAGGCCTGCCCCGCGCTCGATCATCCCCGGAAGAAACGCTCGATTCAAGCGAACCGCCGCCAATAGATTGACATTGAGGGCTCTTTGCCAATCGTCGTCCGTAAGTGCCCGGAATCCACCATTCGGAGCCTCTGATCCGCCAAGACAGTTCACGAGAATATCTAACCCGTGCCACTTCTGTTGAACGCGCTCGACAACTTTCGTGACACCGTCTGCAGTGCCGATGTCTGTTTGCACGAACAAGGATGGGTTTTGTCCTTCAGGCAATGGGGAGCGTGCCGTCGTTGCGACCGCCGCGCCGCTCAATAAGAAGCGGCGCACGATCGCCTCACCCATTCCCTTGGTGCCACCAGTTACTAGAACCCGCTTGCTTTTGAAATCCCTTGGAACAGCAAATGGATACGTCTGCGTCATTGAACCGAACCTCCAGTGAGGCAATCCCCGAATCGTCTTGCTCAAGCTTGAGGTTGGCACAATACTGGTGAAAATGGGAAGTACGCACTAAAAAGTACGTTAGGAGGCAAATATGCCAAAACGCTATACGCCCGTGACTGCTGCTGCGGACCTGGAGAAAGCGCTGCGCCTTCTTGAAGGACGCTGGAAGCTGGTGATCTTGTTCCACCTGTTCGGGGGAAAGATCATGCGATTCTCCGACCTGGAACGAGCCATACCTGCCATCACGCAAAAGATGCTTGGGCAGCAGTTGAAGGCCATGGAGGCTGACGGCATCGTTCTACGGACCGCCTATCCGCAAGTTCCGCCTAAAGTGGAATACAGCCTGACATCATGGGGACAATCCCTGTGTCCCGCGCTTGATGCCATCCTGAAATGGGCTGACCGCCGTCCAGCACATGTAGGGAAACGTAGCGAGACACGCAGACCAAAAGACGGTTCATAGCTCGCCCCAGAACTGCTCACGAGTGATGGGCTAAACGGAGGTTGTTGCGGGCCATAAGTCCAGTCATAGGAAGCGATCGCTATTCCTCCAGGATGACGGGCTATCCGGAGGCCACCCAACCGCATTTGTCAGTTTCTTGTTTGCCGACGATTCGGGGAGTTAATGACGACGACCCTCCCCGGTCCCGATCCGGGCGGTCCGGTTGTCGATGGACGGCGGACCCGCGGAAATGAATTCGTTGTATGGATCTATGACGAGGAGCGCCTTGTTCTCTTTGCTGGCAGAGAGACGAATACGAAGATCCGAAGACACTCAGGCTGCTTTTGCCGATGGGGTGAATGTCGCCGCATTTTTCCTGACGAATTCTTGCACAGTCAGTGGCTCTTGTCCCGTCAGTGTGCGCACGTCGTCCGACGTCCGGTCGAAGCGCCCCGCGCGATGCAGATCGGCTAATGCCGCCAGGTGGTTCACCACGTGAACCGGCCAGCGCCGATTGAGCAGGTCGTCCCGCCACGGCTCGACGGGAATGTCCTGATAACTAATCGTGCGGCCCAGCGCCTTCGAATACTCCTGGGCAAAGAAATGCATGTTCTCGGACTGCGGACCAGTCAGGTGATAGATCTTGCCGATGTGCGGCTGCGGATTGGCGAGCAGCGCGGCAATCGCACGTGCAACGTCTTCCGCTGCCACCGGCGAAGTCTTGCCCTGCCCGAACGGTAGCCTGATCTGATCGGATTCCCTGACTGAATCCGAAGTCAAAGTCAGGAAGAAGCCTTCGAGAAACACTGTCGGCCGCACGTGCACAACCGGCAAACCGGACCAGTTCAGCGCCTGCTCGGCGAGCCAGTGCAGCTTGTGCTGTGGGCTCGGAGTAGTTTCCGTAATGCTCATCTGAGAGACCGTCATCTGCGACATATTGATGAAGGCCTTCACGCCATGATGCTTCGCCAGCACCGCCGTATTAACCGTCGCGGCCAGGTAAGTATCCGAAACCGACATGCCGAAGTACATCGTCTCGCAACCCGTAATCGCGCTATGCATGGAATCGAGATCGAGCAGATCGCCAACCACGACCTCCGCACCCAGAGCGCGCAATACTTGCGCGCGCTCGTCTTCAGTTCGCACCATCGCCCGCACCGCTTTGCCTTGTTTCAACAGCAGCTCGGTGACCGTGCGTCCTACCGCGCCGACGCGGCCGGCCGCGCCAGTAACCAGGATCGGATTTGGCATGTTTTTCCTCCTATGCGTTCAGTAAATCCAAAGACAGATTTGTTGAGTGCGGATTTCGACCAAGCCCGCGTACGCGCTATCAACGACGATCACGTCTGAGTTCATTCATCGCGGCAGATCTTCGCCGGTCTGCCCGCTACCTTTGATTTATGCCGCTGGTTTCACAATCTTTGCGGTTCCCCAGAGCGAACCTGGATTAACGCGATTTGGATGCAACGTCAGCATCTTCTCGTAGAGTTCCATGGCGGTTGATGTACTCGCCACGCTAGTATTGAAGTCGCGAATGTAAATGCGGGTTTCGCCGATGTGACGGGGAGAACTATCGGGGTCGAGCACGCCATGTCCGGCTACCACTACTCGCGGATGCAAGGCTTCGATCTTATCCAGCGCGCGCAGCCACCCACCTCTGGCCTGTTCATCGCACTCAGCGAGGTAAGGGTGCGTGTTGTTGTAGACCGCATCCCCGGATATAACCAGGCCAATCGAAGGCACATGCAGCGCAGTGGTGTGCTTGGTGTCGGTATGGCCAAGTTCTACTACTTTTAATTCTTCTCCCTCCAGATGTATGGTGTCGCCGTCGAGAACCTCTGGCGCTACCAACTGCGATGGAACTTGGCCAGGAAAGCGCGGCTCCCAGAAGGACTTTATGAAATCCGGGCTTATCTGGTTTTGCATGGCGGCAACAGAAGAAGCGGTGGCAAACGCTCTTGCGTTGGGAAACCTGTCGAGCAGGAGTTTCAGACCGAAGAAATGGTCACCGTGAGCATGGGTGATGTAAATGGCTGTGAGATTCCTGCCGCTCTCGGCGACCCAATCTACTAGCTCCTTCGAATGTTGCACGGACAGAAACGTGTCCACAAGGACGGCATCGCGTTCGCCGTAAATGAGTGTGACGGTATTGGTAACCCAAGCCAGATCCTCCTTGCCGGGCGGAAGGCCCTGGGTCGAGCTCCCGCGTTTCTTGGTCAGAAGCTTCCAATTCAGCTTGGGCATATATTCTCCCTTCTCAATGAATGACACTTCGCAATGATGCACCGCTCCTCGAAGAATAGCGATGTTGGAATACGTGATTCAAACTTGCGACGCCACTTCATGCTGGCGCCGCTGCTGAAAGGAGGTCTGCAAGAGCGCCCGCCCCCAGTCCAACGAAAGCCCGACGCGAGGCGATGGGCATTGTATTCCTCACAGTCACGGTCATCTTCTGTGAGTACGGTCAGCGTCAGTCTCACCATCCAGCACGTGTAGCAGGACTTCGGGTCAAGAGCACCGCGCTCACGACGATGCCCCATACCAGGCCGATGGCGGGCGAGACGAAGCGCGAATAGACGCCGTCCGGTGCCCAGAATCCGCCGCTCACCCAAGTGGTACCGCCTACCAAGACCAGCACGACGGCAGCGACACCGGCTGCGAAGAGCGCGTTCGAGATAAGTCGGGACCGCCAGAGCCCAAACGCCGCGGCCATGATAAGCATCGCGCGGGCGAACGAAGTCAACACGAAGCCTGCCCATACGAAGTCGTTCAGGCCCGATGTGAGCATGTGATTTTCCGAGCCGGCGCTGGAGTACGCGAGGGCTGCGACCGCCGCGATGAGCAAGAGGAAAAGCGCTCCGAGGGTGGCACTGGAGGCGGTCGCCGCCGCGCCCCAACCGTCCTGTCCCGCATCCGCCAGAGTGGTCCTGAGCGCCGCCGCAAACCACATGAGATTAAGGACAGCCAAGCCGTAAAACACGGCCGCGATCAGAATCCGCATGCGATCGCCGTCGTAGAAGGCTGCCAGTGTGTCGGCCGATGCGCCGACCTGTGGCTGATGGCCGTGGACGATGTACGCGACTATGAAGCAGAGGACGGACTGGATGCCGGCTGTCCGCCACAAGCGTTCCCAGAACGCGGCGGTTGTGTAGACGCTGGCAGAGGCCGTCGTGCCTGTGGATGCGCTCATGAGGATTTCCTTTCGAACTGAATCGGATGCGACGCGAGGCAATACAGTAGAACAATATAAGCGCTTTCGTCCAATGAGTGCTGCGATTTCGGTTTGTCGAAATTCGAGCTATGTCGAGCTTGCTAGCCCTCGACTTAGGGCGAGTAACAGGCAACACAGAAGTTGACCGACAGGACGGATAACTTCTTGTTGGCCGACAACACACCAGCCACGTCCGCGACACTACGGCAGAGAGCTGGGACAGAACCTCGATGTTCCTAAGCGGAAGATCACGTCAGCAGAGTTATGCTAACCTGACATCCGTCGAGGTATACGTTTCCGTCAGTTCCACGCTCAAACACCAACGTTGTCGGAACCCCTGTTTCTGGAAGTTCGTGAGCCTCCACCCAATATGCAAAATAGAAGTCCACCTCCGGCCCGAGTGCTTCCTCGCTATTAGAGAGTACGCGAGCTACTACCGCCTGCCGCTCTGGCGCACGGTTGTCGGACAATATATTGAACTTGAAACGTTGCCCTACCTTAATTTCAGATTGCATTTGAACTCCTTGTATGTTCTCAGCTTCTGATCACTAATGCACCGTGTCGTCAGTGGCATCACAGTCTTTTGGCGGCGCTAGGCCGCTGCCGGTCCTGGCGTGTGACCCTCGCTCAGATCTTGGCCTGACTTTGAGACGGCAGTAAGCTTGCTTGGCCTCAGGAACCACATGATCTGATCGATGCCTTGTGCCGAGGCATCAATTGTCCCGAGCGTCGCAGGTACGCCACCGCGCGACACGAGAACAGCTGCCTGGCCATTTACTTCTACAAAGGCAACACTCACGCCTTTCCAGAAATATGTGGAGACAGCCTCAACGAACGTTCTCACACGTTCGCGACCAGAGACTGGGACTCCCGCCGCGCGCACAAGTCCACCACCGTCTGCGTAAGAGACAACATCCTCTGCGAGGAGCCCTTCCAGAGCGGCCATGTCTCCTTTCTGCGCGGCAGTGACAAAGGCTTCCAGAAGGCGCCGTTGCTCGTTTGAACTGACGGATTTGCGGCGGCCATCGGCGATATGTTTGCGAGCACGAGAGACGAGTTGGCGGACGTTGGCTTCCTCCATCTGCAAAATTGATGCGATCTGGTCGTAGGAATAATCGAACGCCTCGCGCAGAACATAGGCGGCACGTTCTGTGGGAGAGAGTTTCTCCAGGAGCAGCAGGACTGCAAGCTTCAGTGCCTCACTGCGCTCTGCGCCTAGTCCGGGATCGCTGCTAGTATCCACCGGTTCGGGAAGCCAGGTTCCGACGTAGGTTTCGTGACGCGTGTGGGCGGACTGGGCGAGATTGATACAGAGTCGTGTGGTTGTCGTCGCTAGGAATGCAGGCGGATTCTCAACCACTTTTCGATTGGTAGACTGCCACCGCAACCAAACGTCTTGCACGACATCCTCGGCCTCCGCCGCACTTCCGAGCATGCGGTAGGCGATGCCGAACAGACGCGGACGCACGCCCGCGAAAGCTGAAAGGCCATCGTCGTATTCGCCGGCTTCTGCCCCAAGGCGAGCGGGGGAAGGAGCTTGTGGTTCCTCTGCCATCGCGAGTTAGCATATTTTATCTCCCCAACCCCATCCAAGGGTCAACTCATTGATCCGAGCCTCTGGCAGGTGAGTGGTTCAGCAGCTCCTAGATTGAGTCTTCGTTGAGTGGTGGATCATCTGAATCGCCAGTAATCAGTTCTCCGGCGGCCTCAACTAGCTGTTCATCCGGGTTCCCGATCATGGGCGGGCTCGTTAAGTCGGTCGTCACCCTCTCGATCTCCAAATCGGATTCTCGCTCCGCGCAAATATCTATTATTGTGGAGCGGTCGCTTTTCGATGCGGGTGAAACGTAAGAGGTTAGAATCGCAACTACTTCTTCCTCTGTCTCTTCGAGGTACAGCTCCTCCTGACTAGCCACTTCCTCGTAGCAAGCGTCTGTATCAACCGGAATGTTCTTGTTGTTATTAGCGTTGATCGACATTGTTTTAGGCCTCTCTTAGACTTCGCTACTCGTTGCGATTTCTTGCATCAGAGACCAATCGCAGCCCCGATTTGTGACGGTCGCTGCTCGGATTTTTCCATACACCTCTTTGTCACATTTAGTGGGGTCGTCCTGTCATAGAGAACGACCAAGTGAAAATTCGCTCTGTACCATCGCGGTCTCACGAGCATCGCCAGGTCTCGTTGCAAGTTGCTGTCCAGCGGACAGGAATACAAAGAGTTCGGTAAAGAGAGGAGGATCAGATGACGATTTCAAATCAAACGGTCGAGCGATGTATTGAGGAGTGTTTGCAGTGCTTGCGCTGGTGCGCTCAATGCCGCGCTGAGTCCCCGAACGAAGATCCGGTCACCATGAGGGACTGCATCCGGCTTTGTAACGAATGTCTTGAACTGTGCCGGACCTGCGTAGCCTTGCTTACGGGGAGCTCTGAGTTCGCTCACCGGGTGTGCGGTATCTGTTCGGATCTATGCAGAGCCTGTGCATCAGAGTGCGGAAAATACGATGGCGAAACGATGAGGAAGTGTGCTCAAGCGTGCCGTCAATGTGCGGCCACGTGCGCGGAGATCGCACAAGGGGGGCCAATCCGGCGGGCTGCTGCATAAGAAATCAAAGGACTTGGCTACCTCCCTCTAACGCTGAAGTCAGGGAAGAATCGCGCGGATCGAGTGGCTTCCGTCGATTCGATAGCCTCTCATTTGAACAACCGATCTAACGCCTAGCCTGGGATCACTGCCAAAGCCTCGCGTTCTCGTCAGATTTCGCGTTAACTCTCAGGTACGGGAGGGACAGATGACGAAGGGACGCTTAGAGGCATTCAGCGATGGAGTGATCGCGATCATCATCACGATCATGGTCTTGGAGATGAAGGTCCCGCACGGCGACCGTCTGGAAGACTTGGTGCCGCTCGTACCGACGTTCTTCAGCTATGTCTTGAGTTTCATTTATGTGGGCATCTACTGGAACAATCATCATCACATGCTGCACGCGGCTACGGCGGTGACAGGGGCAATGATGTGGGCCAACTTGTACCTGTTGTTCTGGCTGTCGCTGTTTCCGTTCGCCACCGGATGGATGGGGCAGAACCATTTCACCGCTGCGCCTACCGCGCTTTATGGGGCGGTGTTGTTGATGGCCGCGATCGCCTACCTCGTGCTTCAGCAGGCGATCATTCGCGCCCAAGGGCACGATTCAATTCTCAAAAAGGCAGTCGGGCGCGATTGGAAGGGAAAGCTATCATCAGTGCTGTACGTCGTGGCGATCCTTGCAACGTCACGTGCAACCTGGATCGCTCAGGCGATCTTTGTGTTGGCTGCACTGATCTGGCTGATTCCGGACCGGCGTATCGAAAAACGTCTTGCCACCTAAACGGTTAAGAAAACGCAACAATGTGTCTGCACACACGATCACGTGAAGGATGAATGGGCTCATGATTCGAGCAGCCATCGCAATTCGAAATCACTGTACGGCTGACTGGTCCATCTTGCGAAGCTATACAAACACAGCGGAATGGCACCTCCTAAATTTTCTTGTGCAATATTCGGCGAGTCATCCAGGACGAGCAGGCGTTATGTCACAAAGTCTCGTTCTGTTCTGTCATAGCGAGTACAAGAGGTCGTGGCCCTGAAATACGTTGGCCAATCATGAAAGGAAATTTTATGAAACACGAGGCAATCGCGGCATCACTCAATTCGAGCGGCAACGCTTCCCAGGGCGGGGAGTTGGCTGAAGGGTTGACCATTACAGAGCACGAGGCAGAGCAGGTCGAACG
>Ga0207646_10002018_pt1 | contig 24426 bp, 26 predicted proteins | sample KBSK5502metaG_FD_184343 | JGI IMG/M metagenome (GOLD analysis project Ga0207646, IMG submission 184343) | Corn, switchgrass and miscanthus rhizosphere microbial communities from Kellogg Biological Station, Michigan, USA - KBS K5-50-2 metaG... | ecosystem: Host-associated > Plants > Roots >...
GTTGGCGGCAAGCGGACCATTGTCGGGCCGGTACTGCCGCCAGACCCACCGGTGGTGGCGGAGCGGGGGTGGGCGCCGAGCGGGGGTGGGCGCGAAGCGCGGGGGCGGGACAAGCAGAGCGCGGGGACGGGAAAGGCAGAGCTGCCGGCCACCCCGGTCCTCGCCGGGCCGGGCGGCGGGGCGGTGGTGCGGGCGCCGCTGGGCCGGGTGGCCGGGGCGCGGTCGGGGGACAAGGGCGGGAACGCCAACCTGGGCGTCTGGGCCCGCAGCGACGCGGCGTACCACTGGCTGGCCGGCTTCCTGACCGTGCCGCGGCTGAAGGACCTATTGCCCGAGACCGCGTCGCAGTTGGTCGAGCGGCACGACCTCCCCGGGCTGCGCGCGCTGAACTTCGTCATCGCCGGGCTGCTCGGCGAGGGGGTGGCGGCCAGCACGAGGCTGGACCCCCAGGCCAAGAGCCTCGGCGAGTGGCTCCGCGCCCGCGAGGTGGACATGCCGGCGGAGCTGCTGCCGTGACCCGCCGGCGCCGCGGCCCGCCCTCGCTACCCCACTTTTCACGTCTCTGGTGACGCAGACTGGGGCAAACCGGGCGGCGAAATGACTGGCCGACGTGAAAAGACGACGCGTGCGCTCTCCAGGCGGTGAACCGGGGCCGGGGAGTGGGGCCCGCGGGTGTGGTGGTGACCGAGGGACGGATGAGGTGAGCGTGCGGTGACCGAGGACCAGGCGGTGCGGTACGGGGTGAGCGGCGGGGTGGCGACGCTGACCATGGACCAGCCGCACAACCGCAACGCGCTGACGCCCGCCCTGCTCGGCGGGCTGGCCGACGGCCTGGACGCGGCCCTGGCCGACGGCGCGGTGCGCGCCGTCGTGCTGACCCACACCGGCCCCGCGTTCTGCGCCGGGGCCGACCTGTCCGGCGGGGAGAAACCGCGCGCCGGGCGCGAGGGGCTGGGCCTCGCCGACGTCCTGGCCACTGTCCAGGACGCGCCGAAGCCCGTGGTGGCCCGCATCGCCGGCCACTGCGTCGGCGGCGGGATCGGGCTGGCGGCGGCCTGCGACATCTCCGTCGCCGCCGACGCGGCGCGGTTCGCGTTCACCGAGGTCCGCGTCGGGGTCGCGCCGGCCATCATCTCGGTCGTCTGCCTGCCCAAGCTTCGCCGCGCGGACGCCCTTGACCTGTTCCTCAGCGGGGAGCGGATCGGCGCGGGGCGGGCCGCGGAGATCGGCCTGATCACCAGGGCGGTGCCCGAAGACAGGCTCGACGCCGAGGTCGCGGCGGTGGTGGGCAGGCTGCTGGCCGGCGGGCCGTCCGCCCTGGCCGCGGCGAAACGCCTCGTCTACACGGTCCCCGGGATGGAGCGCGCTGCGGCCTTCGCGCGTACCACCGAGCTGTCCCAGTCCCTGTTCGCCTCGGCCGAGGCGGCCGAGGGCATGGCCGCCTTCCGGGAGAAACGCCCTCCCTCCTGGGCCCCACCCGCCCCACCCGCCCCGCCCTGACCATCTCGGGTTGGGTCGCTTGTTAGCCAGATGTTCCCGATCCTTTGTTACTGGAGGGTAGCTTTCGGCTCGCCGGTGTTTTAGTCTGCCGGCGTGGCCGCGATATCCGGCAGCGTTGACGAGGACATGAGCACGTTCGACTTCGACGTTCTGATCGTCGGGTCCGGGTTCGGCGGGAGCGTCGCGGCCTTACGCCTGGCTGAGAAGGGGTACGGGGTCGGCGTCCTGGAGGCGGGCCGCCGGTTCGGGCAGCCTGGCGACCCGGTGCCCGGCGACCGGCATCGCGCCCCTCCCAGCACGCTCTGCGTGCCACCGCCGCCGTTCTTCGACGACCCGCAGTGGTGCTACATCACCGACTGGCGCACCGAGCTTCTGCCGTTCTACGACCAGGCCAGGCGGATGCTCGCGGGCGCCAGGCACACGCTCACCGGGAACTACCTCCACCTCGCCTGGCGGGCCGGTGCGGCGATCATCCCGATGACGACGGTCACCGGCGTGTGGCCCAGCGGCCGCGGCTATCGGGTCGAGTTCAGGCGCACCGCGGCCACGCCCCGGCCGCGGCGCACGATCACCGCCGAGCAGGTCGTGTTCGCGGCTGGCGCCTACGGGACGCAGCGCCTGCTGCACCGGATGAAGGCCATGAGCGCGCTGCCGCGGCTGTCGGCGCGGCTGGGCACCCGTACCTGGACCCGGGCCGACTCCGGCAACCCGGTGACGGAACGCCTCCGGCGCGGCCGGTTCGGCATCCCAGCCGCCGCCCACGTCACCGGCGGCTGCCCGATCGGCGCCTGCGCCGGGACCGGCGTCATCGACGGGTACCAGCAGGTCTTCGGGCACGCAGGGCTGCACATCGCCGACGGGTCGGCCGTGTCCGCCGATCCGGGCGTCGATCCCGGGCTGACGATCGCTGCCCAGGCCGAGCGGGCCATGGCCATATGGCCCAACCACAGTGAGGCCGATACCCGGCCCGCTCTCGGCGAGCCGTACCGGCGTGTCCCGCCCGTGCCGCCGAACCATCCGGCCGTCCCGGCCGGCGCACCCGCGGCCCGCCGCCTCGCCAAGACCGCGGGGAGCGCGTAACAGCCTCACATTCCGCCGGGCCCGGGCGTCTTCTCGGCGACAGGGAGGCTGTCAGGCAAGCCGAGGAGACAGACGATGACCGCACCCGAGCCGGAGAACGCCCGGCTGTTCGACGCCCTGCCGGTGATCGACGAGGAGGCGAACGCGCGCCTGCACGCGCGGCTGGTCGCTGCGGCGGAGCGGGACGGCGTCCTCGACGTCGCCTACCGCACGCTCCCAACGCCGGTCGGTGAGCTGCTGCTCGCCGTGACCGAACGCGGCCTGGTCCGGGTCGCCTACCCCGTTCAGGGGCACGACGCGGTGCTGGCGTCGCTGGCGCAGACGGTCAGCCCGCGCATCCTGCACGCGCCGGGCCGGCTTGACCAGGCCAGCCGGCAGATCGAGGAGTACTTCGCCGGCCGGCGCACGGCGTTCGGCCTGCCCCTGGACCTGCGGCTGGCGACCGGGTTCCGGCGCACCGTGCTGGCGCACCTGCCCGCGATCCCGTACGGGCGCACCGAGAGCTACGCGCAGGTCGCGGCCGCCGCCGGGAACCCGAAGGCGGTCCGCGCGGCCGGCACCGCCTGCGCGCGGAACCCGCTGCCTGTCGTGGTCCCGTGCCACCGCGTGGTGCGGTCGGACGGGACGCCCGGCGGTTACGCCGGCGGGCAGGACGCCAAAGCCGCACTGCTGGCCCTGGAGTCTTCCGCATGACGTCGCCGGCGGCCATGGCCCGCAACGATAAAGATCAACATGCAGAACGATTCGCAGCGCGCCTGGCCGCTGCGGATTGGAACCGGGTTGGCGGGGAGGTCAACGACTACGGATGTGCCCTGCTGCCCCGGCTGCTGACGCCGGACGAGTGCGCGCGGATCGCGGCGCTCTACGACCAGCCGGAGCGGTTCCGCGCCACGATCAACATGGAGCGGTACCGGTTCGGCCGCGGCGAGTACCGGTACTTCGCCGAGCCGTTCCCGCAGGAGGTGCGGCGGCTGCGGGAGGAACTGTACCCGCGGCTGCTGCCCATCGCCCGGGACTGGGCGGCGAAGCTGCGCCGGGCCGACCGGTGGCCGGACACGCTGGCCGAATGGCTGGAAGTCTGCCACCGGGCCGGGCAGGCCCGGCCCACCCCGATCCTGCTGCGGTACCAGGCGGGCGACTGGAACGCGCTGCACAGGGACCTGTACGGCGACAAGGTGTTCCCGCTGCAAGTGGTGATCAACCTCAACGAGCCCGGCCGCGATCACGCCGGCGGGGAGTTCCTCCTGGTCGAGCACCGGCCCCGGGCCCAGTCGCGGGGAACCGCGACGCTGATCCCGCGCGGGCACGGGCTTGTGTTCACCACCCGTGACCGCCCGGTCCGCTCTGCGCGTGGCTGGTCCGCGGCGCCGGTCCGGCACGGCGTATCCGTCATCAGGTCTGGCCGTCGCCACACCCTGGGCCTGGTGTTCCACGACGCCGCGTGACGCTCACTGGCCTGCCTGGCTTGCCGGGCCCGAGCTGGCGGCAACAAGGGCGTCCCCGAGCGGGGTGCGCCGGTACAGGACAGAGCGCCCGGACCGGGCCTTGGTGAGCAGCCCGGCATCGTGCAGTACCGCGAGGTGGTCGCCGACTGCGCCGGTGGCGAGCCGGAGGCTGCGGGCCAGCTGGGTGGTGCTGGCCGGCTGGTCCAGCGCGGCAAGCAGGCCGGCGCGCGTCCGGCCGACCAGGCCGCCCAGCGCACCCTGGATGGCGGAAGGCGGCGACTCCCACAATGCGGCGATCCCCCGCGCCGGGTAGATCAGCGTGGCCGGCCAGGGCTGCTCGGCGTGCGCGGCCACCTCCGGCCACAAGAACACCGAGGGCACCAGCAGCAGGCCCTGGCCACCGAGGGGAACGGTCCGGTTCTCCGCGGAGCGGAGCATCTCTATGGCTTCGCCGCGCCAGCGGACCCGGGGATGCAGCCCGTCGAGCGCCGCGACCCAGCCCGACCTGCTCAGCAGGCCGGCCCGGTGCACGACATCGCGCTCACAGATCGCGCGCAGCTGCGGCCAGTCGGGGGCGAGCAGCTCGTACCAGGCGGTCTCCAGAGCGCGTGCGGTCCGCTCCACGACGTCATCGCTGCGCAGGACGGCCAGGATCCGCTCGTCGGCACAGGAGCGCAGGGCCAGGCAATGGGCGATCTCACGCCGCGCGTCCGGCAACTTGGTGGCGCGGACCGTGGCCAGATCGTCGTCGATGCTCTGGGCTAGGCCGCTCGGCGGGGGAGCGGCGAAGCCGGGGCCGCGCGTGCGGCTGTGCAGCGCGAGCACCGAATCGATGTCGGTGGTGGCGCGGAGCCTGCGGAAGACGGGCGCCAGCCGGGCTGACCAGGCGCCGGGGAGCCGGTACGGCGACAGGCCGGACAGCTTGCGGAGCAGGTTGTCCAGTTCGAACACGGGCGAGATCGCGAACCGGCTCCGGAGCAGGTCATCGGCTCCGGCCTCGAATCGCAGCACGTTCCAACCTTACGTCCATAGACGAAACAATGGCTCGCGCGGCGGGCGGCGCGAAGGCTGGCCGCATGACCACCATCGCTCCGGCCGCACGGCCGGCGACCTACCGGGAGGTGCTCGCCGAGCCGCGGTTCCGGCTGGTTTTCGTGACCCGGTCCCTGGCCATCGGCGCGGACACGCTGCGCACGGTGGCGCTGTCCATGCTGATCTTCGCCGCTACCGGCTCCCCGCTGCTCGCCGCGCTGACCTACGGGGCCGCCTTCCTGCCGCAGGCGATCGGTGGGACGCTGCTCGGCGCCCTCGCCGACCGCCTGCGGCCGCGCCCGCTCATTACCGCGGGCTACGGCCTGGAAGCCGGTACTGCAGCGGCGCTGGCCCTGGCCGGCTTGCCGGCCGGGGCCAGCCTGGCCCTCGTCGCCGCCATCGCCACCCTGACACCGGTCTTCGGCGGCGCGTCCAGCCGCCTGATAGCAGAGACGCTCCACGGCGACGCGTACGTGCTGGGGCGCTCACTCGCCAACATCGCCGCCGCCGCCGCGCAGATCCTCGGGCTCGCCGCGGGCGCCGCGGCCGTGGCGGTCCTAGGCGCGAGGAATGCCCTGCTCGTCACCGCCGCATGCCACCTGGTGGCGGCGGTCGCGACCTGGGTGTGGCTGCCCGACCTACCCGCGCCAGCGAAGCCTGCTGACCAGCCGCATGTGTCCGTGCTGCGGCAGAGCTGGGCGGTCAACAGGCAGCTCATCGCCGACCCCGCCGTACGCGTTCTGCTCCTGGCAACGTGGCTGCCGCCGGCCTTCATCACCGGTGCCGAGAGCCTGATCGTGCCCTACGCCGCCCAGCACGGCTTCGCGGCCGGCGCACCAGGCCTGCTGCTCGCCTGCGTCCCCGTCGGGATGATCGCGGGCGACTTCGCCGTCGGCAGGCTCCTGCCGCCCGCCACCCGCGAGCGGCTCACCATCCCGCTCATGATGGGGGCAGGGGCGCCACTGCTCGCCTTCGCGGCCGGCCTCCCGCTTCTGGCCGCCGCGGCTCTGCTCGCCGTCACCGGCATCGGCCCCGCCTACATCCTCGGGATCCAGCGCCGGTTCCTGGCCGCGGTGCCCGCATCTGTTCTTGGCCAGGCATTCGGGCTGCTCTCGACGGGCCTGATGACATTCCAGGGGGCCGGGCCAGCCGTCTTCGGGGCGGTCACGCAGATCACCTCGCCCGGGCGGGCGATGGCGCTCGCGGGAGCTGCCATCATCGTGACGGCGCTCAGCCTGCTTCCCGCCCTGCGCGGATGACCCCCAGCAGCGGATAATGTCCGGACCCTGACGTGAGGAGCGGCAGATGGCAGAGCAGGGCGCGGACAGGGCCTTCGTGCCGGACGACTTCGAGGTTCCCCGCGAACTGGTCACCGGGGAGTTCCGCCTGGAGCCGCTCGGGCCGCAGCACAACGAGCGCGACTACGAGGCGTGGACGTCGAGCATGGAGCACATCCGGGCCACGCCCGGGCTCGCGGGCTGGTCGTGGCCGGTGCCGATGACTCTTGAGGACAACCTGGGCGACCTGCGGCGGCACGCCGACGACTTCGCGAAGCGGATTGGGTTCACCTACACGGTCCTGGCCGCCGGCACCGACCGAGTCGTGGGCTGCGTCTACATCTACCCCTCGCACGAGGCGGCGGGGACGGCCGACGTCCGGTCCTGGGTCCGGGCCGACCGGGCCGAGCTTGATGTCGCCGTGCACGATGCGGTGTCGGCCTGGCTGGCCGCCGCGTGGCCGTTCGCGGCGGTCAGCTACGCCCGGCGCTAGCCGCCCGCCATGGCGCCGACCACGAGGAAGGGCTCGGTGCCGGCCGACACCGCCTCGGGCAGGGGAGCGTCCGGTGGGTCGTTGGACAGGTCCTGCTCGCAGGCGAAGAACCTGATGAACGCCCGGCGGTGGCCGCCAGAATGGTCGCGGATGGTGCCGCGCAGCACCGGATAGCTGTCCTCCAGCGCGTCGAGCACCGACTGCTGGGTGACCGGGCCCTCGACGCTGAGCTCCACCTCGCCGTCCACGCGCGCGAGGGTGCGCAGGTGGTGCGGCAGCACGACCCGGATCATGAGAGCGTCTGGACTTCCACCGACAGCACGGCCGGGAGGTCGCGGACGATCGGAGCCCAGCTGTCGCCGGCGTCCGCGGAGGCGTACACCTGGCCACCGGTCGTGCCGAAGTACACCCCGCACTCGTCGAGCGTGTCGATCGCCATCGCGTCGCGGTACACGTTCACGTAGCAGTCACTCTGGGGGAGGCCGTTGGTCAGTGCCTCCCACTCGTTCCCGCCGGTCCGGCTCCGGAAGACGCGCAGCTTCCCGTCCGGCGGGTAGTGCTCGGAGTCGCTCTTGATGGGGACCACGAAGATCGTCTCCGGCTCGTGCGCGTGCACGTCGATCGCGAACCCGAAGTCACTCGGCAGGTCGCCGCTGACCTCCCGCCACAACTCGCCGGCGTCGTCGCTGCGCATCACGTCCCAGTGCTTCTGCATGAACAGCACGCCTGGGCGGGACGGGTGCCTGGCGATCCGGTGCACGCAGTGGCCGACCTCGCCGTCGGGGTCGGGGATGCCCTCCGAGTGCAGGCCGCGGTTCACCGGCCGCCACGTCTGCCCCTCGTCGTCGCTGGCGAACACGCCCGCCGCCGAGATCGCGGCGAACATCCGCCCGGACCCGGACGGGTCCAGCACGATCGTGTGCAGGCACATCCCGCCAGCACCGGGCGCCCAGTCAGGCGCCGTCGCGTGCTGGCGCAGGCCCGGCAGCTCCTGCCAGGTCTGCCCGGCGTCGGAGGAGCGGTACAGCGCCGCGTCCTCCACCCCGGCGTAGACCGTGTCGGGGTCGCTCAGCGACGGCTCCAGGTGCCAGACCCGCTTGAACTCCCACGGCCGCGGCGTGCCGTCGTACCACAGGTGGGTACCCGGTTCCCCGGTGTAGGCGAACTCGTTGCCGACCGGCGTCCACGTGACGCCGCCGTCGTCGGACCGCTGCATCAGCTGCCCGAACCAGCCGGTGGACTGCGAGGCGTACAGCCGGTCGGGGTCGGCGGGGGAGCCCGCCACGTGGTAGATCTCCCAGCCGCCGAAGTGCGGGCCGGTCACGTCCCACTTATCCCGCTTGGCGTCCGACTCAAGGATGAACGCTCCCTTACGCGTCCCGACCAGCACCCGTACCCCAGTCATCGGGTCCTCCTGTCTGACCTGCTCGCTGGCATCTCCAGCCTCCCATTCTGCTCGGCTGCAGGTATGACCGTGCGGGATCCCCTGACTCATCGGCGCGGAACCACTTGACCTCATCCACGCCCGACCACTTGACAAGGTAGTGAGTGATTACTAACTTAGGAACATGACCCAGACCGGAGTACGGATGAGCGCCGAGGAGCGCCGCGAGGCGGTGCTCGAGGCGGCGCTCGCCGAGTTCGCCATCCGGGGCCTGGCCGGCACCTCGACCGAGGACGTCGCGCGGCGGGCCGGGATCAGCCAGCCCTACCTGTTCCGCCTGTTCCCCACGAAGAAGGCGCTGTTCCTCGCGCTCGTGGAGCGGTGCTATCAGCGCATCGCGGCCGGGTTCACCGCGGCGGCCGGGGACATGACCGGCGAGGAGGCCCTGCACGCGATGGGCGAGGAGTACCACCGGCTGCTGGAGGACCGGACGCTTCTGCTGCTGCAACTGCACGCCTACGCCGCGTGCGACGACCCGGACATCCGGGCCGCGACCCGGGCCGGGTTCAAGAGGCTGTGGATGCTCGTGGAGCGGGTGTCCGGGCTGCCCTTCGACACGGTCGTCTCGTTCTTCGGCATGGGCATGCTGATGAACGTGGCGGCGGCCATGGACCTGGCCGCCGTTGACGAGCGGTGGACCTGCTGGGTGACCGGGGTGGACGCCGACGGCGCGTTCCCGGTCGCAGACCATGACGACGTCCCGGCGCCGGGCCAGGCCAGCTGAGGATTTTTTTTTCACTCATTTAGATAGTGACTACTCACTTACACAGGAGGCAGGAGATGAACCCCAAACGGCGCACCATGTGGACCTTCGTGGTCACGTCGGCGGCGTTGTTCATGGCGTCGCTGGACAACCTGGTGGTGACCACGGCGCTGCCGTCGATCCGGGCCCACCTGCACGCCTCGCTCGAAGGGCTGCAGTGGACGGTCAACGCCTACACGCTGACGTTCGCCGTGCTGCTGCTCACCGGCGCCTCGCTCGGTGAGCGGTACGGCCGGCGACGGATGTTCGTGGCGGGCCTCGGCCTGTTCACCGCGGGCTCGGCCGCCGCGGCGCTCGCGCCTGGCGTCGGCTGGCTGATCGCGGCCCGCGCGGTGCAGGGTGTCGGGGCGGCCATCCTCATCCCGCTGACGCTGACCCTGCTGTCCGCGGCGGTCGCACCTGAGCGGCGAGGCGTGGCGCTGGGCGCCTGGGGTGCGGTGGGCGGCCTGGCCATCGCCATCGGGCCGCTGGTCGGCGGGGCCGTCGTCGAGGGTGCGTCCTGGCAGTGGATCTTCTGGCTGAACGTGCCCATCGGGATCGCGCTGCTGCCGGTCGCGTGGACCCGGCTCGTGGAGAGCCGCGGCCCGGCAACCCGCCTGGACCTGCCCGGCCTCGTCCTGGCCAGCCTGGGGCTGCTCGGCATCGTGTTCGGCGTGGTGCGCGGCAACGCCCACGGCTGGACGAGCCTCACCGTGCTGCCGCCGATGGTGGCCGGTGCCCTGCTGGTCGCGGCGTTCGTCGCGTGGGAGATGCGGGCCCCTGAGCCCATGCTGCCGCTGCGCCTGTTCCGCAGCCGCGGGTTCACGATGACCAACGTCGCCTCGCTGCTGATGTTCTTCGGGATGTTCGGCTCGATCTTCCTGCTGGCGCAGTTCCTGCAGGTGGTCCAGCACTACAGCCCGCTCGAGGCCGGACTGCGCACGCTGCCGTGGACCGCGATGCCGGTGCTGGTTACGCCCATCGCCGGCGCGCTGTCCGACCGGATCGGGGGCCGACCGCTCCTGGTGACCGGGCTGGCGCTGCAGGCGATCGGCCTCGGCTGGCTGGCGGCGATCGCCAGCCCGACCGTGGCCTACGCCACCCTGGTGCCGGCGTTCATCGTCTCCGGCGTCGGGATGTCGCTGTTCTTCGCGCCGGTCGCCAACGTGGTGCTCGGCTCGGTGCGCCGGGACCAGGAAGGCATCGCCTCGGGTGCGAACAACGCGATCCGCGAGCTCGGCGGCGTGTTCGGGATCGCCGTCCTCGGCGCGGTGTTCTCGGCCCGCGGCAGCTACGCCAGCGGGGCGGCGTTCGTCTCCGGGATGTCATCAGCGGTCTGGGTCGGCGGCGCGGTGGTGGCGGCCGCGGCGGTGGCCGCGCTGGCTCTGCCCCGGCTGCGCCGGGCGGCCGCGGCCCCCGTCGCCGTCGAGTCCGGCGCCCAGCCGGCCGTCGCGCTGGAGCCGGCCGCGTGACCTGACCGGACCCGGCTCGCGCCGGTCGTGGGGCCCCCGCGGGGTGCGCGGGGGCCCCACGCGCGTGCCGGAATCAGGCCGTCACAACCGGTGCGCCAGCTGTGACCCCATCGCCGCCATGGTCGGCTGACCCAGCTCGTCTGGCGGCCGACGGCGAGGCCCGCCAGCAAGCAGGGTTTGGCATCTAGCGGACGAGCTCGACCCGGCAGAACGCCGTGGCCGCGCGGGCCAGCCTGGCATCGGAGGTAACGAGCGTGATGCCGCGCGCCTCGGCAAGAGCCACGTATGCGGCGTCGTAGCCGCTGATCGTGGCGCGGAACTGCCACATCCGGGTCAGTAGGCCGTCGAGGGACACGTGATCCATCGCCAGGCTCGGGAGCCGTTTCACGGCCCTTGCCGCCTGCTCTTCGCTCACCTTGCGGCCCAGCGTGAGCCCCCGGATAACGGAGAAAACCTCGGCCTTCCAGTGCTCAGGCGCGGCCCACTCCGTGTCCCTGCCCAGGGCGGCCCTTGCCCTGCGCCCACGACCATCGGCGTACACCAGGGCTGTGGAAAGGACCGACGCATCCGTGACGATCATGCGGCGTCGCCGGAGCCGCCTTCGCCCAGGTCCTGCTCGGCTCGCGCGGCGGCCAGCATGTCTGCCGCGCTGGGAGCCTCGGCTCCGGCACCACCTCCGTCGGCGAGGTCATGTTCGACGTCAACGAGGGACTGCCGGTTGCGGCTGAAATCGGCTTGGCGCTTGAGCACGGCGAGTGCGAAGGCTTGCAGGGACTGGCCCCGCTCACGCGCCTGCTGGGCGAGTGCGGCCTTGACGTCCATCGGGACGTCACGAATCGTCAGAACAGTCGTCATGAATGCATTATAGGGTCATCACGACTGCAGAAAGCAGGCACCCGCCGTTCGATACCGGCTACTTGATCCGCATGGCGGTGATCGTGCGGCGGATGAGGTAGCCCCACTCGTCGCGGAGCCGGGGCTTGTCCGGCTCCGGGGCCTCGGCGAGTGCGAGGCCGGCCCCGCCGAGCATCCAGAAGGCGTACTTGACCTGGGTGTCCACCGCCCGGTCCGCCAGATAGCCGCCCTCGATCAGCGCCCTGATGAAGCGCTCGACGACGCCGTAGGCGTACTCCCGCTCGCATTCCCGCCAGCGGTGCCAGCCGAGCGCCGCCGGGCCCTCCAGCCAGACCAGGCGCCCGTACACCGGGTCGCAGCACCGGGTGAGGTAGGCGTCGAGCCCGAGCATCGCCGACTCCCAGGGGTCCGGCATGGGGGATGGCGGGCCGACGGCGTTGCCGCCGTCGGCCGGGGCGGGTGAAGCAAGGCCCGCGGCGGCGATGATCTCCTCGGTCGCGCGGGCCTCCTGCCTGTCAAGCACCGCCTCGAACAGGGCCTGCTTGCTGGCGAAATGGTGATACACGGCGCCGCGGGTCACCCGGCTCGCCGACGCGACGTCCTCCAGCGAGGTGCCGGCGTACCCGCGCTCGGCGAACAGCGCGGTCGCCTCCTCCAGCAGCGCGGCCCTGGTGGCCTCCGAGTACAGCTCGCGACGGCTCTTGACCTCCGGCATACGCTGAGTATAGTGACATACGCTACGTATCTGACAAGCGCTGCGTATGTCATTTCCGTTCAGGAGCCTCGCCTTGACCGAAACGATGCCCCCGCCGCTTTTCGACCCCTTCGCGCCCGGCTTCACCGACGACCCCTACGCGCAGTACGCCAAGATGCGCGCCGAAGCGCCGGTGTATGAGCACCCGTTCGGGTTCTGGCTGCTCACCCGCTACGACGACGTGTCCTGGCTGCTCCGGGCCGGGCTGTCGGTCGAGGACGACAACGTGGCCGCCGACAGCCTGCTGCGGCAGCTTCGGGCGGAGGTGTACGGCGACGGAGCGCCGCGCGCCGGGGCGGTGTCCATGCTCGACCGGGACCCGCCGGACCACACCAGGCTGCGCAAGCTGGTGTCGAAGGCGTTCACGCCGCGGGCCATCGAGGGGCTGCGGCCGCGCATCACCGCACTGGTGGACGGCCTGCTCGACGAGATGGCCGCCGAAGGCCGGGTGGACCTCGTCGATGCGCTGGCGTTCCCGCTGCCGTTCAGCGTCATCGCGGAGATGCTCGGCACGCCGCCTGCCGACCACGAGCGGATCCGCCAGCTGACCGGTACCGTAGTGCGCTCGCTGGAGCCGATCGCCGATCCCCAGCTGGTGGCCGCGATCATGGCCGCCGATGAGGAGCTGAGCGGGCTGGCGGCGGAGATGATCGCATGGAAGCGGGCCAACCCGGCCAGCGACCTGCTCACCGCGCTCATCCACGCCGAGGACGACGGCGACGTGCTGAACGACGACGAGCTGATCGCGCAGACGCTGCTGCTCTACATCGCCGGGCACGAGACCACCGTGAACCTCATCGCGGGCGGGACCCTGGCGCTGCTGCGCAACCCCGGCCAGCTCGCGCTCCTGCGCGCCGACCCCGTCCTGGCTGGCAACGCGGTCGAGGAACTGCTCCGCTACGACAGCCCGGTGCAGGCCAGCAGGCGGATCACCCTGGAGCCCGTGACCGTGCGGGACACCACCATCCCGGCGGGCGCGTTCGTGATGGCGAGCCTGGCCTCGGCCAACCGGGACGAGAACTTCTGGGGCGCCGACGCCGACGAAGTGAGGCTGGACCGGGAGAACGCCCGGCAGCATGCGTCCTTCGGCGCCGGGCCGCATCACTGCCTGGGCGCCTCCCTGGCCCGGCTCGAGGCCGGCATCGCCTTTGACCACCTGGTGGGCCGGTTCCCAGGGCTGGCCCTCGACGGCGATGTGGTGTGGAACGGCCGGATCAACCTGCGCGGCCCGGCCCACCTTCCGGTCACGGTGGGCTCGTGACCGCCGAGCTCGCCGAGCGCATCACCGTCGGCGTGCCGCCAGGCGACGTCTACCGGGCCGTGTCCGACGTGCGGCGGATGGCGCGGTGGAGTCCTGAGTGCTTCGCCGCGCTGGTGTGGTCCCGGCGTGACGGCGTACCCGCGCGGTTCGTGGGCCTGAACCAGCGCGGGCCGTGGGTCTGGTTCACCACGTGTCAGGTCGTGACCGCCAGGCCCGGCGAGGAGTTCGCGTTCGACGTCACGACGTTCGGGATGCCGGTGTCGCGCTGGAGCTACCGGTTCGCGGCGGTCCCCGGGGGGACCGAGGTCACCGAGCGCTGGCTGGACAAACGCGGCCGGGGCGCCAACCTCCTGGGGCGCATCTTCACCGGCAAGGTCGCCCGCGACCGCCCGCAGGCCAACCTCGAGGGCATGCGGACCACCCTGGCCCGGCTCAAGCGCGAGCTGGAGAGCGGCGCATAGGCCACGGAGGCCAGCCCGGTCCCTCGCGGTAACGCCTTCACCGGGACAAATCGCCGCTATCGTTTAAGGTCCGGGCTGGCGGGCTGAGGTAGGCGGGAAGGCATGAGTCGTCGCCGCACGTTCAGACGGGACCGGAGAAGGCGGCGGACCGTCATCACCGTGGTGGTCGTCGCCGTCCTCGTCCTCGCCGTGGCGGCGGGCGGAGTCGGGTACCTGCTGCTGCGCACGATCGGCAGCCCGCAGCAGACCGCGGCAAGCTACCTCGCCGACTGGCAGCGGGGCGACTACCCGGCCATGGACAAGATCAGCGTGAACGCCCCGCATTCCGGGCTGGCCGCCCCGCTGCGCCAGGTGGCCGCGGACGCCGGCGTCCGCCATTGGCACCTGGCGCTCGGCCGGGTCACCACAAACGGCGGGTCGGCGCAGGCGCGGTTCACCGCCACGGCAGACCTCGCCAGCAGCCACGTGTGGACCTACCAGGGCCAGCTTCAGCTGGTCAAGCGGAACCGGCACTGGTGGGTGAACTGGAGTCCGGCCGCGATCTACCCCGGGCTCAAGGCGGGCGAGCGGTTCGTGCTCAGCGCCGTGTGGCCGCCGCGGGGCCAGGTGCTCGCGGCCGACGGCACCGTGCTCAGCTCGCCCGCGGTGATCGCGGAATCCGGCTCCATCTCGCTGCTGACCGGCAACGTGGTGGCGGCTACCACCGCCCAGGCCAGGGCGCTGGGCGCCCCGTACAAGAAGGGCGACCTGATCGGCCAGGGCGGGATCGAGCAGGCCTACCAGATCCGGCTGGCCGGCCGCCCCTCCCTCACCATCCGGATCGAAGGCCCGGGCACGCACGTGGACAGCACCGCAGCGCGCTTCGCCGCCGTCACGGGCGCGCCGGTGCAGACCAGCATCGACCTGCGGTACCAGCTGGCCGCGGCGCACGCCGTGCGGTCCGCGCCGACGTCCAAGCCGGTGGACATGGTGGTGCTCCAGCCGTCCACGGGCAAGGTCCTCGCCGTGGTCGAGCGCCCCGGCGGGTTCGACCGCGCGCTCCAGGGGATCTTCCCGCCCGGGTCAACGTTCAAGGTCGTGACCGCTTCCGCGCTCACCAAGACGGGGCTGCGGCCCTCCAGCACCGTGCAATGCCCGCCGACGGTGAACATCGGCGGCCGGACGTTCCACAACTTCGACAACGAGCACCTGGGCACCACCAGGCTGCTGGACGCGTTCGCGATCTCGTGCAACACCACGTTCGCGATGCTGGCCACGCAGCGCCTCCGGGGGTCCGAGCTCAAGTCCACGGCGGAGGAGTTCGGCTTCAACGCCAAGCCGGCGCTGGGCATCCCCGCGACGCTCGGGCGTTTCACCACCCCGCACCAGCCCATCGACCTGGCGGCCGACGCGTTTGGTCAGGGGACCGACCTGGTCAACCCGCTCAGCCAGGCGGCTGTGGTGGCGGCCATCGACAACGGCACCTGGCGGCCGCCACTGCTGGTGACCAACCCCGCGCCGCGGCAGTCCGCGCAGCCGCGCAAGCTCAGCGCGGGGATCCTCAGCGCGCTGCGCCCGATGATGCGGGCGGTGGTCACCATCGGGACCGCGGCCCGGGTCGGTTTCCAGCCGGGGGTCTACGGCAAGACCGGGACGGCCGAGTACGGGTCCGGCGCGAACCCACCGACCCACGCATGGTTCATCGGTTACCGCGGGGACCTCGCCTTCGCCGTGCTCGTCGAGGGCGGCGGCGTCGGGGCCGACGCGTCCGCGCCGATCGCCAACTCGTTCCTGCGCCGCGTGTGATCAGGGCACGGCCGGCGCGGCCTCCATGGCGGCGGCCGTCTGCGCCGGTTCGGGCGCCAGCGGCAGGAGCACCTCGAACATCGAGCCGTGACCGAGCGTGCTCTGCACCCGGACCGAGCCGCCGTGGGCCGCCGCGATCGCCTGCACGATCGCCAGGCCGAGGCCGAGGCCGCCGGTCTGCCGGCTCCGGTGTGGATCCGCCCGGGCGAACCGCTGGAAGATCCGCTCCAGGTCCGCACCGGCGATGCCGCTGCCCGTATCGGCGACCGCCAGCACCACGTGCGCTGCCTCGACGCGGGCGCCGACCTCGATCCTGTCATCCGCCTCTGTGTGCGCGACGGCGTTCTCAAGCAGCGTGTCGAGCGCGACCGCGAGGCGATCGCCGTCGCCGAGGACGGTCGCCTCGGCCACCGGGCCAAGCCGCCACCGGCGGGGGGTATGACTCCACCGGTCGAGCGCGTCCACCACCACCGACTCCACCGCAACCGGGGTCAGGTGCAGGAAGTCGGGACCCTCCGCGGAGGCGAGCAGCAGCATCCGGGTGGCCAGCCGGCGCAGCCGCATCAGCTCGTCGGTCACGACCCGCGCGTCCGCGGCGACCGTGGTGCTGGTGACCGCCTGCTCGATCAGTTCCGCGTGGCCGAGCGCGACCGTGATCGGCGTGCCAAGCTCGTGCGAGGCGTCCTGCAGGAACCGGCGCTGCTGTTTCAGCAGGCGCAGGTTCTCCTGCGACACCCGCTGTACCTCTTCCATCGCGACGAGGCGTTCCTGGGTCGCCGCAAGCCCCCTGCGGCCGTGCCAGACCATCACCAGGAACATGAGCGCGATCAGCGGGACTTCCGCGAGATAGTCGAGGTCCTGCCGTCCCTGGAGAACCTGAACGCCGATGATGCCACCGGTCGCGAGCGTCACCGCGGCCATGGTCAGGATGGTGGGCTGCAACCGCCACAGCCGGAAGCCGTAGATCACGGTCAGGCTCACCCAGATGGCGAGGAACGGGATCGTCTGCCAGGCGGGAAAGATCCGCATGGCGACCAGGTTGAGCGCGACGAACACGACCCAGACGATGTCCACCCAGGACGAGCGGCCCCACCGGAGCGCCTGCCAGGACCACTGCGAGGCGAGCTGCCGCGGGTTCGTATGGCGGTGTCCGTTCTGTGCCGCCCTGAGGCGTGGCGGCATCCACCGCAGAGAGCGCTGCGACGTCACAGTCCCTCCCAACGTGGTGCGGCAGCGTTCGCGTCGTTAAGCTGCCGGGTCTGGGCGCTACCGCCCGGGCACCCCCGCCGGGTCGCTGACAAGCCTGCCGCCGAGGGGCAACTGGCGTCAACTCCGGCAGGTACCGCGATCGGAGGTTCCCCGCAGTGCCCGACACGGACTGGCACGCCCCGCTGGCCGAGCTGCCAGAGGATGTGGCCGAGACGCTCCGGGCGCGGGGCGCCCGGCAGCTCAACCTCTACCGCGCGCTCTCCAGCTCGCCCGAGGTGGTCCGCGCGTGGCTGGGCTACATCTGGTCGCTGCGGGACGACTGCGTGGCGACCCCGCGGCCGCTCCGGGAGCTGGTGATCCTGCGCACCGCTGTCCGGCATGCGTCGCCCTACGAATGGCACCACCACCGGCTCATGGCTGCTGAGCTGGGCGAGGAGAAGATCGCCGGGGTCGCGCGCTGGCGTGACAGCGCGGCATTCGATGCGGGGGAGCGGGCGGCCCTGGAGCTCGCGGACGCGGTCTGCGACGGCCAGGTGCAGGGCGAAGTCGCACGCGCGGTGGCGGAGCGCTTCGGCGACCGCGGCCTGGTAGAGCTCGCGGTTACCGCCGCGGCCTACGTGATGGTGCCCCGCGTCCTGTCCGCGCTCGGCGTTCAGCTCGAGCCGGAAGCGAGCTGATCGCGAAGCTCCTCGACGTGCAGGCCCGGGACATCCAGGAACGCGATGATCCGGCACGGGCACGCCTCGCCGCCCTCGAACTTCCACGGGAACGCGCCAATGACGCAGCGGGTGTTGAGCACGCGGTCGATGTCCCCGCCCACGTTCTCGGCGTGGATGCAGCCGCCGGGGAAGGCGAGGTAGTGCATGGGGAACAGGTCCTCGGTGATCTCCCGGCCGCTCAGGTGGTGGGTGTACGAGTACTCGCCGAAGAACTCCCGCGCGCTCATCCCGACCTGGCGCTCGAACCGCTCGGTGATGTCCGGGCGCATGTGCCGGATCGTCGTGTTGATCGGGTGATCCCCGGAGCCCGCGTCAATGCCCCACCAGGCGATCTCCATCTCGAGCATCCAGTTGGCCAGTTCGACGCCGCCACCGGGGTGCATGCAGAAGTAGCGGACCAGGTCCTGCTCCGGCTGGCCCTGGTAGTAGCGGTGGAATCCGGTGTGGATGATCAGGATGTCGCCGCGGCGCACCTCCGCCTTGGCCAGGATGTGCTCGGGCTTGATCACATCCCAGTCGTGACACACGTCGGAGACGTCGACGATGACCCCCTGCCGGATCAGCTTCTCCAGCGGCAGTGAAGCGATGTCCTGGCCGCCGTCGGTGCCGTGCATGGGACCGTCGAGGTGCGTCCCGGTATGCAGTGACGTTTCGATCCGCTGGGACACGATCCGGTTCGTCTGCAGGGTCTGCGTGTAGTAGATGCGCGCTCCGGGGTAGCCGACCCAGCCGGGTGTGTGCAGGTTCCATGGGTGCGTCAGATCGACGAGACGCATGCTCTCTCCCTGAGGACGCCGTTGACCGGATAACAAGCTGTAAGATATATCATGTACCATGACAAACAGGGCTGATGAGGCCGGTGTGCAAGTGCTGCCCCTGCGCGGCGCCGGCCCGTCACTGCCCGTCCTCGCGGGCGACGGAACCGCGCGGGCGGTCATCTGGCCCGGCGCCGGCGCAACCCAGCGGTCGATCCACCTGATCCAGCTCGCCCCGTCATCGGGAACCCTCCGGCTGGAGCACCCGGCCGAGAGCGTCTATTACGTCCTGGATGGCTCGGGCGCGGTGGCCGGCGACCGCCCGGCGGCGGCCACTCCGCTGGTGCCCGGGTCGATGGTGCACGTGGCACCGGGCACCGGGTACCGGTTCAGCGCCGGCCTCGATGGGCTGGAGATCTTCGGCGGGCCGTGCCCGCCCGACCCGGCTCTCTACGCCGCCGGGGACGGCACAGATAGCAACACCGCGCCGCGGGCCGGCTCATTTGAGAGCACCGGCGCCGCCGCCGGGGACGGCACGGATAGCAACACCGCGCCGCGGGTCGGCTCATTTGAGAGCACCGGCGCCGCCGCCGGGGACGGCACGGATAGCAACACCGCGCCGCGGGCCGGCTCATTTGAGAGCACCGGCGCCGCCGCCGGGGACGGCACAGGTGGCAGCACCGCGACGGCGACGGCTCATTTGAGAGCACCGGCGCCCGCGGGGGACGGCGCGGATGGTGCGCACCAGGCGGCGGCCGGCGAGGACGGCGGCACGGCCGAGCCGTCGATCACGGTGCTGCACCAGGACAAGCCCGCGCTGATGCTGCCGCTCATATCGGCCGACGCCAGGATGATCGCCTGGCCCGGCAACGGCGCCTGGACGGCGACCATGAACTACGTCCGGATGCGGCCCGGCGAGGAGAACACCCCGCACACCCACGCGGAGTCAGAAGATACGATCGTGATCCTCGAGGGCCGCGGCAGCATCGACGACCTGACCCACGGCGAAACACACGAGTTCGGGGCCGGGGACGTGATCCACGTGCCGGCCGGGTTGCGTCACGCCGTTCGCGCCAACCGCGGCGAGAACGTGGTGAGCGTCGGCGGCCCCTGCCCGGCAGACCTGCCCTTCTTGCGGGCGTGCGGTGCCGAGATCCCGGAACGGGACCAGCCCGCACCCGGCCAGCCACGGCGCCACGGCATGCCTTGACCCGGGCGGGCGACCGCCCAGAGCGGACAATGAGAGAAGGCGACCATGCGCAGTCACGCCAGACACGCCAGCACCCGGGCACCGGCCGCGGGCCTCCTGGCGGTGCTTCTCACCCTCGCCGCGTGCGGTTCGCACGGCTCCACGGGCGGGTCCGGCGGCACCGGGCCGCTCACCTTTGCCGTTTTCAACCCATTCAGCGGCAAGGACGCGAGCTTCGGGCCGGAGCAACTGGCCGGCTGCATCCCGGCCGCTGCCGCGATCAACGCCGCCGGCGGAATCCTGGGCCACACAAAGATTTCTTGCAAAACGTCAGACAGCCGGGGTGACCCGGCAGACGCCGTGCCAGCCGCCGAAGCGCTGATCGCGACGACGTCGTCGCTCGTGGGGGTTCTCGGGCCGAGCTCGGACGAGGCGAGCGCGACCGTGCCACTTTTCAACCGGGCGCACATCCCGATGTTCGGCGACACCGGCCAGGCCGTGTTCAACCAGAGCTCGTTCAAGTACTTCTACCGGATCACCCCGCCCGACGACGCGGTCGGCTACGCGATGGCTGTGTACGCGCACCAGAAGGGGTACGCCACCGCCGCCGCAGTCTTCGGCAACGACATCAGCTCGCAAGGGTCGCTGGGCACCGTCGTGGCCGGGTTCAAGAAGCTGGGCGGCAAGATCGTGCTGGTCCAGTCGATTCCGCTCGACCTGAGCTCCTACCGCACGGAGGTGTCGGCCCTGGCCGCCGCGCACCCCAGCGTGATCTTTACCGAGGCCGACCCGCAGACGAGCGCGACCTACTTCGCCGAGGTGAAGCAGCTTGGGCACCTGGGCCCGTTCATCGGCACCGACGGGACGACGCAGCCGCCGTGGCTTAAGGCGGTGGGGAACGCGGTCGGGACGGCCAACCTGAAGCGCTTCTACGTCGGCGCCCAGCCGTACGCGCCCACGACCGGAGCGACGTACCAGTTGTGGCTCGCGCAGATCAAGGCGGTCAGCCACCAGGTCACCCAGCCGGCCAGCCAGTGGTACGGCGACTCCTACAGCATGGCTGCGTGGGACAGCATCAACCTGATGGCACTGGCGATGGAGGCCGCCAAGAGCACGAACCCGGTGGTCTTCCGGCCATGGATCGTGAAGGTGGCGACCCCCTCCCCGGGCGCAGTCGTGGTGCACAACTTCGCCCAGGGGAAGACCGCGCTCTCCCACGGCAAGACGATCCAGTATGTCGGCGCCACCGGCCTGATCAGCTTTGACCGATGGCAGAACTCGCCCGGCGCGTTTTCGTTCGTGACCTCCGATGGCTCGACCAAGGTGGCGACCTACACCGCCGCGCAGATCAGCTCCGCGAAATAAATCGGGCATGCTCGTAGTGACCGCGCCAGCGGATGAAGCGGAGATGAGGGAGCCGCTGGGATGACGAGCAGCCTTTTCGTCCAGTCGATCGGGTTCGGCCTGGTCACGGCCTCGATCCTGGCGCTGGCCTCGGTGGGCTTCACGCTGCAGTTCGGCGTCTCGAACATCCTGAACCTGGCCTACGGCGACATCATGACCGCGTGCGCGTTCGCCGGGTACGCGGTCAACCAGGCGGGCGGCAGCATCCCGGAGTCGCTGGCGGCCGGGGCGGGCTGCGGGGCCCTGGCCTCCGTGCTGCTGAACCGCTACCTCTACCGGCCGTTCGTGCGGCACGGCACGAAGCTGTTCGGGATGGTCGTGGTGACCCTCGCGGTGGGCATCATCGTGCAGAACATCCTGCTCGGCGCCTACGGCGCGACGTTCTTCAGCTACAACTTCTCAACCGGGCGCCAGGTGCATTTCCTCGGCATGGTCTTCGACACGTCCCAGCTCATGATCATCGGCCTGTCGGTCGTGGCCATGATCTTGGTGCAGTTGCTGCTCACCCGGACCAGGCTGGGCAAGGCGATGCGCGCGACCGCGGCCAACCCCAGCCTCGCGCAGGCCTCGGGCATCGCGACCGACCAGGTCACCGACCTGGCCTGGCTACTTTCGGGCGCGCTGTGCGGGCTGGCCGGGGTGGTGCTCGTGCTGAATACCAGCGCCTTCCAGTCGACCACGGGCAACGACTTCCTGGTCATCATCATCGCCGCGGCGATGCTCGGCGGAGTGGGCCGGCCGGCCGGCGCCATGGCCGCCTCGGTCGTGCTCGGCGTGGTGACCGAGGTGGCGGCCGGGTTCATCACACCGAGCTTCAAGGAGGTCATCGCGTTCGGGGTGCTGGTCGTGGTGCTGCTGTTTCGGCCCACCGGCATCTTCGGCCAGGGCGCCACGGTGAAGGAAATACCGACGTGAACGCGGCGTTCTCCTTCTACGCCTCCACGCTGCTCGTCTACCTGGGGGTCGACATCCTGGCCGTGTGGAGCCTGAACCTGCAGTACGGGGTGACGGGCATCTACAACTTCGCCTGGATCATGTTCCAGGCCGTCGGGGCGTACACCGCCGGGGTGCTCACGCTCGGCCCTGACACCGGCAACGGCGGGTTCCAGCAGTACGTCCTCGGCCTGCGCCTGCCTGAGCCGCTGCCCGTGCTGCTGGCCGGCGCCGTCTCGGGCGCCCTGGCGCTGGTCGTCGGGATCGTGGCGCTGCGCCGGCTGCGCACCGACTACCAGGCCATGGTCATGCTGGTCATCTCGGTCATCGCGGTGCTCGTGGTCGAGAACGTCACCAAGCTTTTCAACGGCCCGGCCGGCCTGTCGCTGGTGCCGCAGCCGTTCGGCTCGCTGCCGCTGTCTGCGCTGGGATACCAATGGTTCTACGTGGGCCTCACCGCAGCGGTGTGCCTGATCGTCTACCTGTTCGTGCACCGCGTCACGTCCTCGCCGCTGGGCCGGGCGCTGCGCGCGACCAGGGACAACGAGGACGCGGCGCAGGCCCTGGGCAAGAACGTCGTACGGCTGCGGCTGTTCGTGTTCGTGTTCGGCGGCGCGATCGCCGGGATCAGCGGGGCGGTCCTGATCGAGTTCATCGGGGCCTGGTCGCCCGGGTCGTGGGCGTACGTGGAAACGCTCGTCGTGCTCACCGCGATCATCGTCGGCGGCACCGGCAACAACGCCGGGGTCATGCTCGGCGCGCTGCTGGTGCCGGTCGCGTTCAACGAGGCGACCCGGTTCATCCCGCAGTTCGGCCGGCCCGGCCTTGTCGACGCGCTGCAGTGGATCGTGATCGGGGGGCTTGCGCTGGTCTTTCTGTGGTTCTGGCCACGCGGCATCATCCCGGAGCGGCGGCGCCGGTTCCCCGGCGGTCCCGCCGCGGTACCGGCGGTCCCGGCACCCCGCCCCGGTGAGCCGGCGTGAGCGTCCCTGATGGCCAGAGCTTTCTGGTCGCCGACGGCCTGCGCCGCGAGTTCGGCGGCGTCTGGGCGTGCGACGGCGCCACGTTCGGGCTCCGCCGGGGCGCGATCACGAGCCTGATCGGCCCCAACGGCGCGGGCAAGTCGACCGTCGTCGGGATCATCGGCGGCGCGATCGCGCCGAGCGGCGGGCGGGTCATCTTCGACGGGACCGACATCACGCCGATGCCGCCACACCAGCGGGCCCGGATCGGCCTGGTCCGCACCTACCAGCTGTCCAGCGAGTTCGGCAGGCTGACGGTGCTGGAGAACCTGCTCGTGGCCGCGCCCGGCCAGCGCGGCGAGCGGATCCGGACGCTCCTGTACGGCAAGCGGTCGTGGCGGACGCAAGAAGGAGAACTTCTGGACCAGGCAAGGACCCTGCTCGGCAGGTTCGCCATGAGCCACATGGCGGACGAGTACGCGGGCAACCTGAGCGGCGGGCAGAAGCGGCTGCTCGAGATCATGCGCGCGCTCATGTGCCGGCCCAAGATGCTGCTGCTTGACGAGCCGATGGCCGGGGTGAACCCGACCCTCGCCACCGCGATCGAGGGTTACCTGGCTGGCCTCGCCGCGGAGGGGCTGACCATGCTGCTGGTGGAGCACGAACTCGGGCTGGTCGAGCGGCTGTCTGAGACAGTGATCGTGATGGCGCAGGGCAGAGTGATAGCCACTGGCACCATGCCAGAGCTGAGGGCGCGCCCGGAGGTGCTGCATGCCTACCTCGCCGGCTGACCGCGCCGCCACGCCGCCAGCTCGCCCCCCGGCCACGCTGTCGGTGACGGACGTGGTGAGCGGCTACGGCGGGGCGCCGATCGTGCGCGGGGTGACCGTCCAGGTCGGCGCCGGCGAGATCGTGACGATCGTCGGGCCCAACGGCGCGGGCAAGAGCACGCTGCTGAAGACCATCGCCGGGCTGCTCCGGGCTGAGTCCGGCGACGTGGTCCTCGGCGGCACCACCATCACCAACCAGCGCACCAGCCGGCTCGCCCGGCTCGGCCTCGGCTACGTGCCGCAGAGCAACGACGTGTTCGACCCGCTCACCGTGCGGGAGAACCTGGAGATCGGCGGCTACCGCGTGCCCCGGCAGCAGGTCGGCGGGCGGATCGATGAGGTCGTCGGCCTCCTCCCGGCGCTGGGCGGGCTCATGGGCCGCCGGGCGGCCAAGCTCTCCGGCGGTGAGCGGAAGATGGTCGCGGTCGGCCGGGCGCTGATGGCCAAGCCCGGGGTGCTGCTCCTCGACGAGCCCACGTCCGGGCTGTCGGCCGAGCGGTCGGCTCAGCTGCTGACCAGGGACATCCGTGCGCTCGCCGAGTCCGGGGCGTCGGTCCTGCTGGTCGAGCAGAAGGCGCTGGCGTCGCTGGAGATCTCGCACTGGGGGTACGTGCTCGCGCTCGGCCGCGTGGTCTTCTCCGCCCCGGCGCCCGACTTGCTCGCGCGCCCCGACCTGGGCGAGGTCTTCCTCGGCCGTGTTGCCGGCTCGGAGACTGCCACCAGGGTGAAGCCGTGAGCAGGGTCCTGACGATCGCCCTGTGCCAGCTGCGCTGGTCGCCGGACCCGGCGCGGAACCTGGACCAGGGGCTGGCCATGGCCGCCGA
>Ga0207646_10002020_pt1 | contig 24406 bp, 20 predicted proteins | sample KBSK5502metaG_FD_184343 | JGI IMG/M metagenome (GOLD analysis project Ga0207646, IMG submission 184343) | Corn, switchgrass and miscanthus rhizosphere microbial communities from Kellogg Biological Station, Michigan, USA - KBS K5-50-2 metaG... | ecosystem: Host-associated > Plants > Roots >...
CCCGGCACTGTGGGATTGAAATTCCCTTTAGAAGAGCCCGTTTGCCTAGAAGAACCCGTTCGCTCGTTGAAATACCAATGCTCCGACTTTGATCGAGGTCAAGTCTGGGGCGGCTGGGAAATCGGGTGGGATCGTACTCGCTAAAGTGCGGGTCTTGGCGGACTCGCCGATTGCACTCCGTATTTACTCTGCGGCAAGGCCGGACGGGCCGTGTCGGTCTAAACGAGAACGGCGGCCAACCCGACGTGAGTTGCACCCTTCCTCCCGCGAGGGGAGAGCACGCACACCGCTCCCCTCCTCGCGGGATCGAGGGAATCAGGACAAAGGATCAGGATTCGAAGATTCCGCGCGGCACCGTCATCGACACCACCCAGTTCGGCACGTCGACGATCTCGCTGATCTTGAGGTCGCCGGCGACGCTACAGATCGCGTATGCCTCGTGCAGGCTCAGGCCCTGATCGCGCACCAGCCACTCGATCATCGCCCGCACGGCCTGCTTGGCATCGGACATCAGGTCGGGCCCGACTCCGGTCGTCTGGTAGAAACCCTTGGCCCGCATCTCAGGGGTCATCGCGGCGTCGGTCGGGTTGGCGTGGGGGACGATCGCCTGCGGTGACTCGATGATGGTGTTCTTGATGACTCTGAAACGGCAGGTGACTCCCATCAAGGTCTCGATCGCGGTCACGCACACCTCGCCATCGCCCTGGGCCATGTGCCCGTCGCCCACCGAGAACTTCGCGCCCTTCACGTAGACCGGATAGTAGAGTTTGGATCCCTTGGTGAACTGCTTGATGTCGGTGTTCCCGCCCATGCCGCCACTGACGTTCGGCGGGACGGTCCGATACATCCCCTTGCGGAGCGGGGCGACGCCGTAGACGCCCATGAAGGGCGCGATCGGAATCTGGGCCTTGCGCCCGGTGTCCTTTCCCACGAAGCTCGCGAACCCACTGTTCTGGCCCTTGTTGAACGTGAAAAGTTGGACGAACGGCGCACCGGTGTTGAACGGCTGATTGTCGGGAATGGCGCCCGCGATTTTGCCGGGAGTCGGATCGCTGAGCTGCGAGGCCTCCGTGAACGCATGGAACGGCGCAAGGATGTCAGGCTGCAGGCTACCGAAGAGACCGAGCACCGGCCCGATGGTGACGTAGCCGAAATCGACGAGCGGAGCGACGTCCAGCACCTCGACTTCGAGCATGTCACCCGGCTCCGCGCCTTCGATGCTGACCGGTCCCGTGAGGGGATGCACCTTCGCCAGGTCGAGGGTGAGAATGCCCTCCGGCGTGAGGGACCTCGCCGCCGTCCCGATGTCGAGGGCGTCGCGGCACAAGAACTGTACGGCTTCGCCTTGCTGTACGGTGAGGGCAGCGGGGATGTCCTGGTTGAAGCGGTTGTGCATCACCTTCGAGAACCCGTCGAGCGTCTTGGCGCCGGCCGCCCCCGGAGGAGTCTGCGCTATCACCAGATCAGGCTTGCCGACACCGGCCGCGGGAACTCCCTCGGCGGCTGCCGCCAAGCTCGAGCCGACACCCGCGACAGCGGCGGCCGCGGCGGCACCCAGAGAGACCTGCTCGATGAACGTTCGTCTCGAGATATCAGAATGGACGAAGCACACGGCGCATCCTCCTCAGTTGACGGCTAGATTGCTCGGCGTCTGCTCTAGGCTCCCCCTGCTCACGCATTGTGCAGACGTACATCTGCCACACAGGATGCTCGCGCATCGAGTCGAACGGTCGCGATCAGGTTGGCATGTGAGTCTCTCCTTACTTGGGTCAGGGTCGACTCGCAGTCTCACGAGGACTCAGCTACCGGCTCTACCGGGATCGTACTATTGGAGACAAGCCGACCTGCTGCCCAGCCCTGGTCCACTCAAGATGAGAGCATCGACGCAGTGGGACCTGCCCCGAAAAACCCGAACAAAAGCGCATGGCCCGCGTGGGGAATCTCACTGCCCAGATACGATGATGTGATTGTCGCGCCCTTCGCCATCGGCGCGGCCGGAGGTACCCACGAATGAGTAAAGGACGTCTTGAAGCGTTCAGCGACGGAGTCCTCGCCGTCATCATCACGATCATGGTGCTCGAGATGAAGCCGCCACCTAGCCCCTCGGCCGCGGCACTGGTGTCCGCCGCGCCCGCGTTTCTCACGTATTTGTTGAGTTTCGTATTTGTCGGTATTTACTGGAACAATCACCATCATCTACTGCATGCCGTGCACCACATCAATGGCTCGATCCTTTGGGCCAACCTGCATCTCCTCTTTTGGCTATCACTCGCGCCGTTCGTCACCGCCTGGATGGGCCAGAATCACTTGGCGCCAGTCCCCGTGGCTGCATACGGAGGCGTGCTGCTTTGCGCCGCGGTCGCCTATTTCGTGCTGACGCGCGTTCTGTTGTCTGCGCACGGGAAGGATTCGAAGCTAGCGAAGGCCTTAGGTAACGACTTCAAGGGAAAAGTGTCGATGTTCATCTATGCCGCGGTGATCCCCCTGGCCTTCGTTCACCCCCTGCTCTCATGCCTGCTGTATGTATTGGTCGCTATCATGTGGCTCGTCCCAGATCGGCGCATCGAGAAGGTGCTGACGGAAGCGTGAAAGTGAACGCTGCGGCGAGATCGCGGCCGGGACGTCGCGCGACCGCAGTCGGCACAACCTTCGTCTAGTTGACGTGATGAGGTGAATCTGATTCCTTCGTCGCGCGGCCAGCATTCGCGGCGAGACCCGCGAATCGATTCAGGATGATCGTGACAATGCCGATCAAACTCACAGGAAGTACTACAAAAGGCCGCCGGCGTTGATCGAAGCGGAGGCAGGATTCCCACTTACGGCCTGAAACGAGAAGTCCGAAGAGTTGGAGGTGACGCCGATGGCAACCGAGACGCGGACGACCGGTATCGACGTCGTTGGTGACATGGTGGCCTGGGGTGCCCACTTTTGTTTCTTCTACGAGACGAGAGACGATCTCGTCGACACCTTGATCTCATACTGCAAATCGGGGTTGGAAAGCGAGGAGTACTGCCTGTGGATCGTCGCAGAGCCGTTGACCGTCGACGAAGCCAGAGATGCGTTGAAAAACGCGGTGCCTGGCCTTGATCGATACCTCGCGGATTCCCGTTTAGAAATTGCGTCGGCCCGCGACTGGTTTCTCCAGGGTGGCGCGTTCGATGGCAAGCGACTCACAGCGGCGTGGTACGAAAAGCTCGCTCGCGTGTCGGCCAGAGGCTACCCCGGCATGAGAGTCACCGGGGATACGACCTGGCTCACCAAGAAGGACTGGACACACTTTTGCGACTATGAAGATGGTCTCAACGAGGTGATCGGCAATCAGCGCCTCGCCGTGCTGTGCACGTACCCGCTTGCCGCGTGCGGAGCTCCCCAAGTCTTGGATGTGGTGCGTACGCACCAGTTTGTCCTCGCAAGGCGACACGGGAATTGGGAGGTTGTCGAAACCGCGGCGCTCAAGCGAGCCAAGGCCGAGCTCACACATCTCAATAAGGAGCTCGAAAAACGTGTCGACGAACGGACCAGTCAGCTGAGGCAGGCCTCGGAAGCGTTGCACGAGACACAGGCGACACTCGCGCACGTCAATCGGGTCACGGCGATGGGCCAGTTGGCGGCCTCGATTTCCCATGAAGTCATGCAGCCGATCACGGCGGGAATCACCAATGCCGCGGCGGCCTTGCACTGGCTGGACGCCCAGCCGCCGAATCTGGAGGAGGCCCGCCAGGCGCTCGGTCATGCCGTCAACGACGGCAATCGAGCCACCGACGTCATCAGCCGGATCCGTGCCCTCGTCAAAAAGGCGCCGCCACGGAAGGATGCCTTCGAGATCAACGCAGAGATCCTCGAGGTCGTTGGACTGACCCATGGCGAAGCGGTGAAGAACAACGTCGCGGTGCGGACGCAGCTCGCGGAGGGCTTGCCGTCCATTCAAGGAGATCGAGTCCAGCTGCAACAAGTCATCCTCAACCTGATCATCAACGCCGTCGAAGCGATGAGCAGCGTCAGCGACGGGTCGCGAGAGTTGCTCATCAGCACCACGAAAGATGTGGGTGGGGTCCTCGTCGCTGTGCGAGACTCCGGCCCGGGACTGAGCCCGGAGAGTTCGGAGCGCGTGTTCGACGCGTTCTACACCACCAAGCCCAGCGGGATGGGCATGGGACTCTCGATCTGCCGTTCGATCGTCGAAGCTCACGGGGGACGGATTTGGGCCTCGCGCGGTGTCGGCCCCGGCGCAACCTTTCAGTTCACCCTGCCCCTGGCCAGCGCACCGCAGGCATGACCGCGAAAGGTGTCCGGTCGCACCGACCCTCGAACGCAGATCAGCAAAATGCCGGGATCACTTTTGACGCGAACAGCTCGAGATGAATCTGAGCCCAACGCGGTGGCAACCCGGGGGTAATGTCCAGGAGTAGTAGTGTGTGACCGGGACGTTGCTGAAATACGCCGGGTTCGGCATGAGGCCGGCCTTCGCGAGCCACGCCGCATAAGTTATTGGTAGATGATATGGTCAGCAGCTTCGTTGAATGTCCTCTCGGGATCATCGGATACGATCAGCCACAGAAAACCGCTTGCGAATCTGACGCTATCGATCGGCGGGTTTTCTTTTGTTAGCTCGCACGAACGTCTGCGGCTTCCTTGATGGATGAGCTGACGCTCCGCCGCCGAAGCCCCGGGATCGCCTACGCAGTGCCTGCGCGAACCCTCGTCGTTCATCGTTGCGGGGGCCCGCAATGCAGAATGCTACACGGCCTCCCAATCGCACTGGATCGATTTGAAATAGTTCGCCGAACCTCGAAAATCGGCGGAGACGCCCTCTTTGGCTCTCTAACGTGATGAAGGTCACGCGCGAGGACGTGCAGCGAGTCGCCAAGCAGTACCTCGGCGTCATGCAGAATGTTATCGTAAGTCGGCGCACGATTTTGAGGGAGGCCAGCTGAGAACCAATTCGAACCAGCGACCTTTGGGTTATGAGACGTCTCGGAGGATGTCGGTGAACCAGCCCTGTTGACGGAACCGTTCTCAGCACGGCCGCCCTCCTGCATCGTCCGCCGTTCCGCCCCCCGGCTCAGCTCGCCGAAAGCTACTTGACTGGGGCGCTCTTTCCGCAGATTCTCCAGCGCATCGAGCGGCTGGGGTGTCACGCGAGGTGATCGGATGCGAGCCGGTCCAGAGGGCGCGCTGAGCCAATGCGGGAGTGTGTGCTGGGAACGATGTCCGACGCGGTAAGGGCCTCGACGCCGACCGAATGCGCGGTGCTGATGCCTCAAGCAGGGGCGGTCTCGCCGGGACCCGCACCGGCGGTCAGCGTGCCGTGCCGCCATCGCCAGAGCTTGGCGTGGAGACGTGGACGGGCCATATCGCAAATCCCGCCTTATCCCATAACGTTGACGGATTGGACGCGCTGGTTCGACATGCCGTGAGCACGTTGGCGAATGCTGCGGCGACCGCTGGCAGTTAAGGAGGACATCATGTGCATACTGTGCCATCGCGGTAAGCCGCAGCTCCCGTCGACGACGCGGCGCGATTTCCTGAAAGGCGCGGCGGCGACAGGCCTCGCGGCGGGGGCCATGGGCCTGTCCGGGTCGAGCGCCGAGGCGCAAGGCCACAACGTCAACCCGCCGCCGCACACGGGCAACCCGGGCGTGCGCTACGTCATCCGCAACGGCTACGTGATGACGATGGAGCCGGGGACGCCGGGCGCGAACTCATCATTCGGAGAATTTATCGAAGGCGACGTGCTTGTCGAAGGCAGGACGATAAAGGCCATCGGTAGGAACCTGAGTGTCGGAAACGCCACCGAGATTGACGCCAGCGGCAAGGTGGTCATGCCGGGCTTCATCGACACTCACCACCACCAGGCCTGGACGGCGATCAGAAGCGCTATTCCCGACAGCATCCTGATCGACGACGGCACGGCAACGGCGAGCGCGGAGCAGAACTATTTCGCACACGTTCTGGCTGGACCGACCGGGACGACTGGCTTCGCCCGCCACTACCGGCCGCAGGACGTCTACATCAGCGAGCTGTTCGGCGGGCTTTCACAGCTCGACGCCGGCGTCACGACGGTGCTCGACATCTCGCAGATCCACCACTCGCCGCAGCATTCCGATGCGGCCATCCAGGCCCTTCGCGATACCGGCCGCCGCGCCATGCTGGGCTACTTCGAAAGCGCTGGCAATGTTGCGGGGAACCAGTATCCGCAGGATGCGACGCGCCTGGCGGGCATCTTGTCGTCCGACGATCTCGTCGGCTTCATCATGGGTGGCGAGGTCTATCTCGGGGAGCCGACCTACAGCGCGGCCTGGACGCTCGGTCGCCAGCTCCACGTCCAGATCGCGGCGCACATCCTGTCGCCGTTCGGCATCCGCCCGATCCTGGACGACCTCGCCGCGGGTACCGGCGGCGTCAACAACAACATCGGGCTCGGACCCGACAACCTGTTCATCCACATGACCGGCATGTCGGACGCCGGCTGGAACGGGGTCAAGAACAGCGGCGCCCAGGTTTCGATCGCGTTCCCGATCGAGATGAATATGCGCCACGGCACCCCGCCCATCGTCAAGATGCAGCAACTGGGGCTGGAGCCGTCCCTCAGTACCGACGTCGAGACCAACATGACGGCGGACTTCTTCACCCAAATGCGCTCGGCCATGACCATGCAGCGAGTGCTCATTAATCAAGCGGTCCTCAATACGGGCGACTTCGTGACTTTCCCCACCGGGACTTGGCCGGCGTTCCCGGCGGGCCTGCCGCGGCTTCTCAATGCGCGCGACGTGCTGCGCTTTGCCACCATCAACGGCGCCAAGCACCTGCGGCTGGACAGCAAGACCGGCTCGCTCAAGGTCGGCAAGGAAGCCGACATTATCATTCTCGACGGCACCAACCTCAACGTGTTCCCCATGAACAACGTGCCGGGCGCCGTGGTGACGCTTATGGGCCGGACCAATGTCGAGATCGTGATCGTCGCCGGCAAGATCCGCAAGTGGAACGGGGAACTGCTCGACGTCAACCTGGACCCGCTGCGCACCCAGCTCGCCGCGACGCGTGACTTCCTCTACAGCGCGACCGGCGTTCCGCAGAACCCGTTCCCCGCCAAGTAGGAGGAGGAGATTCCTCTTCACGCGTCATCACCGTGCTCTCGTCGAGCAGTGCCCCCTGTCGTCGATCGGCGAACGGCGGTCAGGCGACCGGATGCGCCTGCGCCTGCAGCTCCAGGTTGACGAGATCGATGGGCGAGGCCGTCGTCTCTAGCATTCCCCAGCTCTTCAGACAGTCGAAGGTGCGCTGCATCTCATCGAGCGGGATCGGCGCCAGATCGCACACCACGAGGCGGCTCTCGCGGAGGTCGTCGACGATCAGGGCGGCGATCTCGGGATCGTCCTTGTGGCAGTCGATGAAGTAGCGGAGATAGGCGCGCTTGTTCGCGTTGATGCGCAGGGCATAGCGGCCGTATGCGCCACGCCAAACTAACTCCTGGGTTCCGCCTGGGTAAATGAAAGGGGTTAGCGGCTCTCACGTCCGCTAACCCCTCGTCGTTCGTGGTTGCGGGGGCTGGATTTGCAGAATACTACACGCAGGCGCTTGCTTTCTGGATTGACCTTATTCCTTAGCTGCTTCCGATGTCGTTTGTCGCTCAGTGCGCTTCAGCGTGTTGTTCTGCGTGCAGACACCTTTCCGCGGCGACTATCTATTCGGCGGACCTGAGCTGTCCAACGTGATATCCAAGCCGGGTTTCTATATCTCCCGGTTTGTGAAAACCGCGTTCAAACAGCATTCGAATTCGCGCCTGAGCCGCGGGTCGCCCCAGCGAGGCGAGGAACGCGTCCCACTCGGGCGCGATCTCCGCGTCGGGAGGCAGACTGTTCAGGTTGACCAGGTGCTTGGTTTCTGCGATGGCTTGCTTGTCGAAAGACGCAATCCTCGTAGCAAGTGCGTCAACAAACGTGTCGAGTTCGGCGTCCGGTAACGAGCGATTGACATAGCCATAGCGCTCAGCCAGATCGCCGCCGATGTCGTCTGCCCCTAACAGAACTTCCAGGGCACGCCCCCGTCCGATCAAGCGGGGCAGCCGGGCCATTGGACCGCCGCCGGGCACCAGTCCCGCGCCCACCTCCCACTGCGACAGGACCGCCTTCTCTCGACTGGCGAACCGCATGTCGCTGGCGAGCGCAAGCTCGCTGCCGACGCCCGTAGCGCGCCCGCGAATGCTCACAATCGAAACCACGGGTGCACGACTCAGCCGCACCAGCATGTCCGGAAGTTGTTGAAGGCCCGTGGGACCCGGAGGAAGTCGCGTAGTGTCCTCAGACTTCGCGAGGAAGTCGTAGTGCGTCAGAAAGAACCCATCGACGGCACTGTCAAACACGACAACTTTGACTTGCTCGTCCTTCTCGAGCGCCGTGATGATCTCGTTGAGCTGGGGGATCGTTTCCGGGCCGAAGATGTTGAGCGGCGCGTGATCAAAGGTCACGCGCCAGTACGCGGGCGATCGCCGCGTCAAAAGAATCCGTTTGGTCGTCCCATTGGTCTTTTCTCCCTTCATCACGTCCGCGGGCGTGATCGCGCTCGGCTGTTTCGTCTCGCCGGCGCGCCGGGTGTGCGATTGCACATAGACTCCCGAACGAACGCGGAGCACGGGATCGTCCGAAGGCGCTATACCCGCTGGCAACATCAGCGGGTCGAAGATGATATCCGTGGCGGCGCTGAGTTCCTCCGCCTCGACTCGATCGAGCGTCAACGTGCCAACGTCCACCTGCTCGCGGTCCGCCGGCCAGCCGATGCTGGGGTCGTTGGTAGGATCGCCAGGTTTTCCGATGGTCACGATCAAACGCCAGCGGAGCGGTTGCCGATGGATCTGCGTGATAAGCTCATCGAACAAGTAATCTTTGTCCGGTGGGGCGGCGCCAGCCGCCTCGAACGGCTGCATCGGTTTCAGGATCCAGCGCACCGGAGTCGTCTTGCCCGCCGCATTCGTGAAAAGAAACGTATTTAGCCCGTGGAAGGTGGTGTTGCCGAATCCCGACGCCTGCGGCTCGGCGGTGATCTTCTTGAGCACCTGGATCGTTTCAGGATGGCGCTCTTCAAATGCCTTCACCTGGGCGGGATCGGGCATTCCGGTCGCGGAGTCCTGCTTGAATGCGAGCAGGCGCTCGTAGAAGATCTCCGGCGTGCGGACCGGGAACAGCGGGAAGTTGATCATCGCGGTTCGCCACAGTTCGCCGTTGGGTAGCGAGAACTGAAGCCCAAGACCGCGCCTGGTGCTCGGCCTGTCGGGCTGGTACGGTTGCCCGCCATCGAGGGAAAAGCGTCCAATTACCGGCACGCGCCCCGGTTCAAAGGCGGCGGACTTTGAGAGACGGACCCCGTTGCCATTGCTCTCGAAGAACCCGGACACGCCGAGCCCCTTCGCATGATTGCGTCGGAACCCGGAATGGACGCCGTCAATCTGCTCGAACCGGTCGATGAACCGGGCGGGCGTTAGCGCATCGGGGCTGAGCAGTTTCAGCAGTGCCTCGGCCCCCGCCGTGGACGAGGCCGGGTTCTGGCCGGTGACAAGCCTCCCGTCGGTGACGACGAAGGGCTTCCAATTCTCTACCTTCTCATAGAGCCCACCCAGGCGGTTCAGTTCGTCCTCCACGAGGAACGGCACGACCTTGGTGAGGTGGACCGCCTCCTCCTCGCCATTCGTGAAGCCCGTCACCCGCTTGCCCTTCACGATCGGTTGGCCCTGGAACTTGACACGATGGAGCACGCCGGGCGCATGGCAGACGGCACCGACCGGTTTGCCGGTGCTGTAGAAGGCCTCGATGAGAGCGATTGAACGCGGGTCCTCCGCCAGGTCCCACATCGGACCGTGGCCGCCGGGATAAAAGACCGCGTCGTAATCCGAGGCTTTGACGTCGCTGAGCCGCACGGTGTTTGCCAGCACTGCCTGCGCCGCGGGATCTTGCTTGAAACGCCGCGTCAAGTCGGTTTGGCCCTCAGGCGTGTCGCTGACCGGGTCGAGAGGCGGCTGCCCCCCTTTGGGTGAAGCAACGGTCACGGTCGCGCCGGCATCGAGAAAGGTGTAGTAGGGCGCGGCGCACTCCTCGAGCCAGAAGCCGGTGTTGCGGCCCGTGTTGCCGAGTTTGTCGTGGGAAGTCAGAACCATGAGGATCTTCATTGTCGATCTTGCTCCTCTCGAGCTGCCCTCGCTTCATTTGATGCGATCGATACACGAGCGGCGACGGATGGGCCGGGGTTACCGCAAGAATGCGAGAGTCAGGACGATCATCCCGGGCGCGCTCCACCTGATGATCGAGGAACTGGAAGCGCGCCAGCAGGAGGTCCCGCGCGACCGGGACATCGTCCTCTACTGCACCTGACCCAACGAGAGAGCGTGGCAGATCGGACGGAAGCTCGGCCTTCAGGTGGCGGCACATATCCTCTCTCCGTTCGGCATGCGCCCGACCTTCGATTTGCTCGCCCAGGGGCACGGCGGCGACAGCGGTACGCTCGGGATCGGATCCGACAACCTGTTCGTTCACATGACCGGGATGTCCGACGCGGCGTGGCGGAAGATCGAGGACCTCGGCGCGCAGGTCTCGCTCGCCGTCCCGATCGAAATGAACATGCGGCACGGCACGCCCCCCGTCCTCAAGATGGAAAGCCTGAACATCGAGCCATCCCTGAGCTCGGACGTGGAGGTCACGCTGCTGGCGGACTTCTTCTACCAGATGCGCGCCATCATGAATGTGCAGCGCGCGCTCGTGAACCAGATGATCCTCGATACGGGATTTGCAACAGGCAACTGGTGGCCGGCGCAGCCGCCCGGCGTGCCGAACCCGCCCACCACACGCGACGTGCTGCGCTACGCTACCGTCAACGGCGCGAAAGGCCTGCGGCTCGATCGCAAGACCGGCTCCCTCACGCCGGGCAAGGAGGCCGACATCATCATCCTCGACGCGACCGCGCTCAACGTGGCGCCGCTCAACCAGGTGCCGGGGCGGTCGTCTCGCTGATGGACCGCACCAACGTCGAGACCGTGATCGTCGCGGGCAAGGTGCGCAAATGGAAGGGGCATCTGCTCGACGTCGACCTGCCGCAGCTGCGCCGGCAACTCGAGGCCTCGCGCGACCATATCTTCGCCGCGGCGGGCATCCCACAGGATTTGTTCCGCAGCGACTGAGGCGTCTCGTCGTCAGCAGGACGCGCGGGGCGGTTCCGGCCGCCCCGCGTGCCCGCTCGTCAAACGCTCTGAGATTCGAGGCCGACTCGATCTGATGCCGAGCGCGACGCGACACCGAAAGCAAAAGGGCCAGGGCACCATGTCGAGTTTTTGCGCGTTCCTGATGAAGCGGCAGCTGCTCGCCGCGAATCCTGTCTCGCTGCCCGCGTGGCGTCGCAATCTTTTTGATCCCGCGATACGCAGGCATGCGTCGCGATTCGGTCGCGACGCTGTGCGTTCGTCATGTTGATCCGGCATGGGCGCTACGTGGCGTTCGCGTCAAGGGCGGCAAGACGCGGGATAACAGGCATTGACCATATAGAGAGGGGATCGCCGCTCACGTACGACGTGTGCGAAGCGAAAGAGAGCCCTTGTCACGTCCGCGCCTCATGCCAGCTGCCGCCGGAACCTCCACGCGCTGATCCCCACGAACACGCTCGCCAGCGCGATGAGCGCAAGCACGTTCGGGTAGACGACGTCGAGGCCGGCGCCCTTGATCAACACGCTGCGCGCGATGGTGGCGAAGTGCGCGATGGGGTTCAGGAGCGTGAGCGGCTGCACCCACTTGGGCATGGCCTCGATCGGGGTGAGGCCGCCAGACAGCATGGCGAGCGGCGGATTGATGAAGAAGCTGATCAGCTGCGTCTGGTTGGCCGAGCGCGCGAACGTCGAGATCAGCGTCCCGAGCCCGATGCCGCTCAGCACGCAGCACGCGCAGGCGAGCAGCACCAGCGCGCCGCTGCCGTGGAACGGCACCCCGAACACGAGGCGCGCGACCGCGATCACGAGGAGCACCATCGTCATGAGCAGGACGAACAGCGGCACCATCTTGGCGGTGATCATCTCGAGCGCGCTCGCCGGCGTCATCAAGAGCTGCTCGACGGTGCCGCGCTCCTTCTCGCGGATCATCGTCGCTGCCGACACCAGCGAGCCGTTCAGGATGATCAACGTGCCGAACACGCCGGTCACGATGAACCACGCGTTCACGAGCCCGGGGTTGTAGAGCAGCGCGACGCGCACCTCCACGGGAGCGGCGCGGATGCCCGCGACGTCGCGGCTCAGGAACGCGACGGCGCCCTCGACGTAGCCCTGGGCGATCTGCGCGGTGTTGGCGTTGGCCGCGTTGAGCAGCACCTGCACGGTTGCGGGCCGCGCGCGGGCGCGCAGCTTCGCGAAATCGTAGGGCACGACGACGCCTACGTCCAGCCGACCGGTGGCGAGGTCTTCGCCGAGCAGCTCGGACGTCGTGTACATCCCGGCCAGGCGGAACGTCCGGTTTTCGGTCAGCGCCGAGATCAGCTCCCGGCTCTCGGCCGTGCGGCTCCCGTCGACGACGCCGAGCTTCAGGTTTCGCACGTCCGAATCGAGCGCGAAGCCGAACAAGAGGATCTGCAGCGTCGGCGGCACGATCAGCGAGATCGTCAGCCGGCGGTCGCGCCGGATCTGCCGCAGCTCCTTGAGCGCCAGCGCCCAGAAGCGCCCGCCGAACAGCCGACGGAGCGCGTCGCTCACGCCTTCACCTGCATGCGCCGCATGGTGCGCCAGGCGAGCGCGTAGAACACGAGGCCGATGGCGCCGATGGCCAGCACCGCCCACCACATGGCGGGCCAGCCGCCGCCCTGCAAGAATGCGTCGCGCACGACGACGACGTAGTAGCGCGCCTGGACGAAGTTGGAGATCCAGCGCAGCCCTTCGGGGATGTTCTCGATCGGGAAGATCAGCCCCGAGAGCAGGAACGCGAGCAGGAAACCGCCGAGCGCGACGGCCTGCACCGCGGCCGCCTGGTTCGGGATGGCCGCGCCGACGAGTGAGCCGAAGCTCATCACGCAGAACACGTACAGCGCGCTGCCGGCGATGAGCGGCGTGGGATCGCCGGCGAAGCGCAGGCCGAAGAGCGTGAACATCAGCAGCGCCAGCAGTGTGCATTGCGCGACCCCGACGACCATGCCGGCCAGGATCTTGCCCAGCAGGAACTCGTGCGCCGAGATGCTGGAGACGTAGACCTGCAAGATCGTCTTCTGCTCGCCCTCGCGCGACATGGCGAGCGCGGCGACCACGGTCGGAAAGATCGACAGGCCGAGCACGAGGAACCCCGGGCCGTAGAACTTGCGCGGCTCCCGCCCGGGATTGAACCAGAGCCGGGTGGCCGTCTGGATGGCGGGAGCGGCCGTGCCGCCCACCTGGCGCGCGAACGCCGTCGTCACCTGGCCGGCGCTGCCGCGGATCAGCTTGGCGGTGTTGCCGTCGGTCGCGTCCACGAGCATCTGCGTCTGCACCGGTCGCCGGCGGCGCAGCTCGCGCTCGAAGTGCTCCGGGATGATCAGCGCGGCGCGCGCGCGGCCGCCCGCCAGCATCGTCTCGGGCTGCGCAGCGATCGGCAGCCTCACGACGTGAAACGTGAGCGAGGTGCGAAACGCGTCCGCGTACTGCCGCGACAGCGGCGTCTGGTCGAGATCCTGGATGACGATCGGGATGTCGGTGACCGTCAGCGAGACGGTCGTGCCCATGAGCGCGGTGAGCGCGACGGGCAGCACCAGCGCGAGGGCGAGCGCGAGACGATCGCGCAGCAGCTGCGTGAGTTCCTTGCGGGCCTGGGCGATGATGCGTCGCATGCGCTGCTTCCGTCAGGCGGTGACGGCGCCCTTGTCCGCGATCGCGCCCTTCTCCACGATCGCGAGGAACACGTCTTCGAGCGAGTAATCCTCATCCCGCGCCTCGAGCACGCGGATGCCCTCGCGCGCCAGCCGCGCGGTTAGCTCGCGCGCCGCCGCCGGCGCGTCGCCGTCGACGATGACGTGGAAGCGATCGCCGAAGAGCGAGACGCGCCACGGCTCCATCTCACGCTTGAGAATCGCGACAGCGCGCAGCGGGTCGTCGGCGCGCACCTCCAGCACGCGGCCGCCCTGCGCGGCCTTCACGCCGCTCGGCGTTCCTTCGGCCACCAGCTCGCCGGCGACCATGAAGCCAAGGCGGTTGCACTGCTCCGCTTCTTCGAGATAGTGCGTGGTGACGAGGATCGCGGTGCCGTGGTCGGCGAGCTGGTTAATCATTGCCCAGAACGCGCGGCGCGCGATCGGGTCGACGCCCGACGTCGGCTCGTCCAGGAACAGCACGCGCGGCTCGTGCATGATCGCCGCGCCGAACGCCACCCGCTGCTTCCAGCCGCCCGGCAGGCTGCCCGTCAGTTGACGTCCCCTGCCCTCGAGGCCCGAGAACTCGAGCACCCAGCGCTTGCGCGCCTCGCGGGTCTCGCGCGGCACCTGGTAGACGCCGGCGAAGAAGTCGAGGTTCTCGTCGATCGTGAGGTCGTCGTAGAGCGAGAACTTTTGCGACATGTAGCCGACCTGCTGCCGGACGTCCTCGGAGCGTAGCTCGACGCTCTCGCCCGCGAGCCGCACCTCGCCCGCGCTCGGCTCGAGCAAGCCGCAGAGCATCTTGATGGTCGTTGTTTTCCCCGCGCCGTTGGCGCCGAGCAGGCCGTAGACCTCGCCGTAGCGGACTTCGAGATCGATGCCCTTGACGGCGTCGAACTCGCCGAACGTCTTCCGCAGGCCGCGGGCGCCGATCGCGACGGCGTCGTCGCCGTTCTCGTGGGCGCGGCGCTCGGGAAAGGTCGGCACGTGCGCCTCGCCCTGCATCCCGCGCAGGATCGCGACGAACGTGTTCTCGAGCGTCGGCGACGCGGCGCGGACGCCGCTCACGGCGTCGCCGAGCGCCTCGCGGACCGCCTGCTCGCCCGCGCGCGCGTCGCGCACCAGCACGTCGAGCCGATCGCCGAAGCGCTGCACGTCGGCGATGCCGTCGCGGCCGCCCAGCGCGGCTTCGGCACCGCGCAGGTCCGCCGCGCGCACCTCCAGGCGCTCGAGCCCGAGTCCCTGACGCAGCTCGGCCGGCGTCCCCGTGCGGTGCAGGCGCCCCTCGTGCATCAGCGCCACGCGATGGCAGCGCTCGGCCTCGTCCAGGTACGGCGTCGCGAGCAGGATCGTCATCCCCTGCGACGAGAGCTGCGCCAGCGCGTCCCAGAACTCGCGTCGCGACACCGGATCGACGCCGGTCGTCGGCTCGTCCAGAAGCAAGATGCGCGGCTCGGCCACCAGCGCGCACGCGAGCGCGAGCTTCTGCTTCATGCCGCCGCTCAGCCGCCCCGCGAGGCGGTCGGTGAAGCGCTCCATCCCGAACATCGTCAGGTAGCGCTCGCCGCGCGCGCGGATGTCGCGCAGCGGCACGCGCCGCAGCTCGCCGACGTAGCGCAGGTTCTCGGCGACGCTCAGATCCGGGTAGAGGCTGAACGCCTGCGTGAGATAGCCGACGTACTCGCGCGCCTGCCGCGCCGGCCGGCCCAGCAGCGTGGCGTCGCCTGAGGTCGCTTCCATCACGCCGCCGAGGATCTGGAACGTCGACGTCTTGCCCGCGCCGTCGGGCCCGATGAGCCCGAAGATCTCGCCCGGGCGCACGCTCAGGTCGATGCCGCGCACCGCCTCGATCGCGCCGTAGCGCTTGGTCAGCGCGCGCGTGCTGATGGCGACGGCGCTCGCGTTGGGCGCCGCGTTGGTGTTGCTCATCGGCGTGTTGCTCGCGTCATCGGCGCGCCTGACGCGTGGGCCAATCCCCACCCTCAACGAGGATCTCGCCGTCGGCGGGCATGCCGGGCTTGGCGAAGCCGACGGCGCCGCGCAGGCGCAGCTTCACACCGACCACCTGCTTCACGCGGTCCTCGCGGAAGTAGGTGTTCTCGGGGGTGAACGACGCCTGGGGATCGATGCGCAGGACATACGCGTCGATCGGTTGCGCCGGCGAAGAATCGAGGTACACGCGCGCCGGCTGGCTCAGCTTGACGCGCCCGATCTGTCCTTCGGGCACGAACGCGCGCAGGTAGACCTCGCCGAGGTTCACGAGCGTGACGATCGGCGTGCCGGCCATGACGACCTCGCCCGGCTCGGCGGTGCGCGTCGCGACCGTGCCCGTGAACGGCGCGATCACGTTCAGGTCCTTTCGGTTCGCGCGGGCCTCGTCGAGCTGCGCGCGGGCACGCTCGGCCTCGGCCTCCGCAGCGGCGATGTCGGCCTGCGCCTGCAAGATCTGACTCTGCACCGCCGCGACCTGCGACGATCGGATGGCCGGGTTGACGAGATTGGCCTTCGCGGCTGTCAGCGTGCCGCGCGCGGCCTCCACCTGCCGCCGCGACGCCGCCACGACCGCCGCCTGCGCTTCTTCGTTGTTCTGCGCCCGCTGCGCCTCCTGCTCGGCGACCAGCTCGCGCTTGAAGAGATTCGCCATCGCCTCGCGATCCCACTTCGCTTGCGCGTGTGAGGCCTGGGCTTGCGCCAGCTGCGCCTCCGCCGCGGCGAGCTTGCCTTCGGCCTCGTTGACGCGCCCCTGCGCGTCGGCGCGCGCCTGATCGACGCCGAGCCGGCTCTGGTGCAGCTGCTCCTGCAGCACCGCGATCTGGTGCCCGGCGAGCTTCACGCGCGCCTGCGCCTGACGCAGGGCGGCCATCGCCTGCTCCTCGCGCGCGCGGATCTGCTCGTCGTCGAGCGCGGCGATGAGCTGTCCCGCCTGGACCGGGTCGCCCTCGCGCACGGTGATCTCCCGGATCCGGCCCGACGTCTTGGCAGCGACGGCGGAGTCGTCGCCTTCAATCCGGCCGCTCACCGCGATCACGCCCGGCGGCAGCGCCGGCCGCGCGAGCACGAACCGCCAGAGGGCGAAGCCGGCCAGCCCGACGAGCACCACCACCGCGACGAGGGCGATGCGACGCCGGCGCGCGCTCATCCCCGCCGTCTCCCGCCGGGGCGCTCGGCCCTGTCGCCCCGGCGCTCGCCTTTCTCGCCCCGGCGCTCGGCCGCGAGCCCGTGAGTGAGCAGATCCTGCATGTGCTTGACGTACGCCGCGGCCGGCGGCGGCGCGATCCGCGGACGCCGCGCGCCGAGCACGCGCTCGCGAAAGCGCGCCGTCGCGAAGAAGAAGACGAGACTGCCGACCAGGCTCAGATGCGTGAGCAGCGGGTCGACCGGCCGGAAGTCGCCCTCTGCCACGCCGCGCGCGACGATGCGCTGCACGGCGCCGAGGACCCGCGCCGGCTTGTCGATGAGGTCCGGGTCGAGATGCTCGCCGCCCGCCATCACCTCGCGCAGCATCATCGAGCAGAAGTGCGGATGGCGTCGGGTGGCCAGCTCCGCGACGGCGGCGATGAGCTCGCGCAGCACCTCGGGCGCCGGCCGCGGCGACTCCGCCAGCGCCTCCACGCGCGCGATGATCTCGGTGAATGTGGCGCTCACGATGGCCAGGTAGAGCTGGCGCTTGCCGCCGAAGTGGTAATTGATCATCGCCTTGTTCACGCCGGCCTTGTCCGCGATGGCGGCCACCGGTACGCCGTCGTAACCGCGCTCGGCGAAGAGCTCGGCGCCGGCGGCCAGGAGGGCCTCGCGCGTGGCGCCGGCGTCGCGGCGGCGCGCCGGGGCGGTCCTGATCGACGTGGCGGTGGTCATTCGAGCTCGTTCCTCCCGTCTCAACGGTCCGGGTGCGGCGCGCTCCTGGATATCAACTAAACGTATGGTTAATAAATTTGCTGACGCTGTCAAGTCGCGCGCGATCCTCGTCGAGGTGACGCAGGACGCGCGTACTATCACCGCGATGCCAGCCGCGATCCACTTCGACGGCGGCTCCGAGGCCGACCACAAGCGCATCCTCGCCGCGCACGAGGCCTACCTGCGCGCCAATGCCGCGTACGACTGGCAAGCGCTGAAAGCGATCTGGAGCGGCGATCCCACGAACGTGTTCTTCAACATGAATGGCCACACGTACGTCGGGCTCGAGCAGTGGAGCCGGCTCTGGCAGTACTACGCCCAGCACAAGGAGAGCGGCTGGTGGGAGCCGTTCGACGTCAAAGTCCTCGTGCGCGGCGAGATGGCCGTCGTCACGTGCCATCGCAAGACGAAGTCCCGGTGGAGGCCGGAGACGGGGAAGCCGGACGCCGGCCACGAGGACAAGTCCTTCACTTCGCGGTCGACGATGGTGCTGGTGAAGGAGCGCGGCGAATGGAAAACGGTTCACGCCCACTTCTCCGAAGGCCGCGACACGCCCCGGCCCGGCGGCGTCTAGGGAGCGACCGAACTGCCGAGTAGAATCAACTTCGATGCCGACATATCAAAGCAAGATCGCCATCATCATCAGAGCGGATCTCCTCGAGTGGCAGAGATTGAAAATAGGCAAGTCGATAAGGCGATCGATGGCTTGAAGCTCCATCCCTAGGATGTTGCCGGCAATCGCGCTGCGCTGCCATGGCGGGCTGACGCCGCAGCAGTGCGTCGAACAAGCCGTGGCAGCGGAGCGCGCGGGCTTCTCCACGGTCTGGTTCGCCGAAAATCCGTTCTCGCGCGGCGCCTGGCCGGCGGCGGCGGCGTGCGCCGTGGCGACGCACGATATCAGGATCGGCCTCGGCGTCTTCAACCCTTACCTCCGCCACCCGACGCTGATGGCGATGGAGATCGCGGCGTTCGACGAGCTCTCCGAGGGTCGGGCGGTGCTGGGCATCGGCGCGGGGATCCCGTCGCGAATCAAGAAGACGCACGCGCAAACCGACCGGCCGATCGCCGCCGTGCGCGACGCGGTGACGATCACGCGCGCGCTGCTGCGCGGCGACACCATCACCTACACCGGCAAGGCGTTCTCCGCCGACGGCGTGCGGCTGGATTTCCCACCGCGGCGCGCGGATCTGCCGATCCTCACCGCCGCGATGGGCGAGCAGGCGCTGCGGCTCTGCGTTGAGATCGCCGACGGCGTGATCATCTCCAACCTGGTGCCGCCGGCGTTCACCCGGCGCGCGGTGGGGATCATCCGCGAGGCGGCGGCACGCGCGGGGCGTCCGGCGCCGCGCGAGGTCGTGCAGTACGTTCCGGGCGCGGTACGCGAGGACGGCGCGGAGGCGCGGCGGATCGCGAAACGCAGCGTGGCCGCGATGCTCACCGCCTATGCCACGACCGCGTCGACGGCGACGCGCGAGGCGATGTCGGGCTACGGCCGGCCGGATGACGTCGCGCGTGCGATGGAACGGCTCGGGCGCGGCGAGTCGCCGGAAAACGCGATCGACGATCGGCTGCTCGCCGAGTACGCGATCGCCGGCACGCCGGACGAGTGCCTCGCTCAGTGCCGCAGGTATGGCGACGCGGGCGTCACGGAGCTCGCGGTCGGATTCATCGGCGAGCGAGGCGCCGAAGACATCGCACGGCTCGGGCGGGTGCTCGGCTAACCGGCACTCACTGCGCTGTCGCCCCGTCGAAGTTACACGGCTGATAAACGAACAGCGTTCCCGCGGGAACGTTGTTCGGGCATGAGCGCCCGATCGCGCGGCTCGGCCGGGCGCTCGGCTAGCCGGCGCGCAGCGCTGGCGACGGTGCTACCGGGAGCTCGCGGTCGGCGGCGCTGACGTCCCCGCTGGCTTGTCGAGCGGCTTCTGGTGCTCGGCGATCACCTGATTCCAGCGATCCCGCCGCTCGGCAGAGTCTGCTTTGAGCTGGTCCTTGCGATGCGTCAGTGTCAACGCGCGGTGGCGAAGGAACGAAACACGCGAGAGCAATTCTTTGAGCATGGTGGACCTCGTCGAGGCGGCGGTCTGTTGTTGCCTGGTACTAGGAAAGCTACTCGGTGTCGTAGGGCTTGCGTATTGGACCTTGGTCCACCGCTAAGCGGCCTGCTTCACCGCCACGCGCGCCGGTCGCGCCAGCGACACGGCGCCGATGGCCAGCAGCGCGGCGATCGCCGCCGCCATGAACGAGATCCGGTAGCTGCCGGTGGCGTCGAACACCGTGCCGGCCAGCCAGGCGCCGAAAGCCCCGCCGATCGCGTTCGCGAGATGCAGCGAGCCGAAGATCGACCCGAAGCGCGCGCCGCCGAACACGTCGCTGATGACCGTCGGCATGATCGGCACCGTCGCCGCATAGCCGATGCCCATCAAGATCCCATACACGTAGACGGTCGCTCCGTGCGGGCTTCGCGCGACGACGCTGAGCAGGCCGACGCTCACGAGCACGACGATCATTCCCGTCGTGAACGTGCGGCGGCGGCCGATGACGTCGGCGGCCCAGCCGCTGCCCACCTTGGCGAACACGCTCGACAGACCGACGAGTCCGGCGGCGCTGGCCGCGACCATGGCCGGAATGCCCTGGTCCACGAGGAACGCCACCTGATGGACGAGCAGCATCTGGCACACGAAGTTGCCGCAGAACTGGGCAAGCGCCAGCAGCCAGAACGATCCGAACGCGAGCGCCGTCGTCAGCGTCGGCGTTTGCGCTGACTCGCACAGCCCGCCGTCCGAAGCGCGCCGCTCATCCGCCTGCGGCGGCGGTGGATCGCGGACGAGCGCGAGCGCGGCCGGAATCGTCCACACGGCGATGACGATGCCGAGCAGCCGGAACGCCCATCGCCATCCGACCGCGTCGATCATCGCCTGACAGAGGGGAACCACGGCGAAGATTCCCACGCCGATTCCCGCCGACGCGATGCCGAGGGCCGTACCGAATCGTCGCGGAAACCAGCCGCGGATCAGCACGACGGAAGGGACCAGCGCGGTCGCGGTGACGCCGAGCGACGTCAGCAAGCCGAAGGCCAGATAGAGATGCAGCGGGCGCGTGATTGCCCCATCGATGAGCAAGGCAAGCGCAAGCACCGATCCCCCGGCCATGAACACCCGGCGCGGACCAAGGCGGTCGGCGAGCCAGCCCAGCGGCGGACTCGAGAGCCCGTGAACCAGCGCGAACACCGCAAATGCGCCGGCCACGAGCGAGCGGCTCCAGTGGAACTCCTCGGCGAGGGCGACGAGGAACACCGAGTATGCATACCAGACGCCATACGCCAGCCCGAGCGTGACGAACGTGGCAATGAGCGACTGGCTCGCGGGCGAACGGAGGCTCACCAACGTGTCGACTCTAAATCCTTTCGGTGGCGGAACGGAGAAAAAAATTGACTGAACTTTGGTTCTTCACCTACGATCCAGCGCGCCGCACCACGATCGCGAACGTGAACCTTTAACGCTCAATAGGTGGGGCGATGAAGCTTGGCTTTGGTCTCCCCATAGGCGGCACCGCGGCCACACCCGACAACGTCAGCATGCTGGCCCGGCACGCCGAGGCGCTGGGCTATCGCTCGCTCTGGGTCTTTCAGCGCCTGCTCTGCCCCGTCGCTCCGCTGAATGGATACTACGGGGCGCCGAACGAGCCATGGCCGGCTCCGTTCCGGTCCACGTTCGACCCAATCGTCACGCTCGCGTTTCTTGCGTCCCAGACAGAGCATGTTCGACTCGGGACCAGCGTGCTCGTCGCGCCGTTCTATTCACCGATCGTGCTCGGCAAGCAGCTGGCCACCCTCGACGTGATGTGCCGGGGCCGGCTCACGGTCGGTCTGGGCATCGGCTGGTCGAAGGACGAGTACGATGCCGCCGGCACGCCGTGGAGCCGCCGCGGGGAGCGACTGGACGAGTTCATCCAGTGCCTCGACGCGGTGTGGACGCAAGAAGAAGTGAGCTTCAAGGGCGCCTTCTACTTCGTGCCGTCCGCGCGCGTCGAGCCCAAGCCGGTTCAGAAGCCCCGGCCGCCGCTGTTGATCGGTGGCTACACCGAGGCGACCTTCCGGCGCGCGGGCTGGCTCGGCGACGGCTACACCGGCGGCAACATGGCGCCGGAGAAGATGGCGCACATCGTGAGGTGCGTGCGCGAGCACGCCGAGCGCGCCGGGCGTGATCCCGCGCGGATGATCGTCGCCTCGCGGGGGTCGTACCGGGTGACGTCCACGCCTCAGGGACGCCATCGCAGCGTCTTCAGCGGCTCGCTGCAAGACATTCGCGACGACGTTCGCCGGTACGAAGACGCCGGCGTCAGCGACGTGTTCCTGGATCCGTCGTTCCAGTTCCCTGATTGCTCGATCACCGACGTCATGCACCAGATGGAAGCGCTCGCGCCGAAAGGACATGGATCATGATCATCGAGAAGTCGCTGGAGCGCCTGGGTCTCGTCGTGCCGGATCTCGAGCAGTTTTACAAGACGAATCCGTCCGGCGCCAAGTTCGTCTCCCACGTCGCGGTGCAGAACGTCCTCTATCTGTCCGGCACCGTGCCGCTCAAGGACGGCAAGCCATTCCTGCGCGGCTATCTCGGCAAGGACCTGACCCTCGCCGAGGGCTACGAAGCCGCGCGCTATGCCGCGCTGGTGAGTCTGGGGGCCATGAAATATGCGCTCGGCGATCTGGATCGCGTCGAGCGGATCATCCAGCTGCTCGGCTTCGTCAACTCGGATCCGGGATTCAAGGACCAGCCGCGCGTCATCAATGGCGCCACCGACCTCTTCGTCGAGCTCTACGGCGAGCGCGGGCTGGGGACGCGGACGGCGATCGGCTGCCACGGGCTCTTCGGCGACTTTCCGCTCGAGATCGTGGTCACGGTGCTCTTCTCGGGCACGGAGGTTCGTCCGCCGCTCCCGCGCGACGGGCGTCCCGTCATCACGTAACGGCGTCACCGCGTGAGACGGGCCGCGACGTCCATCAGCTGAAAGAACTCGACCGGCTTCGTCAGGACGGCGTCGACGTGATTGGTCCGGCATTGCTCGGGCGAGAGCTCGACGCCGAAGCCGGTGATGAGCACGACGGGCAGATCCGGCGCCATCTCCTTCACCGCGCGGGCGAGCTGAAAGCCCGAGAGATCGGGCATGGCCAGATCGGTGAACACGATGTCGAAGTGTTGAGCGTTCACCTGGGTCAGCGCCTCCGTGCTCTTCGTGAAGACCACGGGCTGGTGTCCCTTGGCCTCGAGCATGTCGGCCAGCGTGCTGGCGACTTCTTCCTCGTCGTCGACCACCAGGCACCGCAGCGGTCGTAGCGGCGTGAGGTTGCTCTCCGGCGCGGCGACTTCGCCCTCTTCGGCGGTCGAGCGCTTGGGAAACCGCAGACGGAAGGTGGTGCCCTGGCCCAGGACGCTCTCGACCGCGATCCGGCCGCCGTGACGCGCCACGATGCCGAACGTGATCGAGAGGCCCAACCCCGTGCCCTTGGGACCTTTGGTCGTGAAGAACGGATCGAAGAGCTTCTGGCGAACCTCCTCCGTCATGCCGGACCCGGTATCGTCGACCCGTGCTTCCACCTCCGCGTCCTCGACCACGGAGCTCAGCTTCAGGTGGCCGCCCTCGGGCATCGCATCCACGGCGTTCAGGATGAGATTGGTCAGGACCTCGCGCAGCTCGGCCGCGTTACCGAGCATCATCACGGGCTCCGAGACCAGCGCGGTCTCGACGTCGATGGTGATGCCACGGCTCTGCGCTTCGTTTCGCCAGCGCGTCTCGGTCACCTCCAGCGCGCCGCGAATGATGTCGTTGAGGTCGACCGCGACGAACGGCTGATCGCGCCGGATCCGCGTGAACTCCTGCAGGCGGCGCACGGTGTGGGCGCCGTCGTCGGCGGCCCGCTTGATGGCGTTGACCCAGCGCAGCTGGGTGGCGTCGGTCACGCGGCCCAGTAGCAGCTGCGTGCGTCCGGAGATGGCCGCCAGCAAGTTGTTGAAGTCGTGCGCGACCCCGGAGGCCATCTCGCCCAGCGCGCGCAGCTTCTCCGCGCGCATCAGGCTGTCCTGCGCGGCCGCGAGCTCGGCATAGGCCCGGCCGCGTTCTTCGAAGAGCCGCGCGCTGCGCAGCGCGAGACCGCCGAGCTGGCCGATATCGGCCAGCAGCCGCTCGTCGCGCTCGGCGAACGGCGCGTCGCTCGCGATGAGGAGCACGCCATAGTCCACGTTGCCGGCGCTCATGGGCACGCCGAGCCACGCGCGCGCGTGACTCACAGGGCTGTCGTCCTCGCTGCCGGCGAGCGCGGCGTCGATGCTCACCACCCGGCCCGCCTGCAACACCATCCGCCCGAGCTTGTGCGCCTTGTCCGGACCGATCGACTCGCGGCCGACCGGGGTGTGCAGAGCCGGCACGGGGGCCTCGCCGTCGCTGATCTTCAAAAGGATGACGATCTCCCTGACGCTGGAGACGCGCGCCATCTCGCTTCCGATCGCCTCGACGACCGCCGTCCGCTGGAGCTCGCCCGTGACCGCTCGGGAGAGCTCGTGGAGCACCGACAGCGCCTCGACCTGGCGGCGATTCTCGGCAAACAGCCGCGCGTTCTGGAGCGCGATCGCGGCCTGCGCAGCGAAGCTCATCAAGCGCTTCACGTCGCCACTCGAGA